>SDBV01006050.1_pt1 | contig 16890 bp, 12 predicted proteins | sample 2277081 | NCBI WGS metagenome assembly SDBV01 (sample SAMN10402039, study PRJNA504765) | marine sediment metagenome | isolation source: marine sediment core GS10_PC15, 223 cmbsf | place: Arctic Ocean: Southern Knipovich Ridge | collected 2010 | reverse complement strand
TAATTCAACTAATTTTTTTCGATCTTCTTCAGTCAATTGAGGGATATCTTCCTCTATCTTTTCCTTAACTTTTTTAACTTCCTCTTCAATAATAGGGATTTCTATTGGCTCTTTTCCAGAGATTAATCTTTCTTTCAAGATTTTTTTAATGTTTTTTATCCACCCCTTTATCCATGGAAAGTTGCCTAATTTTTTTGGATCAATAATTTCAATTTCTCTCCTTTCAACCCTTATCAGATCATCTGGACAAGAATTTTCACAAGCTCCACAATAAAAACATTCATCTTCATTACAGGCGATTTTTCCGAATTTTTTAACATCTTCGGCTTTTTCTGGTATAAAGAAAGATTCTGTTGGGCAAATATTGATACATGCTTTACAATTTTCTGGAGAGCATTTGTGCAACATACTCTTTTTAATAATAACTTCCCCTTCAATTGGAGAATCTATAAAAAAGCATTTTGTAGGACACTTCTTTTCAATTTTGTAATATTCTTCAATATTGTTTCTCTCTCTGACATCTAAGCATAACCTACATACTTCATCATTTTTATCTTCAATACATTTATCTAAATCTATCTTATAAAATTTTCCTATTGTTGGAAATTCATTAAGGTTAATTTTGCCTTTCGGTTCAATATTTTCATGAAATGCATCATTGGGGCAAACAATAACGCATAACATACAATAACAACATTTTTCATGATCTATTAAAATTTTTGGATTACTCTTATCAAGTTTCTCTTGAGCGATATCTGGAATTGGTCCTAACTCAATTGCGTCTATAGGGCAAATTAATTTACATAAACTACAACCTATGCATTTCTTAATATCATAAGTAAGTTTTTTGTCAACATCCTTAAATTTCCAGTTTAAAATTAATTGATCTGAACCTATCTCTAACCTCTTTTCTATTATTTCTTCTTTATCTTCAGTTTTTTCAGATTTTAGACCAGAAGTAATCTTTATCAAACCTTCAATTAATTTTTTAGAGATCTAATTATCGTATTATATAATTTCAAATAAGATTAATTGTTTAAAATTACAGGTAAATAACTAATAATCTTTAATTTATTTAATTAAAGATAGATTTTTGAAATTTAAGTAAGTAATTAAAATTTTAAATTTAAACTACATATAAAGATAATAACTATAACATATATTAAAGAAACCAATATAAACATCCATTTTTTTATTATGACTGAAAATTTTTTTAATATAAATTTTAATTTATTAAAATATTCCGATATCAAATCACTGATTGATAGTAATGTCCCTGAATCCGAAAAATTAGAATATAAGTCATCTTTTCCTAACAAAATTCAGTTAGCAAAAATATTAACTGGATTTGCCAATACTTATGGGGGTTATCTAATAATCGGAATAGGAGAGATATATGATGTTAAATCTAATAGATATTTTCTTCATGAGAAAGGAATTAATAAAAATAATTATAAATTTAAAATTAAAGAAATTTTAAAAAATTCGATAAAACCTGAAATTTATTATATAATCAAAGAATTTGAATTACCCTCAAATCCAGATAATATTTTATTAGTTATCAAGGTTGATCGATCTGAGATACCTATTGCTTCAATTGATTTGGATGAGAGATATGTTGCTAAGTCATACTATAGACTGAGAAATTTTTTTGTCCATTCATCTGATCCAACATATTTTTATCATTTCAGAACATTATCAGAAGAACAAAAGCTTTTAAGTTTGATTAAGAAGGGAGAAGATGAGGTTTTAGAATTTAAATCAACTTATAAATGGGATATTAATAAAAATAAGATGAATAAAGAATTACCACATGAAATCTCCATAGCTTTATGTGCTTTTTTAAATTCAGAAGGAGGGACGTTATTAATCGGAATAACGGATAATGGAAAAGTTTATGGTTTAGAAAAAGATATAAAACTGTTTAAAACGTTGGATAAACTTCAACAAGACATAACAAATACTATTAGGCGTGATTTAGGGGGTAGTGGAATGGACTTCAAAATGTCGACAAAGAAAATAAATAGCAAAATAATTTGTATTATTGAAATTGATAGTTCAAAAAATTCAGTTTTTTATAAAAATAGAGAATTTTATATAAGAAGAGGATCTGCTTCTCACAACTTAAATCCTAAAGAAACATATGATTATATCCAGAAGCATTTTTTTGATAATTTTTAAATATTTTCAAATCGATTTCATTAATCATTTAAGATATTCTCAATCTTTTCTATTCTTTCCTCATCATCAATTAAAATTTCATTCTTAGGTACATTTTCTAAAATGAAAAAAAGATTCTTTAACAGATTGTTAGTTTTTTTTTCCCATGTGTTTATCATTTCATCATTTATCTCAAACAATAGTTGATGAACTGCCAAATTTCCTTTAGATCGAATTAATTTCAAAAATTGCATTAAATCATCATCTATAGCTCCATTATGATATTCCAACAATTCTTCATTTCTAAAATAATTGAATAGTTTTATTAATTTAGAGAAACCACGAGGTCGTTTTGGATAAAAGTAGAAATCTTTATGTTTCTTATTTAATGTTTTTTGAAATATTTGATATATAAGATTTTCAAATAGTTTTCTCAATAAAAAAGGTATGAGATTATAAGATTTCGTTTTTTGCGCTACTAAATTTATCAAATATATTAGATTACCATATAAATTGCTCAAACTATTGCTTAAGTTAATTTTAATATATTTCTTTTTAAATGGGATTTCTTTCTCGAATTTTATGGGTATTTTGGAATCCACAATCCAAATAAACCTAGAGAGAATTGACATAATTCCATAAACAATTTGAGAAAGATTTGAGCAAAAGATTACGAGTTTATCAACATTTTTATCATATATTTGAAAAACGATTAAGCGCTCATCATTATCAATTTCAGTATAATAATCCTCTTTGTTTTCAATTCTTCTAAGGATTTCACCTATTGGATCTAAAATTAAATAATCATCTCTAAAGGAATATTGAATATCACCAAAGAAATAAACAGCTAGATATCTACGGTATTGAGGAATATAAGAACATTTATAATTATATCCATTTAATTCAAAATTTATCCAATTATTTAATTGTTTAAAATTTAATAATTCTGCAATATGTTTTAAAATATAAAGACAATCAATTAAATTCTCCTTTAAATAATTCTCTTTTAAATCAATAAAAAATAAGTAAATTTTTTCTAATTGATCCGAATTATCAAGATTGAATAAATAATTATTTATTTCTTTGAGAATCTTATTAAATTTTTCATTTTTTTTATTATACTCCTCATACTTACTATAAAATTCCATTTTTGGCATAATTATTGACTCATACAATACAATTCTATTTTAATATTGTATAGATTGAAAAAATCAAATTATTTTTACCAATAATCATTATTTATTTCTTCACTAATAACATCTGGAATTTTTTCTAAAATATATTTGATAATATTTCCCTTTATAATATTTTTAGCAGCATTCTGCAAAGCAGAACAGTCATCTTTTAGTGTCTTCCATTTAATTTCAGAGTTCTCTCCATTATTAGGTTTTTTAACATGAAGATAGTAATCTCTTTCTAGTATATCAATAAAATGGTGATATAATGATCTTAACTCCTTATTGTTTAATTCTGTTAATAATTCTTTAATTAAATTATATATATCTCTCTTTATATCGTCAAAAATCTCCTCAGAGACTAAAAATATTAAATTTTCAAAAATTTCATTAAAAATATTTAATTCTAATTGATTTGGATTATAAATTTCTATATTTTTGAGGTTTTTGTATATTTTGAAGCACGTATTAATATAACTCTTAAATAATTTGTATTCATTTCTTAAAATTTTTTCAGATTGAAGTAATCCAATAGTTAAATCATCGATTAATAATCTATCGTCGTCGATAATCTGCTTATCAGGATGTTCTTTTGCATAGTTGAGCCAAAATTTATGAATGTCTAATAAAAGGTTTAATAATTTTTTATAAATAATTATTTGATTAACTCCAGACGTATCATAATAATCTTTCAAAAAACCATATATATACTCTATTAAACTCTCAAGAGATCTATAATATAAACGAAATGAATAATGTAACATGGCATTAATGTGATAATATTCATCATTTTTGCAGTGTTCAAGAAATTCCAAAAATCTCGATCTAACTGAATTCAAATTATGAATTTGTCGAAATGGAAAGAAAAGTTCAGGAAAGTAATATGGACGGGTAAGGAAAACTAAATATTTCTGAAAATCCAGTTCATTATGAAAATTTGATGGAATTGATTTGAAAAATACGAAGAATATTTTAAAAAATTCATCTAATATTGCCTCATAATAAATTTTTTTACCTCTAGACTCAATTAAAAATTTATTTTGGGAATCAAATAAAGCATTAAATAAATGATCAATTGTTACGTGAGGTGTTAAAGAAAAGAATATTTCATCTTCGAGCTGAGTTTCTTGTAAGGCAAGCGTTAAATATTTCTCACAAAAATCCTTGAAATACGTATATATCATATTCGTAAAAAGTGTTTGAAATGATTTTACTTCAAAAGATTGATATATGGTTTTATAGTATAAAATGAATAAGTATAATATTCTGTTTAAGAATTTGGGGTTATTCTTATAGGATTCAAATTTATTGGGTAAAATTGATAAAATATGAATAATATATGTAAACAAATCTGATATTGGATCATGTTTATCAAAATCCTCTAAATCCTTAAAATCTAGCTTAAAGTCAATAATTATTGGAAAATCTTTTTGTTTATTTCGTAGTCCTTGATTAAATTGGTATAAGGCATTAAATATATTAGAAATGAAAGGATCTTGATTAATTTCTCTATGATTCGAAATAAGATCAATTAAAAAATCAAGATAAAAGGAGATTAATTCTATAATAGCTTTATATTCATTATCTTGAAAATAAGCAATGATAAACTTTTGAATAAACTCTTGAATCTCGGTAAATCTATTAAAATTGTTATTTAATATTAAATCTTCCATATAACGTTTAGAGTTTTTAAGAATAACTTTAAACTCCTTAATTAAAGCTTCGATTTCCTTTACTTTTTGAATATTCTTTAATTCTTCAAAAATTGATTTATTGCTTTCATAAAAATATAGAAACTGGATTAACTCATCCTTACTAAAGACTAAAAATCTTTTTATTTGTGCTTTACATAAGTTTAAAGCTTGTGCTAAAAACAGATGTGATGTTGATTTGTTATTAGCAAAAAATATTGTTTTCACAACATTTTTTTGAGTTAAAGCACTTATTTGTAATAATGGATCAAAAAATTGCCTTTTTGTTCTCATATTAGCTCCCTTGATAACGATTGCAAACCCATCATTTTCAGATATCCAATAGCTATCTGCTAATTCTGTTCCACAATGAGGCAATACTTCTTTTCCTAAATGATAAGCAAAAAGTTTTGTTATACAAATTTTGTTTGGATTTTCTTCGCAAGCTTCACAATCTGAAGCACTAATGTCACGAGCACACTTTTCTTTTAATTCTGAAACCTTTTTTTGAAGAATTAAATATCTTTCTTGACCAATATCTTGAATAAAGTTGTATTTTTGTTTTAAAAAGGGAAAAAAAGTGCTCTTTATAATTTTATCATCTTCATTTTCTATGATAAAATAATTTTCTTCAAATATACTCATAATCTGATTGTATTCTTCTAACGTAAGTGTAAAGTATTCTTCTCTCATTTTTTTAAAAAAAGAGGGGGAATTTTCAATTAAAAAATTAATAAACTCATCAATAGAAAGAATTGAATATTTTATGTCTTTTTCATTGAAAGTTCTTATAATTAATGTATTTAAATTAGAATCATCTTCAAAATTAAGGAAAATATAAAAATCAATTATTTTTTCACGTCCATTTTCTTTTACATATTTATAGAATATTACTTTTTCCAAATTGTCAATTGTAGCCTGCTTTAATTTTGTGGAAAATTTAATAATCTCGTAATAGATATTTTGAAAAATATGTCTTTTATAAAATTGAAGGATAAAATACTCCGATTCTTCGCCAGATTTTATTAATTTTATTCCTTCAGCAGAAATATCTTCAAAAAAGGGGATTAAAATATGGAAAAATAGGATTTCATCACTATTTATATGCTTTATTAACTCAAGATATAGATCCTGAATTGATCTTTGTTCAGACAATATGATTTGATTGGAATTTCTTATTTAATTTGTATTTTATATTTATTAATTCAATTAAATTATTATACTCATCATTAAAAGAATCCCTTTATTAAAAGACTTAACAATTAAAAAAAAAATTTATTGACTTTGATAAATATAGCAATCCTAAACCATTTTTATCAGGAATTTGAAGGAAAGACTAATTCCTTAAACTCCTTCAAATCCTTAATATTATTAAATTTTGTATCCATATTTACTTTTTCTCTAGTTTTCTCATTAAGTTCGATTGCTTTTCCTAATAATCTTAAAGCTTCTTTTTTATTTTTTCTAAGTGATTCAATAGAAGCTTTCTGATAGTATATATTATCATTATTTTTATCAATTTTTAATACTTGATTATAACTTACCATTGCTTCCTCATATTTCTTTAATTCCTGCAACGCAACTCCTTTATTGACTAATGCTGTAATATTGTTTGGTTGAATTTCCAGTACTTTATCGAAATATTTTATCGACTCTTCGTATCTCTCTAAATCTATTAGAGTGCTACCTTTATTTACCATCGCATAAATATTATACGGGTCAATTAATGTTGCTTTATCGTAAAGATTTATTGCTTCTTCATATTTTTTTAACAATGCTAAAACAATACCCTTATTTACTAATGCAAAAGTATTATTTGGATCAATTTCTAAAGCTTTATCAAAAAGATCTATTGCTTCTGCATATCTTTCCAATTTAGACAATGCTATACCTTTATGAAATAATATAATTGGTTCATTTGGATTAATCTCTAATGCTCTATCATAAAGATCTATTGCTTTTTCATATCTCTGTAAATTTAAGAATACATTGGCTTTATTCACCAATGCTATCGGATTATTAGGCATAATCTTTAATGCTTTGTTATAAATTTCTATTGCTTCTTTATAGCTCTTTAAATCAGACAATAAATTCGCTTTAGTATTTAGTGCTACAAAATCATAAGCATTAATTTTCAAAGCTTTTTCAATATAATCTAAAGCCTCTTCGTATCTCCTTAATTCATACAAAGAAATTCCTTTATTAGTTAATGCTCTTAAATGATTTGGAATAATCTCCAATGCTTTATCGAAATAAGTTATTGCTTTTTTGTATTTTCTCAAAGCATTTAATGCTGTCCCTTTATTGATTAATGCTTTGGGTTCATGAGAATTGATTTCCAATACCTTATTACAATTTTCTATTACTTCTCCATACCTCTTTAGGTCTAATAGTGAATTACTTTTATTGCCTAACGCTTCAATATCATAAGGGTTAAAATATAATACTTTATCATAATTTTCTATTGCTTGTTCGAATTTTCCTAAAGCAGATAAAGCATTCCCTTTATTAATAAAAGCTTCAGTTTTATATGGATCAATTTTTAATGCTTTGTCATAATATTCAATTGCTTTTTGAAATTTTTCCAAATTATATAGTACAATACCTTTATTAACTAATGCATCAGTATTATGTTTGTCTAATCTTAATGCTTTATCACAGAATTTTATTGCTTCATTATAATGTTCTAATTTTGATAATTCTACTCCTTTATTGATTATTGCTTCAATCTTATTTGGATTAATTTTTAACAATTGATTATAATATTCTATTGCCTTTCTATGTCTCCCTAAATCAGAAAAGACAATTCCAATACTGAATATCGTATCAGCATTATTCGGATTTATCTCTAAAGCTTTGTTAAAATATTCTATTGCCTCTTGATATCTTCCTAAATAAGCTAATGAGTTTGCTTTATTAAATAGAATTTCGAAAATATTTGGTTGAATTTTTAATATTTCATCATAGAATTTTAATGCTTCTTCAAATTCTTCTAAGAAAAAAGAAATATTTCCATAAGAAATTAGGGATTCTATCCTCTCTATTACGCTCTCAGATACTTTATTAATTGTTTCTTGTGCTAAATTTTGAATTATTGGCTCTAATGGAGGTTCTTCAAGGATTTTAAGAGAATTCCATTTTATTTCCTCCCTACTCTCCCATTTTGATTGCGTTGGATTCGAATAAAAAATTTTACGGAGAGCAATCCTAAATTTTTTATCAATTTTTATAATAGAAAAATTATTTTGATAATAAGGACCCTTATAGGATGCACCTCCGATATAAAGGTAAGCACGATTCTTTATTCGATCCGCATCATCTATCAGCTCATTATGAAGATGACCAGATAAAATTAGATGGCTCCTTTTTGCCAATTCATTATATGTAGCGATTCTTTTAGGATTACTTTTTTTTTCAAATTCATGTAGATCATCTTTAGTATGATGCATTACAACAATACAGAGTTCTTTATTGTTATAATCTTGATGTGTAATAATTTGCTTAGATTTTATTAAGATTTGAAGCAAAGGTAATCCAATCCATAATTTACCTTTACATTGATCGTTATAAGCGTACCAAGCAGAATTAAACACTATGAATCTAATTCCATAAATTATTTTACTTCCAATCAGATAATTCTCATAAGTTCCAATAGTCAAGGGATTTATACCTAAATCTTTTTTGAAATTGATAAAAGGTTTAAAAAGCGATTCAAATTGCTTAAGTTTTTCTAATTTTAAGTAATCATCAGCCTGTTCATAAGAACTTGGGGGTATTGCTATAATTTTATCCCTATCAAGATCGTGATTACCAGGGGATATAATAATATTTTCAGGCCTAATATTTGTGATTTTCATTAGCTTTAATAGCCAATCTTTTGCTAATTTATAATCTACATTTTTTCCTGCCCAGGCTATATCCCCAGAAATTACAATAATTTGAGGTTTCCAAAAATCATCGATATCTTCTAAAGAAAATAATAATTTATTTAGTTGATTTTCTCTTTCTGCATATTTCGTTTGATTTTTTCTTAGGTTTTCATTACAATTAAAATGTAAATCTGAGATGTGAAGTATATTTAAACAAGATTCTTTCTTTTTACTGAATTTCTGTTTTATTATTTCTTCATTCATAACAATGGTTTATTACAATTATGTGTCATTAGTATGATCAAATATAATGATAATATATTTTCTTGTTAGCTTATTATTAAAGAAAAAAACAATACTAGGTAAAAAAATTATTTTAATCTTTTAAGATCATTATAAAGATCAGTTTTTTTTGATTTTTTGGGGATTTTTCTACTAAATAAGCGTGAGGATCTATTAGAATTAGTGATCTTAATAAATTGTAGAAGTTTAACTATAAAAAATACGAGATTTCATTTCTCCAAGTAAAACTTTCCCCTACCGTGACAATTTATCAGCTAGCTAATGAACTATTACCTTTTTTTATCTATATCCATGTCAATTCCGTTTACCAACCTTTTAAGTTTTTCAAGATCTTTAAGGTCTTCCTCAAAAGGTTTAAGTAAAGCAAGTTTTTCTCCTACTGACAATATTTCTAATTTATCATCAATACTATCAAAATCTTTCTTGTCAAATTCTAAGGGAAGTCCTTCACGGTCTACACATTTAGTGCAATCAAAACTTTTAGGATATTCTATAATTTGTTTACTACCACATCTAGGACAATAATATTGCATTCTACACCCAACTAATTTGTCTATATTGGTTAATTCTTAATAGTAATTTTGATTATTTAAAATTTACACAAATGTTAGTTTTTTTTGGGAAAAAATTCATGAGAATTGTTATTAGGGATCTACTTTAATCTCTGAGTAAAGTCTAACCAGAATGTATTTATCATAAAGTTTGAATTTTAAGTGAGGTAAATTACAATTTTTTAACGGTTTTCTGACTTCGGGAAACTTAGAAATAAATTGGGCTTATTTTTGGTGATAATAAAGTCTAATGCACTGATACGGACATTTTGATTATTTGATTAACTGAAATAATTAAGATGGTTGATGGTTATTATTGAGCTTAGGTTAACAATTTGTCTACCAGGAATCCTTCCTATTGATTCGATGACTGGTTGGTTAGATCTTAGAAATAAAGCAGCACATGGTAAGTATGATGAATATAATAAAAATAAGGTAGAACAAATGATTATGGGAGTAAGAGACTTTATTGTAAGAAATCCTGCTTAGAATTTTAAAAGGAGTTTAATGATTGTTGAAAAAAATTTATTCTTCTTTACTTAGTTCTTTTTTATATATTGATTGTAAAATGACTTTTCATCTCTTAAGATTTATTAACAAAATTTATGCAAAAATCGATCTTACACTAAATTAGGATACTACTTAAATTATGGAACCTAAGGTTTTATAGGTATTGAAATCTATGTGGTGATAGAAAAATTAAATTAAAACCTGAATCATTAGATTGGAGTCTCAAACACTGTGAGCTTGAAAACCCTTACACAATTCTTTTTCCTAAACCTTTTGAGGTAAATGTAATAAAAGATAAGTGGGATTCGATAAGGAATAAAATACTAAAGATAAATTTTCCGAAAGGTTGGAATATTAGAGAAGCAAGAAGAATTTTTACTCCCAAACATCATTTTGGATATAGAATTGCGACTCAATTAGATCCAATAGATGAAATTATCTACTTAGCTATAGTATATGAAATGGGTGAAGAACTTGAAAATTCAAGGATTCCTAAATTACAAAATATTATTTTTTCTAATAGATTTGCTCCTTCTACCGATGGAAAACTCTGGGATGAAGATTACAATTACAAAAAGTTTGATGAAAAAACACAGGAATTGGTAAATTCAGGAAATTTTACATATATAGTTGAGGCAGATATTGCTGATTATTTCCCTCGTATTTACAAACACGTATTGTTTAATGCACTTGCGGAAAAGACTGGTAAGGATCAGCATCTTAAATCTTTAAAAAAATTATTAGGTGATGTTTTTCAAAACGTATCATATGGTATCCCAGTTGGAAATAGTGCATCTTTTTTACTAGCCGAGGTTATGATTGATTCAATTGATAGAAGATTAGTAGATGAGGGCTTTACTTACTGTAGATATGTGGATGATATTCGTTTATTCTGCAAAAGTGAAAAAGAAGCATACCACCACCTAGAATTCTTAGCAAGTCTTATTTTTAATAATTTAGGTTTAACCTTACAGCAACACAAGACTAAAATTCTCTCATTAGATCATTATGAAAGAATCCATACTATTCCAATAAATGCTACTCCTCCAATATCTCAAACATTCATTGATTTTTTGGAGAACGAGGTTGAATTTTCAGACCCTTACCAAATTATTGATTTTGAACAACTCTCAACAGAAATTCGAACGAGATTTGATCAATTTGATTATAATGAAATAATTAATGAACAACTTTCTTTGGAGCAAAGTAATATTCGTCTAATTAGAGTAGTTCTAAATGTTCTTTCAAATACACCCAATCTTATAGCAATTCAAAATATTCTCACCCATATCGATAAATTTTATCCAGTTATGGGTACTTTATTGCTCTATTTTTCCAAAATTAGAAAATTTGATAATAGAACTATGGTAGATTTTGGAAGTCAACTTATTAACATCCTAAGAGATTCATATCTTGGAGAATCAAAATTCATTAGAATGTGGATTATTTATTTATTCACACAAAATAATAAATGGGGTGGAGCTGATGAATTCATTCGCTTATACAATTCGTATAATGATGACTTTACAAAAAGGGAGTTGATTCTTGCAATGGGTAAAGCCAAGAAGACTTATTGGTTTACTGCAGAAAGAAAGGATTTTCCTACTCGTTTTACTTGCTGGGTAAGACGAGCATTTTTAAGGGCTTATAGTTGTGTAGCAGAGGATGAAAAAAAACATTGGTACGACTCAATAAAAAGAAGGAATTTAGATTTCCTTGATGAAGCTGTTATTGACTGGGCAAAAAAAAACCCATATTAATTAATAAGAACCAGTAGCATTGTCTAACCTTTCCTTTCATATGTGAACTCCTAACTTCACAAAAAAGATAAAGGAGCTTAAGTAAGTGAACGGTTGCTACATCATCCTCGATTATTAGGATGCCGTGTTGATTTTTTTTCTTTGGTATACCTTATATTAATGAATTTCTCTAAATACTTTTTCTTCTTCTGATTCCTTAAAGACACCAATAAATTCCGATCTTATATTCTTTGTCTGGATATCTAAATCTTTCAAGGATAGTTTTGCAGAGTGTGCCCCAATGTTGATCATATTAAATTTTTAGTACCGATAATTTTTAAAACCACACTCTGTACAATGTAAATAGAATTCCCAATTTTTTTTTTCATGTTCAGGAGCAGTTCTTGGTAATATATGAGCTCCATTGGTTTGAGTCATATATTTTTTATTACATTTTCTACATTTTATACGAACAATGCCTTCTTCTTTATTATATGTTATTTTATCTCCGTAATAAACGAATTTTCTTGTTACAATCACTTCTCCAATATTATCTTGATTTTTTTTTCTATAACTCTTTTCAATACGACCAATCTGATCAATTGAAAAAAATTCAGACCCTCCATATTCAGCAATTGATGAAAAAATAATTTTTAACCGGTCATATCTTGTATAATTAAGGAGGTTAATAAGTCTAGTGTGAAACGGAAGTATCTTACTTGTTAAAGAGGGTAATATTAAATAATCAATTTTATTTTTTCTAGCCCATCCTGTAATTTTTTCCGATAATCTTAAAAAGTCTTTACATATGAATATTGCAACCCTACCTATGGATGTTAAGAAAATTTTTATTTTAGGAAATGTTACACATTCAATTTTTTCTCTTATATGATTTCCGTTATGTCTCTTAATCTCAACTGGTGTTTGCTTAATTTGTTCTCTACATTCACCATTATCTATTATTATGGCTCTATTCACATAATTTGTACCTACTTTTTGATGTTCTAAACCACACACTATAATCAAATTCTTTTCTTGAGAGACTTGGATTAAATAATCTTTCATTCCATAAGGTACAGAATTTTCCGGAAATATTATTAAATTAGGTTTTGTTAGCAGTGATAATTTCAAGCATTCTTTAATTTTTGAATCAATTAATCGCTCATCTTGATTATAAACCAATACATTATTGTTTACTTCATTTTCATCCCAAAATTGCTTAATAAAAAATAAAAAATGCCCTATTTTATCATCTCCTTCAGGATTTACATTCTTTAATGAATTAATTTGAATGAGGCTTATTCTTAATTTATCAAGTTTATCAGCTTTATCTTGTAAATAAACTTCTTCAGGTATTTGATCATAAAAAATTAGATTTTGCATTATAGCAATTTCTTTTTTCTCTAAATGGGTGCCGATATTTATAAATTCAGAAATCTCTTCTGCCTGGAGAGTTTTTTTTAGAATATCAATATTTTCACTGAAATTTTTATTCTTTTCATAACAGTTTAGTAGTTTAATTTCATCAGTTTCTAATTTTTTTGTTCTACAATAATAAATAATTGCTTTAAGGGGGGCTTCAGAGTTAACAAGATATTGTTCTTCCTTTTCTTTAAAAGAATTATCCTCTAAATTTAGTTCATCTAAATTTGTTAAGCCTTCCAATCCTTTTATTTCTGATATCTCATTAACATTGAGATAAAGTGCTTTTAAATTGGAAAGATTGTCCAATCCCTCAATTTCATTGATGTTATTATAATCCAAATATAATTTTTTTAAATTATTTAAATTTTCCAAATTCTCAATTTTTTCAATTTCATTATAAGACAATGAAAGAATTTCTAAATTAGTTAAATTATCTAATCCCCTAATTATTTTTATTCCATTAACTTCTAAATTTAGGACATCTAAATTTGTTAGGTCTTCTAATCCTTTTATTTCTGATATCTCATTAACATTGAGATAAAGTGCTTTTAAATTGGAAAGATTGTCCAATCCTTCAATTTCTTTGATGCTATTGCAATCTAAATATAATTCTCTTATATTCTTTAAATTTTCTAAATTCTCAATTTTTTCAATTTCATTATAAGATAATGAAAGAATTTCCAAATTAGTTAAATTATCTAATCCTCTAATTATTTTTATTCCATTATCTTCTAAATTAAGCACTTTTAGATTTCTAAGTTCATTTATATGATTTATCTCTCCTAAATAATTTAATTTTAGATATAAAAACTCTAACTTCTCTAAAACTTCAATTCCATCTAAGTTTTCTAAATAATTGCCACCTAAAGATAATTTTTTTAAATCTTTTAAGTTTTCAATCCCTTTTATATCCGAGAACTTTTTAAAGTAAATCTCATCAAGATAGAGGGTTGAATCAATCACTTCATATTCTTTATCATTGACAAAAACGGACAATATTTATTACCTCTTCCTCTTTTTCTACCATATTGGATTAGATCTCTTCAAAATAAGTGTCTTGATAGTATATAATAATGTCATAAAGCTATTTAACACTTTAAAAATGCAAAAAAATTGTAAAACCTGTTGATGGTGATGAGACTATGTCAATTATATTAATTAAATTTTTGGGATTCATATTAACAAGAAATTCTTGTCGCATTGCCCAGAGACAATAGAGTAAAATAAATAATAAAGTTGCTGAAATATATGCAAGAACATCAAGAGCCCTACTAAGATCCCCTAATTAAATAAGGATCTATTAAAATAAGCATGACGATACAGATATTTACTATTTTGTTTAATTTTTTAATAATTAAAAAGATCTCAACCCAAGTCTAAAATGAAAACTAAAATAAGCAGAAACTTTACTGCTATGGCTAAAAGATCTTCTACAAATTTAGGATAGTGGAATCTGAATCAAATCTTAATAAGAATAAAAAAGAGAATTATATTTTCTTACCAAACCAAAACGGAACAGAAGCATAACAAAACGGAACAAAATCGAAACAGCTAGATATATCTACCTGTTAACATTTTAACACATACATTATTAAAGTAAAGGAATTTTAGTTATTATAATATAAAAAAATTATAGTGTTAAAAATGGTTAAAAATAGTTCAATTGTTGTTGTTGATATTGAAACAACAGGTTTTTCCCATCAAAATGATTGTATCGTTGAAATCGGAATTTGTAGATTGGATTTAAATTCTGGAGAGTGTAGTGAATTATTCAATCAATTAATGCGCGAAAAGCATTTTTCTAGACAACATCAAAATGCGTGGATTTTTAAGAATTCTGATTTAATTTATGAAGATATTTTAAGGGCAAAACCTCTCAAGGCCTATAAAAAAGAATTACAAAAAATATTCAAGACTTATCCCTCTACAGCCTTTAAAAAAAGATTTGATTTTGATTTTCTTGAAGCCCGAGGATTTAAAATAAAAGAATTGCCATGCCCGATGGTTATTGCTACAAGCATTCTTAAACTACCACAGAGAATACCAGGAACATTATATAAATATCCTTCTGTAGAGGAAACTTGGAAGTATTTCTTCCCAGACAATGAATATATAGAAAAACATAGAGGTTATGATGATGCTCTTCACGAAACGTTAATAGTTTATGAGCTGTATAAAAGAAATAAGTGGAAATCGGTTATTGAAAGTGTTTAAAAAGATCCTCTTTAAATCGATTTTGTCTCTTATTATTCTTAGATCTTTATTCATACTTGTAAATGTTAGGAATAATTATTATTGTAAAATGGAACGGTTAACATCATTAAATAAGGATAAAATATTAAACAACTTAAAAAAAGATATTATACTTTTAAATAAATTTTTTAATCCTTGTTATGTATATTAATAAAGTTAAAGAATATCTACCAAGGTTCTGTGTTTCTTTACTCATTGTATTAATTGGTACGAATTTAGTTTTATTTTTCATTGGCAAATTAGGGGAAGGAAAATTAAGTCTGATTGTTTTTGGATTAATCTATTTAATTTTTATTTTGCCAATTAGTATTTCTTTAACACACATCGGTTCTAGAAGGACCATTAAAAAAACGTCCCAAAAAATCTTTAAAACCATGACTCCAAACCAAAAGGAAAGCTTATACTTATGTAAAGTATTTGTCTAATTTTGCTAATACTTGTGTTAGGTAAAATTTAGATGTGGAAGAAAAATATAAATAAATTGGGAAAGGATATACTAAACTTTTTAGTGTAAAATAGTTAAAAAGGAATCCATTGCCAAATTTCATTTTGTTTCAATAAAAATAATTTTACAACCATGTGGATCACATTTGTGAAGCATATTTTTCTTAATTGTTACTACACCATTTATTGGTGAGTCGATAAAAAAACAATCGGCAGGGCAATCTTTTTGTATTTTATGATATTCTTCAACATTATTTCTTTCTCGAACATCTAAACATAATATACAAATTTTAGACTTTTTATCTTCAATGCATTTGTCTAGATCTATCTTATAAAAATTTCGAATAGTCGGAAATTCATTAAGGTCAATGCTCCCTTCTGGTTCAATATTTTCATGAAACGCATCATTAGGGCATACTATTACACATAGCATACAGTAGCAACATTTTTCATGGTCGATAAGTAATTTAGGATTACTCTCATCAATTATTTCTTGGGCAATATCAGGAATGGGTCCTAGCTCAATTGCGTCGACAGGACAAACTAATTTACATAAACTACAACCAAAACATTTTTTAATGTCATAGGTTAGCTTTTTACTTACATCTTTGAATTTCCATTTTAAAGTTAATTGATCTGGGCTAAATTCAAGATCTTTCTCTATTACATCTTCTTTAGTCTCCTTTTTGGAGTTCAGCTTTGAAATTATGAGATTACCTCTTCAAAAAATCTAAATTCTAATTATTTCTACAAAATCATGTCTAATAATC
>SDBV01006049.1_pt1 | contig 16891 bp, 27 predicted proteins | sample 2277081 | NCBI WGS metagenome assembly SDBV01 (sample SAMN10402039, study PRJNA504765) | marine sediment metagenome | isolation source: marine sediment core GS10_PC15, 223 cmbsf | place: Arctic Ocean: Southern Knipovich Ridge | collected 2010 | reverse complement strand
GTCCAGATGTGAGCGATGCGACGCAGGTCACAATCAGCGAAGGCGCTGAGCGGAATCGTCCCGGAGTCATTGGCGCAGCGGAAGCAAGCTGGCGTCTTCGGGATTTGTATGGTCTCCTTGAAAATGAATTCAGTCTTCGTAACTGGCCCATCGAGTACGTCATTCAGCTTCGTGCCCATGGAATGTTCCTTTCGCTTCCTGGTTTGCGTCGTACACCTCTTCTCGATGCACCGGGATGTCCCTTGGAGCATCAACCCCGATTCGCACACTGCTGTCGCGAATGTCGACAACGATGATGCGGATGTCGTCGCCGATGCGGATGATCTCGCCTCGCCGCCGTGTCAGTACCAACATGGTTTCCTCCGTGAGTTAGTCTTCCGTAACCTCAAGGTCGATCTCGACAAGGCGGTAGGTCTTCCGCGACTCACCCTCGCCGATGGTCAGTATGGCATCCTGGCGGCCGGCGTTGAGATCGGGCGCGGCTGGTTCCGGTTCCTCCAGCTTCAGCAGGGAGCGGAGGGCGTCGTCGGGGGTTTTGTGGGAGTGCGAAAAGCCGAAGCCGACAATGTCTTCGCGGTTACCGTCCTGAATTTCCCCCGACCCGTCGCCCAAAACTACAACGCGGAGGCAGTCAGCAAGCCGCTGTTTACGTACGCGAACCAGCAGCCCCAGCGTTTCCTGCGTCACGACTGCGTTATCGGTGTGCTTGTCGAGGATTGGCTTAACGGCAGTGGCGAAATGTGCGCAAGCACATTTACCCAGTGTCGCGCAATTTGCCAAAAACTCTTTCGCCGTAGTGCCCCGCGTAACGGAAGCCTGCCCTTCCTTGCATAGGGCCTCGGCAATCTCTTGGGTGATTCCAATAGTGTCTATCGCATGTCTCCAGTGTTGAAGTTAAAGCAGCGGGCAGAGAGCGAATTCGACCCGCGTACCGCCCGCTGCTCACGTCGATTTACCAACGTCGCTTCGTACTCAAAAAGCCCCCGCCCGGCGTCCGTGCAACGTCCGTGACGGGCGAGGGTCGGCCATTCCATGAGTCGTAATTAGAGATTGGTCCGATATCGGACATGATATTCTCTCCACCCCCGGGGTTACTATTCCGTTCGAGTGATGGTTATGGATTCGCCAACCTGAAGCAGTTGCACTATGATCTCGCTAAAGTCAGCCTCGTCGTCACTCCAATACTCCCCCCAATCGTTAAGGTCAATGAGCATGTGCGGGGCGCCTTCTGACTCGTGGTAATAGACGCGGTGCCCATTACCGCTGCCGTCCCCACCGTCATTTACGACAGTGCCGTAATAGCCTGCCTGCATTTGCGAGGCGTTGACGATGCCGCTACTTGTTGGTGAGGTTGTGATTTCTGTCTTCACGATTCCATCTCCTGTTATTGGTTTCGGTGGTATCATTCCTCGTAATTCACCCGGGGCGCGGCAGGGTTGGCCGCGTAAATCGTCAGTGGTGAGGGCGTTCATAATAATCTCGTCTTGTCCTGTTATGTCGGGTCACGTCCGGTCTAGTCGAGTCCTGTCCCGTCATATCGTGTCCGGTCATGTCAAGTTCAATCCCGTCTGGTCCCGTCAAGTCTTGTCACGTCGAGTAAAGTAAACGCCCCGCCTGCCGGCCGCACTTGTTAGTCCTTCGGTAGCATACCATAGCCAATCGCGGCAACGACAAAGCCGACCACGGTGCCCAGTGAACCGGCGAAGAGTACCTTAGCGACCCCACAAGCAACAGCCAGGGCGTCGATGACGTCGGCTTGCACCTCCTGGATTATCTGCACAATCCCGCCAATGAAGGCCCACCAGATTCCCACGTAAAATCCTAGTGCTATGCCGAGCACGATGATGGTAAGTCCTGTAATTAGTCTTAGAGTGTACATCGGTTCTTCCTCGCCAAGCGGTGGTTCCTGAAGGTACAAAAAAACGCGGCGGGCCGAGTATCCCCACTCGGCTCCCACCCTCGCGTGGTTATCGGCTCCGATTTATAGCGAGGATTCAACACCCGGCAACCATGCCGCCGCCGCGTAAAAAGGGCACCGCCACAAGTGCGACGGTGCCCGCCCAGACGGTCACGTCAGGGAGTAGATCAGATAGTGTGTATGTCTGTAGCGTGACCGTCATCGCATAGAATCCCCGTAGCAATGTGTTGCTTGTCGTGACCGTCAATCGGTAAACTCAGCCCGGAAGGCACTGGGTGGCTGAAAATCGCTGGCTGTCTATGGACGTGGCCCAATCAAGGGCCGACCGACATTAGATTCAGTGTGCGTGACCGTCCGGTTAATCATCATGCCCGCAAGTTTAGCGGTTCGGCCGGCCGGTGTCAATAGGGGTTTCGGATTTCATCAGCCGGTCAGCAGCCAGGCCGGGTGGACGTCGAGGGCGTCGGCAATTTTCGCCAGCGTATCAGCCCGCGGCGTCGAACCCCTTTCCCAGCGGCACCATTGGGTGACGGCCACGCCGATCGCGTCGGCCGCTTCCTGCTGGGTGAGTTCGGCTTCGGTCCGGGCCTGGAGAATTCGGTTGGAGATTGTCTGCTTGCTCACGGGCTGGCCCCTTTCATGTGGCTGTAGTTTGTTTCTCCAATCAACAATCGTGCCGGTATGCCCAGGCTGCGAATCAGGGCATGATGCACAATGTCGATGTGGGCAAGGAAGTTGCCCCGTTTCAACGCCTCCCTTGCGAGCATCGACTCCGTCAGTGTGAAGTATTGGCGGGAATAGGGAACCAATGCTTGACAGGGTTGGCTATTTTTCATTTCGTTCACTGGCAGTTGATTACCGCCGCCTGCTCCTAGCTTTTTCCATTGCCTCTTTTTTCGTGTCGCCTTCACCCAGAACAAAGAAAGCACTGAGGGCGCCGCCGATGACATTTACCTCGCCCGCCTGCCATTGATAGTAGTGGGATTCCGGGGCGAGTCGGCGGCGTGTAGTGTGCAGTTCTCCATATTCGCCGCTCAACTCCTGGTGCCGCTCAGCGTTTTCGACGGCCTCTCTTAGTTGGTCAATCGACGGCGGGTCGCCATTTACATCGACGACGAATCTCGCGGCAGCCAGCAAGGGGGCAGGCCAATCTTTTGCCGCCAACTTGGCAGCTTTGTTCTCCTCGATTCGTTCCAATAATTCAGACAGCTTTGCCTTTGCAGCAGCGCGCTTTTCCGGGCTGGATGGTCGCTTCGACTTTTCGACGTGCAGTACTGTAGTCATCCGCTTATCTCCTTTTCTCCTTGTGTTTATTTGGCTTGTCTCGTCAGCGTTGCGATAGCCAGTCGCAGCGGACCCGGCGAGCCGGGTTTTGACTTATTTGATGAAGCGATCAAGAACCCTTACTTGCCCGGTGTCCAGGTTGATCCGTTCCAGGTACACCGTCCGCTTGGCGGGCAGTATACGCACCCGCTCAAATTCGTTACGAGCGGCCGTCAGGTCCGCACCGAACGATCTAAAGTTGTCCGACCCGCCTTGTGGATCGAGCATCCGTACGCGGTGATGGTATTCTGGCGTCTTCTTTTTGGCCATGGTTCAAGCTCCTATTTTGGGGTAGAGGTGAAGAATGCACGTTTGTTCTCGTTGCGGTAGAATTTGACAAGCCCGCGGCGGTCACTCTCCGCTTCCGCCTTGGTTTCATACGGGCCGGGTCGGCTAGCTTATCGAGGCGTCCGCAATTTCACGTTCCTCCCAATCCTCTATCGGCTGGCCATTGGTGTGCTCAATCTCACGATCAGAGTAGCCGCCTTGTAAGTGGCAACCAATCACGTGGGCGCGGCGGCAGCGCTCGGCGGATTGAATACTGCGGTGAGCGTGGCCGCAAGAGCCGGTTACGTTTCCGACGGCGTGGTAAGCGGGCATTGTTTCATCCTCGGGGTTGAGTTCGGCAAGCAGCCCCGGCGCTCGGCAACTTCGAGCACCGGAGGGTTGGCCGCGACCCAGCGCGGCTAGAGGGTTAATGGCGTCTTTTCGCCAGTTTTGGTGTTGATCTTATAGGCCGCCACCGATTGCTTTAGATTCAGGGCCCGGCGAAGAGCGGTTTTGGCGGCATTTTCATTAGGGCCACCGTATGCCAGGTGTGGAGAACCGCCTTGGGGGTCACAAATCTGCACTTCGTAGCGGGTTTCAGATTCACTTTTAGCCATCGTTTCGCTCCTCGGGTTAGTGGCTGTGCGTGCCGGTTGTCGGCCCGCTCCCTTCCGTCTCCGGTGAGGCGGTCGAGGCCGGGTCGCTAGATGGCCTCGGCCACCACGGCGTTAAACCCCTCCCAGTATTCGCGGGCGTCAGGCAAAACACTAGCCTCTTCCATGGCGCGGCAATCGCCATCGGATATAGATGAGGTGCTCTCCAGCATGTCGTAAATGCTGACGGCGGAAAACCAGTCGGGTTGCTCGTCGCGGCACCATTTCGCGAAAGCGCGGCCGAAGTCACGTGCTGTTTTCAATTCGTCCCTAGTCATCGTTTCGCTCCTCGTTTTGGGTTGCGGCTAGCAGAACTCAGCTAATCTTGGCATCCTCGATTGCATCGTACTCCCACCCATCGATACGGCTGCCATCGGCGTGCTCAACTTCCCGATCCGAGTAGCCACCTTGCGAGCGGCATCCAGCGGCATGGGCTCGTCGGCACTTCTCGGCAGCAGCGATGGTACGATGGGCGTGGCCGCAAGGGCCAGTAACAGAGCCGGAAGCGTGATAAGCAGTAGTCATCTCAGTTCTCCTCGTTTCGGGTTGCGGTTGTTTGTTTCTCATACCCTAAGTATATACATATTCGTCAACCTGTCAATAGCGGGAACAGGGAATCCGGAAAGAATTCCAAGATAGTTTCTGGTGGGGGGTAAGCTGGACGGGGCCGCTAATCACCAGCCCCGCGCCCTCGCCTCCGCCTCGATCGGCAGTAGGTAGTAATCCTCCGGCAAGCGGATCTCCAGCCGGTCCACCGGTTCGATCTTCTGCTGGCCGATCTTGCGATAGCCGGACTCGTCGCCTGGCGGGCCCATTGCGGATAGATGCTTGCCGGCCCCGCCTTGCCAGTTATAGACGTAGCCAGGATCGGGGTGCTCGGCGCTGATCGTGTCGGCCGAGGGGCCGAGTAGCTCGAGCGCTCGAGCCGCGATGTCGAAATCCTCGCCATTGCTCACGGAAGCGTATCCGCCAAGCTGCTCGAACGCCTGTCGTCGGAAGCCCCACCCCCCATGGTAGCCGATGTCATCCGGGGCCTCACGCCGGAAAGTCTCGTAGCGCTTGTAGCAATCCCGGCCGGGCGTCAGAATATGCCGCGGCTGGGCCCAGGGCTTTCGCTGGAGGGCTTCGGCAAGGGCCGACAACTGCCAGGGCAGGTAGACGTCGTCGTCGTCCCAGACGGCCAGGGCGTCGATCTCAGGCCAACGGTTGAACGCTAGGTCTGCCGCCGTACTTCGCTTATATCCGAGTGTGGGAAAACGATGTGGCGTCGAATGGATTGCCCACCGGTCACCCGACATCCGGGGTATCTGCCCCGCATCGTCGAGCACCAACAGCCGACGGTCATCGTGCGTCTGGGCCTCGAAGCACGCGATGAGGTTGCCGAGTTGGCAGGGCCGGTTCCAGGTTGGGCATATCGCGGCGATTATCATGGCGTCACTGGCCCCCGGAGCTTGAAGGCGTTTTTGCGGACACGCTGCATGACGTTTATGGTGGCGTCTGGGTTGTACTCAGGCACGGCCGCACCCGAAGTTACGGCGTAATATAAAATCGCGTCAATCACCTCATACGAATACTCCAACTCACCTTCATCGGTCTGACCCGGCCAGAGGTCGGCCGAGGGCGGCTTGTCGATGATCTGTTGCGGGACACCCAGGTAATCAGCCAGTTGGTAGACTTGCGTCTTGTAGAGGTTGGCCAACGGGTTCAGGTCGCAGGCCATATCGCCGTGCAGCGTGCCGTAGCCAAGCATGAGTTCGCTCGTATTGCTGGTGCCGATGACGAGGCCATGGTACTCGGCCGCGTAGTCGTAGAGGATGGCCATGCGCTCGCGGGCGCACTTATTGCCGATGCGAAGCGGGCTGATGTCGGAGGCTGGGTCGGTATCTCCGGCCTGGTAGTACAAATCAATTTGCGGGTCGATTGGGTCCGCTTGGATCATTACATTATTACGCAACAGGGCCACTTCCGGGCTTTCCTTGCCGTAGGGCATCGACACAGGCACAACGTCCTCTAGCTTCAACGCCCGGCACGTCAACTTCAGCACCACTGCCGAGTCCACGCCGCCGGACACGCCAAGCACTCCGCACTCGCGCCCGGCACCTTTAATCGCGTCGGCAATGAAGGCCGCAAGCTGGCTAGTTACGGCTTCGCAGTCAATCGCCGGTGGGGTAGAATCGCTCGAAGTCGTCATGGTATTTCTCTTTCACTTGTTGGCGGAGGGTGTCGTCGTAATAGCAAGGCCAGGCCGGCCGGGAATAGTCTTCACGGAACCTTTCCGATGGCCAGTCGCCGCAGAACGCAGTATCGTCGGTGTGCGGCGTACGCATCCGCCAGGCAAGATATTTCTGGGGCAGTTCCAGTGCCCGCATTAACGCGAGCCAGCCACACCCGTCGTCAATCTTCTCTAATGGAAGAATTGCGTGTAGGCATACACCCCGCAGTACCCGCGAGTACGGCATGATGTGCGACTCCATCCGATGTTCGGGCGTCCCGCAAACCACACCGACAAACTGGCGGAAGGAATCGTATCGCTGCTGTTGTAGCGTTTTGTCTATGTCAAGAAGCCCGAGCGGCCCGGCGGATACTTGTTGCCGGAAATGCGACACTAATCTGGAAAACGGGTTGCGGACCACGGTGAAGTGTATCAGCTTCGCGTGCTTCTCGGCCTCGTAGCGCGGCATGTCGTCGCACGCCTGATGTACCGAAAGGTCTTGGGAGATGATCGGCGAGCGAAGTTCATCGGGTACTGGCTCCCCCATTGTCTCCAGATACCAGGCCTTCAGTGAAGTACATCCTGCTTTGGCGTGCCACCACAAGACGAACCCACACTCTTCGTTGACCAGGCTATTTCCGATAATCACAGTAGGCGCGATTCCTTCGTTAGTGCCAGTAGCTTTGGGTTGGGTAGCAAGTCAAAATCAGAGCAGCAGTAAGTCGGCGGCAGGGCGATGTCGGGTGGCCGGTCGACGAGGTAGCGGTTCCAATGCGATTCGTCGTGCCACTTGGCCGTGATACCGTTTGCCTCGTCTGTGGTTATCTGGCCCCGTATGACCTGCATGGCTTTGATGAAGTCAGGCGATCTCCCACCTTGAAAGCCGCCTGCGTAGTAACGGCGCCCCTCAGTCCGGCTAATGCAAGCCGTTGATTTACGATTAGTCTCATACGCTCGGATATCTCGCGGCTGTGTGGCCTGCCCCTGGTGAATGACACCGACGAGCCCTCCGAGAATTTCGTTTCCAACCGTCCCGACGAACCTGCAATCGGCGTCGACGTAGAAGATGTAGTCATAGCTGGCCAGCGGCTCCGCTTTGAGTATTGTGTGGTAACGGTGCAGCGTCGGGCCGGGCCAGGGTTCATGCGCGATATCCCAATTGTACGCATTGCATAAGTAACCACCATCGCCAAACACATAGGGGTAAACGCAATGCCCCGGCAGGAAGAACCGCCGCGCCGACTCCAGCAACCCCGGAAGGAACCGCCGATACTCTCCCGTGGCAATCACGCAGAGCGCAACCGACACCGGCCCGTCACTTTTTGGCCGCCCATGCTTGTCGAAGTTCATCCGAGTTATCTCGCTTGCCGGCAAACCACTGATTGGGATGGCAACGTATCCGAGTCAAGGTTTCCTGCACGTTACAGAACGTCTTGCCCTCGTGCGCCAGCTTAAGCCAAAGCGGGTAGTCGTCCAAGTCGTCCGTTTCGTCCCAGACCGCCAGTTCGCGGCGCATCACTACGGAAGAGTTGACGATGTGGTTACACTGGAGTAGGTCGTCGAACGTGACCTCCCCCGACTTCACGCCGATCGGGCCGGACTCGCTACCAAAGTATTCCGCGCCCGTGCCCACTACATCGTACTTGTCCAGGAAGGGCAGTTGCTTTTCGAGTTTGTCGGGCAGCCATACGTCGTCTACGTCGAGGATGGCGATATGGTCGCCATGGGCGTGCTGCATCAAGCGGTTGAGTGCTTCCGGCTTGCTCTGGCAGTCGGGCCACTCGTAAACACTTATGCAATCATCGGCATCGGCATATTCCAGTAGGTCGGCCTGATCCGGATCGACCGCCGACCCGGCCGGCAGGCCGTTGACGCCAATCAGCAACCTCCAATCGCAGTATGTCTGGTCAAATACCGAGTCCACCGCCTCGAAGATAAACTCCCACCCACTCCGCACGGCCATCAGTATGCTAATCATTCGGGCACCGCCTTATGTTTCGGCTTGTAGCCCGACTGGTAGTAGGGGTTCTCATCGACTTGCGTACCCGGTATACCCGGATGGTCGCTCAGGTGTTCGCGCTGACTGACTTCGCTGTTCCAGGGGTCGCGCCACACGAACCCGCCGGCAGTGAGTTGCGATTGCCAGAACTCCCTGAGCCGCTGGTTAGCCATTGCGGCGGTGAAGCTGAACGTCGAATCGCTGGCCACAATCACGTCACAGTTGGCCAGCATCCACCAGTCGGGGAAGTAGTCGAGTCGCCGCGGCTTCGGTGGGTTCAGGTCTTCAGCCTTGGTCGGTGTGTCGTCCAGCGGGTAGGGCTCGGCGCGCAAGGTGATACCAAGGTTCTCGACCAGGACCGGGTTATACCTAGCGAAGGCGGGCACCAGCGAAAGGTCTTCGGTGGCGAGGAACAGCACGGGGTTGGCGTAGGCGTAGGCGTGCCAGTGTTCTTTCAGCCACTTCAGATACCAGGACACCGGGCTTATGTGATAAATCATCCGGCCCGCGTCGGCCCGTCTAATGTGCAGCCCAATGACGGTTCGGCCGAGACTCTGTAAGTGTTCGGCCGCCGGCAGCACTCGCTCAGCCATCTCGCCAATCGGTTTCGACCACAACCCCTGGATGAATTCCCGCTCCTCTTCATTGTAGTACGAGGTGTGCCACTGAGCGTAGCTCACAAAGTCATGGGCCGCGAACTCGTCGCCGACCGGGGCGATCGGCACGCCGAAGCACGCCTCGTGGGCACAGGGGCCAAACTTCTCTTCCTTGGGCGGTAGCGGCTTGTCGACCGGCGGGTCATCGTGGCCGAAGATGTACTGGCCCACCCAGGGCGGTACTTGGTAGTCCAGGCCGTAGCGGCGGGCGTAGGTGCGAAGGAAGTTGTACTGGAAAAACTCGTTTCCCCACTGGCCCATTGTGCCGAGCCGGGACATCTGGATTGTGTTAGGCATCGGCGTACTCCCGAAAAATATCGTCAGCCAATTCGATACATGGCCCGGTAAGCGCCTCGTGGTAACTTCCCGTGACCCCGTCTCCGATGTGGCCGGGTTGCATTAGTGCGTGCTGCCCACTGTCCACGATGGGCCGTTGCCGCTGCCGCTCCAGAGTGTATAAGTTGATCGGCCGTGCCTCGCTTATGTCTGTCCGTTTGCACTCCCGCCGCAATATCGAGTAAGCCTTGAGCGGGTCGCCGCCGTGATCCTCGTAGTGAATCTCGCAAGGGGCACCGTGGCCGTGGGCAAGCTGCCAACTATTGTAGGCCGTGGCGATGGATCTGAATTGCCAGAACCATCCAGCCAAGAACCGGATATGGTCCTCCCTAATGCTGTCGATTTGCGGAAGCCGATGCCGACAATGGGACACGAGGCAGTCGCGCAAATCCCGCCGCGAGATAATTAGCCAGGCGTGTTTGGGCGGTGGTATGAATTGGTGCGTCCATAGTATGCCGCCCTCGGGGAACATTTGGCGGAGAATCTGGTATAATAAGGTACTGCCGGAACGGGGTATGGCGAACAAGACGACACGGACGCTCTCCATGTCGAGGTCGCAGTCGCCATCAGGCGTATTGATAACCCAGTTGTTCGGCGGCAGTTTCATTTCAGCTTACACCTCGCCAGCAGATGCCAGCCGAAGTTCTGTTCCAGCACCCGGAACATCTCCGGCGTCATGGCCTCGAACCAAGGCTGCTTGACGTACTCGTACTTGACGTAATCCTGCCACCGATACGGGAAGATGTGGTCCTGCCGCATCTCGATAATCTCGAAGTCGTCCAGCAGTTCTACCACCATCGCTTTGGTGTAGGTCCGGGCCAGCGGACAACCGAAGGCCGCCTCGGGCTGGTCTAGCCCGCCGTCAATCATGGCCCGCTTCCAGCTGTTGCGGGCGTAGACCATTAGCCGGAACTCGCTGCCCGGCCCCATGTACCGCTTGACCTGTTCGACTACCCGCTCGGGGTGTGGCGTGTGGTGTAACACGCCGAAGGAGTAAATCAGGTCGTACTGCTTGCCGTCCAACTCTTCGACATCGCCTAATAGTTCAGCGTTGCATTGGTACAGCCGGCCGTGGAGTTTACAGACCTCAAGCCGCTTCCTGGCCAACTCCAGCGACTTATCCGATAACTCCACGCCCGTATAGTGCGCCCCCGCCTCCACGAAACTCGCCGCGTCCGTACCAATTCCGCAGCCGATTTCCAAGACCCGCTTGTGCCGCCAACGCTCGAAGTCGGCGAACCCCGGAATGTGCGGCTCGACGAAATACTTCCGGCGGGTCACTTCCTCGAAGTATTCTTTCGTGCCCACCTCCAGCGGCGAGTGACGCACGTTGCAGGGCCGCTTGTCCCAGTAGGCGGTGATTTGGTCGGTCAGGTTGTCCATAGCGTCGTCGTCAGGGTTTCGTGGTGTTCTTCTTCTAGTAACGTCAGCTTCCGCCTGAAGGCGTCTCGAATCCTCTCCACGCTCAGCGTGATCGGCTCGGTCGCTGTCGGCAAGTGGCAGTCGACCCGGAAGCGAATCATCCCGTCCGGCTTGGCCACCCGTTCCATCTCGCCGGCCACTAGCTCGAAAGCGTCAACGTGGTCTAGCGCGTTGTTGCTGACCACCGTATCGAAGTAATCCGAGGAAACCATCCAGAGGTCTTCACAGGCGAATGGCAAGAGGATTGCGCCGTAACTCGCGACGGGGAACCCGACCCCCAGGTATCGTTCCAGCAGCGGGTCCGCGCCCCAGCACTCGTCGTGCAGTAGGTGCTTGGCCGGGAGCATCGGGCCGCAGCCGATGTCAAGCAGCCGGCCGCAGCGGTGGTTGCCTTCCATTTGCAGAAGCGTATGGTACGGGCTCCAGGTCGCGGCAAACGTCGCAGCGGCATCCTCGCGCTGGGTCGGGTGCTTGTATTCGGGACTCAAGGGCAGTGCCGTGCCCCACACCTTGCCCGTCTCGCCGCGATACCAGGGCAGGATGTCGTGGTCCAGGGCGTTAATCCACCACTGAAGCTCACGGCTGTACTTGTTCCGGTTCATACTAAAATGCTCGTGTCCGTTGTCTCGTTGGAGTAGTGGTCGTGGTCTGCCGCTTGGTAGCGGCGCTTGTGTTGGCTGATTGCCCGGTAGTGGTTGTAGCGGAGGATGTTGGTCGGCACCTTGGCCGGTTGGCCAGTGGTCTCGAAGTAATGGACCACGGCTGAGTCGATGTGTTGCGGCCGGACGAACCACTTGGTCGCCGCGGTATGCCCCCGCTCGCACTGCCGGTAGTTCCTCAGCACGGGCGTCTGGGTCTCGTCGTGACCGCTGGTGCCGAACCACTTGCCTTGCATCTCCACGCCGGCACAGTGGACGTGGGGCCGTTCGCACCACTCACCGAGGGCTGCCCGGTCGAGCGTGTCCACCAGCGGCTCGTCGGTCAGCGGGACCACGAACTCGTCGGCGTCCAGCATCCCCATCCAGTCCCAACAGTCGCCGTACTTCAGGATGGCGTGCATCTGCATGGACGGCTGCGTGTAGTGGTGTGAGGCGGCGGGCCAAAACGGTTCCAGGTCGGCGGCGGACATTCCGTATGGGTAGGGCCAGTCGACGTGGGTAATCATGCCTAGTGCGTAATCGCGCAACGCTTCCTTGATGTCCGGCGCGTCGTTATTGTAGATGTAGAAGTGCTCGACGCCGAGTGTCGCGTGGTGGTCTACCCACTCCTTTATGTAGGGCGCGTCGTACTTAGTGAGGGTTGCTATCGCGAGTCGGCCTTGCCATTCCTCGGGGTGGATGGGCGCATGGAACACCGCGCGTCCCCGGTGTTGCACTTGCACCGTCCAATACTCGTCGCCCGGCCGACGGCCCGGTATTTCCGCCAGTACGGAACAAGTGAACTGCCGGCTGTCGGGAAGCATCTTCAGGGGCGCTCGCTGGCCGTCAATGCAAACCTCAACCTGCCCCATCGCCGCCCGCGTGTAATACGGTGCCACCATGCCGATGTAGCGGTCGCGGCAGAAGAAGACATCGTAGACCGGCAACTCTTTCGGTAGCGTCGGCGTTGGGCTTCGCAGCGAGAATTCTAGTCGGTCGTCCATGTACACCCCTGTGCGGCCATAATGCCGTTCTGTTCGGCGATGTACGAAACCATCTGATCCTCGGCCGCCCACCGGCGGGCTCCCCAAACACCTTCGGCAACAACCAGCCGGGCAAGGTGCCGGCTCACACAGTAAGCCGGGCCGCCCACCCAGCGCTTGGGCATCGGGCCGTCATAGGGTTCGGCCAGCGCTGGTTGCGACACTCGTTTGCAGTGACCGACCCGCGAGCCGGGAAGATCGGATACGTTGCCCACAAGTTCGTACCGGTCGAGTTGCGGCCAGTCGACCTGGATTCCCTTGGCGTTCACGTCGGTCTTCAAGAGCACGTCCCAGTCGAATTGCAGGGCGTATTCCATCATCCTAACGGTTTTAATGGGAAGGTTTTCGTAGGCATCATTGGCTTGGACATAGCAGTACCCCACGCCGGCCGATTCTTCCGGCAGGATAGGCAAGCCGAAAAACGCACACCGTCCCATAGCTACACCCAGCGCCTTGATATCGCGCACGTGCTGGTCGAGCAAGTCCTCGTCCTGCTGGCAGCAAAATATCGCGTGGAAGATTTTCAGGTTGACTGGCATAGCTTCCGATTCCCAAACAGTGCATTTCCGCCCTCGTAAAACCCTAGCAGCTTCCAATCGCTTCCCAACGTGCAAATCAACTGCACGAGGTCGGCCTGGCCTTCGTAGAGCGTCTCGCAGTCGAACCCCTGATGGTTGAAGTGCTGGTCGTAGAACTCCGTGTAGACGTAGCGGGTACGGGTTAGGTGTGACTTGGCTCCTTGGAGCACTTCCCGCTCATTGCCCTGTGCGTCAATCCAGAGAAGGTCGAAGGAAGCTCCCCCGTAGAACCCAATGTCATCGAGGGCCGTGCATGTCACGTACCCTTCTTGTCGCCAGGAACACCAGTCAGGCTTGCCGAGGTGGCCGGTGGGCGACTTAACTGACCCTGACAAGTGCCAATCTTCCATGGCTTCGGGGCCGACACCGCACTCCCCGGGTACCTTGCCGTGACTGGCAAACCAGGGCAGGCGGTCACGGCGGGCGCCCACCGCTTCTTCGATGAGATTGGCCCGCTTGTCTTGGATGTTCTTCCTGAATACCTCAATCGCCCTCGGCTCCGGCTCAAACGCCCATATCCGACACTCCGGGAACTCGGCCAGAAGACGCTTCGTATCCTGTCCGTCGTTGGCGCCCACCTCGATTATCTGGGGGTCGTCCTTGCCAATCAGCTTCCGCCAATCGCCCATCGTCAGTTCCGGGCGCCAGGTTCGGTTCACGGCATGACCTGCATTAAGTTCCCTTCAGAAAAGCATCAATCGCCCGGCGAATCAGATCGGATACAGTCAGCCCCGTTTTCTTGGCAAGGGCCTTCAGTGCCTTAATCTGCTGGGCGGTCAAACAGAAATCAACTCGTTTCATGTGTATAGTATACACATGCGAATAGAACTGTCAACCCCGACAAGCAACATTAGATAAGGCAAATTCCGAGATTCCGTCCCGCACGTAGATTGTGTTTCCGGCAGCCGTGCGAATCACCTCGTGGTAGCCGTTGCGTGTCAGAATGCCGGACCACTCGCCCGAGATATCCGGCCCCGCGTGCTCGGGGTGGAACTTGATGTGCTCGATGCAGAAGACCGCCGGCCGGAACGTCGCCCAGTCGATACCTGCCAAGACCGCCTTCTCTAGCCCCTCCACGTCGATATCGCAGAGGTCGCACTTGTCGCGGATGTCCGGGTATCGCTCCAGCACGGATGCGAGTGTTGCTGTTTCGACGGGGATTCGACCCTGCTCCCGGATATTCCAGCCTGGGTCAAGCGATGAGCCGGAGCCGTCACCCTCCACCGACACCCGCAGGTCCGCGATACCGGCCCGATCGGTAATGGCCACCGGACACAGCCTGTCGTGCGGACGATGCCTGAGAAGGTCGGGCCAGTATTTGGGCAGTGGCTCGATCAGCAGCCCCCAGCCGCCCGCCTGGTGGAATTGCCAAGTGTTGCTGGCCTGCTCGGAAGCATTGGCGCCCACGTCGACGTAGACCACCGGGTCATCGGGCAGTAGCGCCCGGAGAATTATGTCCTCGTTGCCGTGGCTGCCCGAGCAGTCTACCTTGGGGTGCATCGCTTCCTGGAGCCGGGTCAGTTCAGTCTCGTAGTCCGTCATCCGTTCCTTCCAATCCTTATGAGGTTCGGGACCTTGGCTGGGTCAACGATTCGCCAGCAGTCGATGGTGATCGCGTCGGTTTGCAGGCCGCCGAACTCGGGCCAGGGCGTCATTACCAACACGACGCCTGCCCCATCGACACACTCCGCCATGGATGGGGTCCGTTCTGCGCTGGGGTTCAGGCTGTGCGCCGTAGCCATCGCTCGCGGGTCATAGGCGGCCACGCTGAGCCCTCGGACCAGCAGGGCATTAGCAACCGCCACTCCGGCCGACTCCTCGGAGACGGACGTACCGGGCTTGTAGCTGATACCCAGGACGGCAACCCTTCCCGCACTACCCGCCACATGGTAGGCCAGGTCGGTCAGCCGCTCGGTCTGGTGTCGATTGATTTCATCGGTCGCTTCGGAGAGGGCAGCACTCAGGCCCCGCGAGGCCGCCATCTGCCTGAAGGCTCGGCCGTCTCTCGGAAAACATGGCCCGCCAAAGGCAGCGCCCGGAGCCAGATACTTGCGACCGATGCGGGAGTCCTGCCCGATAGCCTGTGTCACTGTGACTGCGTCCGCACCCGGCAGTGCTTCGCAAATCTCAGCCAGCATGTTGGCGTAGCTTATCTTGGCCGTCACATAGGCGTTCAGGGCAATCTTCGCCACCTCGGCACAGATGAAATTCATCCGTGCGATCGGTGAACCGCAGACCTCGCTGTAAATCTCACTCAGCATGTCGCCCGCCCGCTCGTCCGACTCACCAATGAGTATGAAGTCGGGGTGAAGCATGTCGGCTATGACACTACCCAGGGCGATGAACTCCGGGTTGTACGCTAGCGAGAACCCCTCGCCGCACGTCAAGCCGCTTGCCTCTTCCAGCGCCGGCACCACCAGGCCCTCGCAGTGGCCCGGCATCACGGTACTGGCCAGCACGCACAGCCGCCACTTGCCACTGTCGCGCCAGGCTTCCCCGATTGCTCGGGCCGCCTCGACGGCATACTCACAGGAGAACGAACCGTCCGGCAGGCTTGGAGTCGGCACCGCAATGAACACCACGTCGGCGTCACTTGCGGCTGCCAGGATGTCCGTGGTGGCGCTGATACGCTCCCGGTTGGCGGCAATCAGTTTGGCCAGCCCGGTCTCTTCGACGGGTGGCTTGCCGGCAGCCAGGGCGTCGACATACTCCCGATTTACGTCCACACCCGTTACCGGATAACCCTTCGACGCCAGGACGGCCACCAACGGTGAGCCAAGCCTGCCAATTCCGCAGACTGTAATCTTCATGTTCTACGTTCCCACCTGGCTTGCAATCCATCGGTACGTTTCCGCCAGGCCGTCACGTAACGGCGTGCTCGGCTGCCAGCACAACCGCTGCTGAATCATGGTGTTGTCGCTGTTGCGGCCCTTCACGCCTTGGGGCTTGGTCGTGTCGTATTGGCAGTAGAACTTGACGCCGGCGATGTCTTCCACGATTGCGATCAGGCGGTTGACTGAGACCATTTCGCTGGAGCCGATGTTGATTGGCTCCACGCAGTCCGACTCCATTAGTAGCCGGGTGCCGTTGATACAATCGCCAATCCACATGAACGACCGCTGCTGGGTGCCGTCGCCCCAAACGTCAATGTTTCTTCTGTCGTACTGCTTGGCCTCGATCACCTTCCGGCAGATAGCGGCTGGCGCCTTCTCACGGCCGCCCTTGTAGGCTCCCATGGGGCCATAGACGTTATGATAGCGGGCGACCCGCGTCTCCAGGCCGTAGTCTTCGGTGAAGTGCCGGCACATCCGCTCCGAGAACAGTTTCTCCCAGCCGTAGCCATCCTCGGGCATGGCCGGGTAGGCGTCGGATTCCTTCAGCGCCAGCATATCGAGGTGGTCTTGTTTGTCGGCCGCGTAGACGCAGGCGCTCGACGAGTAGAAATACCGCTTGACGCCACAGGCGCGGGCGGCCATCAGCATGTGCGTGTTGATGAGCACCGACAACATGCAAGCGGCCTTGTTGTTCTCGATGAAGCCCATGCCGCCCATGTCGGCCGCCAACTGGTAGACGTATTCCACGTCCTGGCCCCACCCCTGGCCTTCCTCCTTGATCCGGAGGTCGGTGTTGCCGTAGTTTTCTGCCCCCTCATGCCACTGCCGCCACTCGTCACGCGGCTTGATGTCGACCGCTCGAACCTCGTAACCTTCACTAAGAAGGCGCGCAGTCAAGTGGCCGGGTATGAATCCACCGGCCCCGGCAACAAGACAATCTGGCATGTCAACATCCTCCAATCAAAGGTTCCCACTTCGCCCAGATTGCCTCCGGGTCGGATAGTCGCTCGAC
>SDBV01006047.1_pt1 | contig 16897 bp, 14 predicted proteins | sample 2277081 | NCBI WGS metagenome assembly SDBV01 (sample SAMN10402039, study PRJNA504765) | marine sediment metagenome | isolation source: marine sediment core GS10_PC15, 223 cmbsf | place: Arctic Ocean: Southern Knipovich Ridge | collected 2010 | reverse complement strand
CCTGGTGGTATGGTAGCCGTCGCGCTCCGCGAGACGAAGCCTGAGTTCGCTACCTTACCGAATCTTGCGGCTGGGGGCAACGGGGTGGTTCGGGCGGCGGACGGGCCGGTTGTGCCGATTGGGAGGAAAGAACCGAGCCCTCGCGTAGCCCAAGATGTACACCGTAGCGTCGGGGCCACACGCCGGCGGGGACCGGCGCATCTGGCCACGGGAAAGATTTCTTCAAGCGGCAATCGCTTTGACCGAAGTCCGTATGTGACCTAGGTTTTCGATAGCAGATCGTATGTCGGCAGCCCCAATTTCTCGCCTGCCGGCACGGGAGTTCGACGGCGAAGTGTGCATCGCCGGGCGTCCATCCTCTCCAGAAGCGATGGCTTGGAATCAGCACCAATGGGTAAGGCTCGCAGTCCACAAATCCCCAGTCCCGAAACGACTGGCCCCGAAACAGACGCCCATCCGCCGCCCGCCGACGCTGCGCGGCCGGTGCCGGTCGAACATGCGATCACCGAAATCGGCGCGCTGTTGCACGAGTTGGAAGACGTGGCGGCGCCCCGGGACAGCGTGCCGGCGGAAACCGGCGAGCGGCCCGGCGGCCAATTGGTGCAGGCCCGCTTGGGAATCGCCAGCAGTCTGTTTACCGCGTTGCAATACAAGCACGCCGCCACGGCGGGCCACGCGTTGCGGGTGGCGCTGAGTTGTTCGGCGTGGGCGTCGAGCACGGGGATCAAGGGCGCTGGCCGCGACGCCGTCGAAATCGCCGCCTTGCTGCACGACATCGGCGTGATCGGGGCCCCCGATCGGATCCTCTCGAAGCCCGGCGGCCTCAATGGTGACGAAGCGGCCCTGATGGCGCAAACCCGGCAAATGGGCCTGGAGATCCTCCGCCAGAGTTGCGCGTCGAAAGAGGTCCTCGAGATCATCGAGCACGGCGGCGCCTGGTACGACGGCAGCCGCAACGGCTTCCGCCTCCGCGGCCGGCAGATCCCCCTGGGGGCCCGGATGATCGCCGTCGCTGAGGCCTTCGACGCCATGGTCACCGACCACGTCTATCGCCCGGCCATGTCGCACGAACGGGCGATGACCGAGTTGTTCGACTGCGCCGGCACCCAATTCGATCCCGAACTGGTCAGCCGGTTTGCCGAATTGCAGGAGTGCGATCAATCCCAACTGCAACGCGACGTGGCCGACCGATGGCTCCACACGCTGGACCCCAACCTGGCCAATTCCTACTGGCAACTGAATTGCGTCCCGTCGTCGAGGAGCCTCCCGGACATCGACTCGCTGTTTCAGATCAAGTTGCTGGAGAACATGTACGATGCGGTGGTGTTTGTCGACGCCGGCGGTCAGGTGACGCTGTGGAATCACGGCGCCGAGCGGCTGACGGGAATGATCGGCAGCACGCTCGTACAGCGTCTGTGGCAGCCCGAACTGCTGAAAATGACCGACGAAAAGGGCCGCCCCGTCATCGAGGAGGATTGTCCAGTGCGGTGCGCGATCCGCTCGGGCGTGCAGTCGCTTCGGCGGCTGACGATCTGGGGACGTGCCGGACGGCCGGTGTCGGTCGACACGCACGCCATCCCGGTGGTGGCCGAAAACGGCACGACGCTCGGCGCCGTTCTGCTGTTTCACGATGCCTCTTCGGAGACCTCGCTGGAAGAACGCTGCCAGAACCTTTACGAAAAGGCCACCAAGGACCCCTTGACCCAGGTAGCCAACCGGGCCGAGTTGGACCGGGTCCACCAGACGTTCGTGGCCGCCCATCGACAGCAGCGCGTCCCCTGCAGCATGATTCTCGGCGACCTGGACCTGTTCAAGGGGGTCAACGACACCTACGGACACCAGGCGGGAGACGACGTGATCAAGAGCCTGGCCACGTTGCTGAAAAACGCCTGCCGGTCGGGCGACCTGGTGGCCCGATACGGCGGCGAGGAGTTCGTGATCCTGTGTGCCGATTGCGACAACGCGGCGGCCGCCCGACGCGCCGAACGAATCCGCAAGACGCTCAGCGAAATACGCCAGCCGAAAATGAACGGTCGCATGGCGACGGTCAGTTTCGGCGTGACCGAAATCCAGCCGGGCGATACCCCCGAAACCATGTTCCGCCGGGCGGACCGGGCCCTGCTGATGGCCAAGGCCAACGGCCGAAATACCGTCGTGCAGTTGGGAGTCGGTTTCGCCGCCGAAGAGCCCGAGGCCCCCAAAGCCTTCTGGTCCCGCAAAGACGCCTCGCCGGAGCAACTGTTCCAGCGGACCATGATTACGCCCGTGCCGGTGAAAATGGCCATCGAGAAGCTGCGCGGCTTCGTCGACGATCACGAGGCCAAGATCGTCAAGATCGACGGCAATCAAATCCGCTTGGACATCACCGCCCGATCACGCGACCGGACGCGACGCCAGGCCGATCGGCCGGTGGGCCTTCGCATTGACGTCCTGTTGGAAGAAGAACGGCATCAAAAAAACCCGAAAGACGAACAGGCGCCGCGTTTCGGCGGCGCTTTGCGAACCAAGATCCAGTTGCAAGTCAGCCCCTTGAAAAACCGCGACCGACGCCGGGAGGATCTGGCCGACCGGGTCCGAGAGGTCATGGTCAGCTTTCGATCCTACCTGATGGCCAGCGAGGAAGACGAGGAAGACGAGGAAGAGGAGACCTCCCCCGACGAAAAGCCGCCCCGGACCAAACGCATTCTGGCCCCTTGGCTGGCGAGAAAAATAGGGTTCAACCGGTAACGAACCGTGGAGCCGTTGTGGGCCGTATCAGTACAACACTCTCGGGAATCGAGAGGACCTTGTTGAATCGGCTGGCCGAAGCCAACGCCGCAGCGACGCTCAGCGCCTTGCGGTTGGCCACCGGAAACAAGATCAATTCGTCCCGCGACGACCCTTCCGGCTTCGTCCGGCTCAGCGGATTGCAGTCTCGGCTGAGCGGGGTCCGCAGCACCATGACCAACGTCACCGCCGCCAGCAGCATGGTCACGCAGGCGCAAAGCACCATCGACGGCATCCAAACCCAACTGAGCACCATCCGCACCGAATTGCTCAAGGACGAAACCGGCACGCTCACGGCATCCCAACGGGCTACGGCGCAAGCCAACATCGATGCGGCCCTCACCGAGATCAACACTTTGGCCGGCGGCGAGATCGACGGCCAGCGGCTGTTGGACGGTTCGTTCAATTTCCAGATTTCCGGGCGGAATTCCAGCCAGGTCACCGACGTGAGGGCCTACTCCACCGGCGGCGGCACCGTGACCGTCGCCGGCTCGGTCACCCAGGCCGCCACCCAGGCCAGCCTGGTCTACACCGGCGACGTAAACGACCAGACCACCGCCGCAGCCACGTTCAATCTGACCGGCAGTTCGGGCACCATCGCCATCTCCGTGACCAACGGTCAAGACCTCAGCGCCGTGGCCACGGAAGTAAACAACAACAGCCATAAGACGGGCATCACCGCCACGGTCGACACGGGCGCCCATACGTTGACCTTCACCACGGTCGATTACGGCACCAACGAGCAGGCCACCATCGACGTCAGCAGCGGCACGTTCATCGTCGCCGCCGGCAATTCGACCTCCGCCAGCGGCACCGACGCCCAGGCCACCATCAACGGCCAGGCCTACACCGGCGACGGCAACCAGTTGACCGTCAGCGAAAACAACGTTCACTACAGCCTCGAATTGTCCCCAACTTACACCGGAAACTTGGACCCGATTACCATCGGCGGCAGCGCCTTGACCTTTTCGCTGGACAGCGATCTTGCGCATACCTCGACGCTGTCGATTCCGGGCCTGCAAACCGTACGCCTCGGCGGACTAAGCGGCCAACTGAGTGACTTGGCTTCCGGAGGCACGCTGGCCGATCTCGACACCAACACGTCTCAGGCGATCCGCGTGGTCGACGAGGCCCTGGCCGAGGTGACGGTCATCGAGGGGGCGGTCGACGGCTTCTACAACGCCTCGATCAGCTCGACTTCCACACTGCTGAGCGAACTGGAAACCGATCTGGAGGCCGCCATCGACGAAGTCAATCTGGTCAACAGTACGGAGGAGACCCAAATCCTGGCCTACTACCAGGATCTGGCCACCAACGCCGTCGCCGGATTGGCCGTGTTGAATCAACAGCGGTCCACCATCTCCCTCCTGCTGCTGGACATCGCCGGACTGATATAGGCGGCCTTCCCAGAACCGGTTGTGGGAGGCGACTCCGTCGGCGATGGCAGCCTGCCGGTTCTGCTGCTTGTCGGGTCTTGTCCGGCAGCCCGTCTGTGCTATGATTATTAACAGACCGAGCTGTTGTAAACGGCGGGCCGCCGGCTCGACCCGCGCCAGAGCAATCGCGGCGATGAGCCAGTCCGTCGTGGGAAGTTCACTGTTCTCCATGGGAGGCGTGCCATGACGTTCACATTACCCGAGTTACCCTATGCGTACGATGCGCTCGAACCGCACATCGACGCTCTCACGATGGAAATCCATCACACCAAACACCACAACACCTATGTGGCCGGCCTGAACAAGGCCATCGAGGGCCGCGATTTGGGCAATCCAACCGTGGAGGAGTTGGTCTCCAACATCGCCACCTTGCCCGAGGAAATCCGTACGGCCGTCCGCAACCATGGCGGGGGACATGCCAACCACAGCCTGTTTTGGACGATCCTTTCGGCCGACGGCGGCGGTGCACCGGGCCGAGAGTTGGCCAAGGCCATCGACGAGGATCTCGGCGGGTTCGATCCCTTCCGCGACGAGCTTACCCGGGCCGCGCTGGGACGCTTCGGCAGCGGCTGGGCCTGGCTGAGCATCGGCCCGGAAAACAAGCTGCTGGTGGAAAGCACCCCCAACCAGGATTCGCCGTTGATGCACGCAAACACGCCGATCTTGGGCATCGACGTGTGGGAACATGCCTACTACCTGAAATACCAGAACCGCCGGGCGGACTACGTCAACGCGTTTTTCAACGTCGTCCACTGGGCGGCCGTCAACGAGCGCTACATGCAGTTGGTGAAGAAACCGCACGTCGTTGCTACTTAGAGGACAATACCCCTCGACGCAGCCAGATCCAACCGTCGGTGTTGTGGCGGGGCAGCTAGCCTCTGGCTACTCTGCTGCCGGGCGGCGGTGCCCCAACCACCTCCTCGTGGTCGCACGAGATGCACTGCCGCCCTCTTTTTTTCCCTCACCGTACGCATCGAGTCACCGCACCGCCTCACTCTGGAAATCCGCCGTCACCGTGGTGGTGATCCCCCCCCGGGCGGTGAATGTCGCGGCTAGCCTCATCTTCCGCGGAGCCACCGTTGCGACCAGGTCGTCGAGGATCCGATTGGTCACGTCTTCATAAAAGATCCCCTCGTTGCGAAACTGCTGAAGATAGAGCTTCAGGCTCTTCAACTCCACGCACGTCCGATCGGGCACGTAGGTAAACGTCAGCGTGCCGAAGTCGGGCTGGCCCGTCTTGGGACAAACCGACGTGAACTCGGGGCAGACGATCTCGATCGTGTAATCGCGGCCCGGGTGTGAATTCTCAAACGTTTCCAGGACGTCGCGGAAGTTCTCGCCCATCGACCGACTCCTTTCCCAATTCTCCGTATTGTGTCATCATCAAGAGTTCGCGCATAGAGTAACCGCTGGCGGCTTCGCAACAGCGGCCCGAAACTCCAATCTACACCATGCAAAAACCTGCCGTCATCCTCCTTTCCGGGGGGCTCGATTCAGCCACCGTCGCGGCCATCGCCCGAGACGATGGCTTTACGCTCTACGCCCTGTCGGTCGACTACGGCCAAAGACACCGGTTCGAGCTTCAGGCGGCCCGTCGGATCGCCCGGGCCATGGCCGTACACCGCCACGCGGTGGTGAAGGTCGATCTGGCCACGTTCGGCGGCAGCGCCCTGACCGACGCCATCGAGGTACCCAAGGATCGAGACCTCGGGCAAATGGACCAGGCAATCCCCGTCACCTACGTGCCGGCACGCAACACGGTGCTGCTGGCGCTGGCCCTGGGCTACGCCGAAGTGGTCGAGGCGGCCGACCTGTTCCTGGGGGTCAACGCGTTGGACTACAGCGGGTATCCCGACTGTCGGGGTGAGTTCATCGCCGCTTTTGCCGAGGTGGCCAACCTGGGGACCCGGGCCGGTGTCGAGCGGGGCGTGAAGTTCACCGTCCACACGCCGCTGATCGATCTGACCAAGGCCGAAATCATCCGCCGCGGCACGCAGCTCGGCGTCGACTACGGCCTGACCCACACCTGCTACGACCCCCAGGCGGACGGGATCAGTTGCGGCCGCTGCGACGCCTGTCTGTTGCGTCTTCGCGGCTTTGCCCAGGCCGGACGGGAAGACCCGCTACAATACCAGGCAAGAAAGTAGCCGTCTCGCTCCGCGAGACGAAGCTTCATCTCGCTCCAGCGAGATGGCTGCTAGAGTGATTTTGTTGCCGCATTGACTGCGTTGGAACCGAGTATGCGGATCGCCGAAATCTTCCGATCGATTCAGGGTGAAGGGCGTCTGACGGGCACCGAAAGCGTGTTCGTCCGCGTCAGCGGCTGCAACCTGCGGTGCTCGTATTGCGATACGCCCTACGCCTCGTGGGACCCGGAAGGCGAGGATCTGTCGCCCAGCGAGATCGTCGCCCGGGTGCGGCGGCTCGACCGCCGGCCGCCGGAGCCCGCCGCCGCGATGTTGCCGCCGGAGTCGTCCGCCATGGTCCAACACCTGGTGCTCACCGGCGGCGAACCGATGCTGTTTGCCGAATTGATCCCGCTGGCAGCCGAGTTCCGCCGGCAGGGCAGACACATCACGGTCGAGACCTCCGCAGCGCTCTATCTGCCGGTCGAGTGCGACCTGATGTCGATCAGTCCCAAGCTGTCCAACTCGACCCCATCGCAGCCAGACCTTCGCTGGCGACGGCGTCACGAACTCAACCGGCACGCCCCCGCCGTGATCCGCCGGTTGACGGCCGAATACGACTACCAATTGAAATTCGTGGTCGGGCGGCCCGAAGACTGCCGGGAGGTGGAAGCCTACCTGGCGGAGTTTCCCGAACTCGACCGCGCCCGGGCGATGCTGATGCCGCAGGGGACCGACGCCCAAAAGTTGTCCGAAACGGCCCAATGGCTGCAACCCTATTGTGAAGGGCACGCCCTGGCATTCTGTCCCCGACGGCAGATCGAATGGTTCGGCCAGCAACGGGGAACGTAGGGTGGGCACTGCCCACCATCTGCCATGGCGTCAACGCAAGCAGTTCTTGATGGGCAGTGCCCACCCTACTTTTTCCACGGCCAGCCAAACTCTTACGCGCACTCGGCACAGCAGAGGGCCGGACCGACATCGATCTGGCAGAACACCTCCTTGCGGTGGATCGGCACCTCCGCCGGTCCCTGGAAACCGAGCTTCACCCGGTTGCCTCGAACCTCCAACACGGTCACCTCGATCTCGCCGCCGATCACGACCGACTCTCCCTGCTTGCGACTTAGCACCAGCATGACCTGATCCTCCTTGTAAGTGGATGACTCCCTTTAATGTTCAGCCGCCGCAACCGGTACGCTCTCGGGGTCGCCTCGGTTCGAGTCCCGGCACGCGTTGTGTGCCGGCCATGGCGAACCCTTCTACTCAACGTGAGCAACCCACCGGATCCGTCGCCTTGACAGAAGCCTATTTACGACAGCTACACCTGTTATATCTGGCGATTCTACAGATCCGCCGCATTACGTCAAGGCCGATTTGAGACCGGTTCTCGAATAAGTCGACTCCTCCTCCACGGTGGGGCTATGTGCAGCCCGGCGATCTGCTGGTCGAATCAGGCAAGGGATAGCCGGTTTGCGCAGGGTTCGCTATACTGAACTTCCGGATCGGTTCGATACGCAGTCCGCAAGCTGCAAAGGAGACGCCGGATGCGGTTTTGCAGAGTCATTGGCGGAATCTGTCTGTTGGGGCTGCTGCTGCTGGACGTCGAACCGCTGGAAGGCGGCTGAGGCGTCCGCGTCTGTGCACCGGGTCGGGGCACATCCGCTGCGTACGGGTCCGGTTCGTTGGCCTATTACAGCGCAACCGCCCAGGCCGCGCGGCAGATGGCCATGGCCCGAGCGGCCGCCGAAGCGCGGCAGGCCTATCTGATGAGCCAGTCCGCGGGCGATGTCGCGCGGCTAGCTACCGCAGACCGGATCTACCAGGAAGGTGACGTCCGCGTGGCCGGCAGGATGTACGTCCAGGTGGCGTTGTCGCGTCCGAAAAACCAGGCCACCGCCGAGGCGCGGCAGCGGCTGGTGAAACTGGCGGACGAAGCACGGCAGAAGCTCGGCAAGATCGATGCGGACCTGGTCGGACAAGGAGGCGGTCTCTCGCCCGGCGAGTTGATCGGCCCGGACGGTCAGCCCACGGCCCCGTGGGCTGGGCAGATTGCGGCGGCCTTCCGCCAGTACGATGACCTTGTCGAGGACTACGGCCGCGTTCCCGTGGCCGATCGCGAAATCAAGACGCACATCGCCAAGCAGCGCCGCCGGCCCGAGTTCGCCGCGGTGCTCAACGAGCCGGAAGCGAAAGCGCTTTGGGAGTTGGGACAACAGCACGAAGCCAAAGACCACGCCTGCTGCGCCTACTGGGTGTATCGAGAGGCGGCCCGACTCGCACCGGCCCGCTCGGCCCGGCTTGCCCTCGAGCGATTCGAGCAAATGGAGCAAGACGCCGATGCAGTCGCGGCGGCCAAGGCGTGCCGCGAGTTGCGCCAGTGCCACAAGATCTACAATCGCGCCGAGCTGCTGATCGCCAACAGGCCGGCCCGGGCCAAGGAACTGTTCGCACAGATCGTGCAGCGCGCCCCCGAAGACAGCGAGATCTACCGCGCAGCCCGGGAGCACGTCCAACGGTTGAAGTATTGACTCGACCCGGCCTACTCGGCTTTGGCGGGCTTCAGCTTGCGGACGCGGACGTTTCGCACGCCTCCCTTGGTCACCCACGCCGAGATACCCAGCGGACGGCACAAGTCGACCTCGTCGCGGATGCCGATCTCGTGGCCCTCGCGCTTCTGGTCGACGACCTGCTCGTCGTCGATCCAGACCTCGATCTTCGGCGGCGTGACGCGCACGCGAAACTTGTACCACTGCTTGTCCTTGAAGTCGTGGAACTTGGTGGTCGCGTTGTCGGAAGCGTCGTAGTAATCGACGCAGGAGAGCCCCACCACCATCCCGCCCCAACCGCCGGTCACGAACGAACACTCGTTCTTGCCCACGGGAAACGTGGCCGTGGCGAAAAAGTCGATCCCGTCCAGCCGGGCCCCTTCCCACGCCAGTTCGTAGTTGTCGCGAAGCACTTCGCCGGTGTACGTGATCCCGGTCATCATGGAGCCCATCTCCAGCACCACCGTACCGTCCTCGACGCGCACTTCCCCCTCGCCGCCGAACTCGGGCGTCTTCCAGCCTTCGAGTGTCTTGCCGTCGAAGAGATCCTTCCAGGCGTACGGGTCGGGCTTTTCGGCGGTGTCGGGCGTGTCGGCCCCAGCACAATCGCATCGCACCCAGCAGTAACGTCGGGCCCGGATCCGACACCGGCCGAACCGGCGGCGGCAAGGCACACGCACGTAGCAACAGGTAGACTTCCCGGCCTGAGCCGCCGCGTCCGCCGTTTCCTGCGGGGCCTGCTGGTCGCTGGGACTGGCCGACGGACCATCGGCGGTCTGCTGCGGGTCCGCCGCCCGGGCGCCGATCGCATGGAAAGACAAGCACATGGCCAAGGTCGGCACGAGCACAGAGCCCACCGTCGCCGGCCACCGCAAGAAACCGCCACCGCGGTGCCGACGGGTCAGACGCATCGTGTCGTGTGGCAGGTTGGTCATCGGTCGGGGTCCTTCATGCAAGGGTGTGCGCTAGAAACTGGCAAAGGTAGGTTGACTATCCCTAATCTGTCATATTCTCCGGCCGAAGTCCAGCATAACGGCCCCGCCCGTCGCAGTATAGTCCTGACGTGGTGACCCGTGCCCCTCTAATCGCCTATGCTCGTGGCAGTCCGCCAATTTCGTGGATTGTTTGGTACATGGCCACGATGTTTTCCGTGGGGCTGACCGGCTGGATGTTGTGGCAAGGGGCACAGATCCATCGCCCCGGGGCGTAGATCTCCATACTTTGGCGAACCTCCCGGACCACGTCGTCGACCGACCCGAACGCCAGGGTCTGTTGGTTGTCGATCGAGCCGTGAAAGATCACCCGCTCGCCGAAATCGGCCACCAGCTTTTCCCGCTCCATGCCCGGGCAACGCCATTGGATCGGGTTGAGGATCTCGATCCCCACCCGGTCGATCAGATCGGGCAGGAAGAGCCGGGCGGCGCCGTCGGTGTGATACATCACGTGGATCCCGTGAGATCGGGCCAGGTCGGCCATCTTGATCTGGTTGGGCAACAGGAAGCGGCGATACATCGCCAGGCTCATCAACGGCCCGGTCTGGGCGCCGAGGTCTTCGGCCACGTACGTCAGATCGATCCGGCCGCCGCGGGCCGCCTTGCCCGCCTCGAAGATGCGGCGGTTGTGCTCGTAGTAGAAGTCGAAGATATGTCCCAGCATCGCGTCGGCCAACTCCGGCCGCAGCGCCAGGTCCTCCAGTGACTTCTGCAGGCCGCGAAGGTATCCGCACAGCAGAAACGGCTCGTAGCAGCCGGAAATGATCGGCCGATAGCCGTCGTCCGCTTCCAGCGTGTTGGTAACGCAGCCGTAGTCGAAGTCGTCCGCCTCAGGCCAGCGGTGGGCGTGGACGGCGGCGACCGAATCGACGTCGGCCAGCGGATGAACCACCGGCTCATCGTAACTGCCCGTGCCGTAGTCGACCGATCGGTATCGCACGCCCCAGATGTCGGCCTCAGAGTCTCTCGGCCGATTCCACCTCGGCTCAACGGCCCGCCTGGCATCGATCTGCAACTTGCGGTACAGCGACTCCTCGTCGGCACACCTTAAGTCCTTCAGGAGCCGGGCGGTGACCTCGGGCGTGGCCTGGTAGTCGGTCGGGATGCGATCGGGTGATTTTCCCGTCAGGAGTGCCTCCCAGCGGTTACGGGGAGTCATTTCCATGGCGCGTTTGTGATGCTTGGGGACATGTTTCAGGGCCCTAACGTCACGCATCACCGGGCCGGCGGTGATGACGTTCCACTTGAAACCGGCCCGACCGCCGGCTCCGGTGCATGCAGTTGTTCTGGCCCGCTACGTGTCGGACGCTTGGTTGCGATCCATCATGGCGCCTTCCAACTCGATTTTAGATCCTCTGTCGAGGGCAGACGAGCAGTAATCGCCCAAGAGCTCTCGGTAGTCAGGGCAAAGGTCTGGCAGACGCAAAACTGTGGATTTCTCCGAGTCCGCTGATTTGATGAGGATTTCGCGGTTGCCGAGATTCCCGCAGAGCCTCAGGAAGCTATCGCTGACTCCAAACCACCTGATGGCAACGTGTTCACGGAGCCAGGCAAAAACCAGGAGGTCGGGCGGATCCGCGTCGCCCAGAAAAAGAAGACTCGCGCGTGGATCAGACTGATTGCCGAGGAAATGCGCATCCGAGCGCAATGGGAGTCCAGAGCGGCCGATGCCTGCCACAGGTTGTGCAAGAGTCGGTATCCTGGCGATTAGCGAAAGGCAATGGGGTTTGGTGGTATAGACGACGGTACTCGCCGTTTGTGAGTCACCAACTCGAAGGGATGCGTGGTCAGCCGGCAGGATGCCAAACTCACCGTCTTGGTGCTCGTGAAACCAAGATTCAATTTGGTTGAGGCGATTCATGGAATTGGCATTAGTCAGTAGGTTATGCTTTAGCATATCGGATATCGGGTATCGGATCCTGCCCGACGCCGGCGCCGCGATATGCCATTAGTCTGAAGGATTGAGGAAACGTCCTCAAAGTGTTGCGGTGCGAAATCGTAACGTGTTGCCTTACCGCAAGGTTAGGGTTCAGCACTTGGATTCCACGCTTGCCCCAAGATCCTGACCGCTGACTCCCCGCGGAACGCAGTCCGCGGGCGTTTCATGCGAAGTGGAAAACCCTGACTCCTGGCCCCTGACCCCTGGTCCCTCCTTTTTGGTTGCGGCTCGGTCGCGATATGCTGAAGCATAACCTACGCCGTCAATCCAGCGGCAAACTCACCGGCCGGCCGCCGGCTTCGATGGAGCGGTCGATTGCCAGGCACAGCTCGTGGGTGTGGTAGGCGTCGGCGATGTTGCAGTGCGACTGGCGATCCTCGCGAATGCAGTCGACCAGGTGATCCATCTCGGCGTCGAAGGCGTGGTGGTGTACGTCGCCCGAGTCGGGCAGGATGGTCTTCATTTCGGTCCAACCGGTCTGGCCGGGCAGTAGCTTCTTCGACCACAGGCGGTTGTCCCGCATGGTGCCCTCGGTGCCGACCAGGTCGATGTTGAAGCAGTAGGGCATCTCGGCGTCGAACAGCGTCGAGGTCTTGCCGATGGCCCCGCTTTGGAACTTCAGCACGGCCACCACGTTGGCGTCGTACTCGAAGTGTCCCTTCTTGTTGTTCGAGTAGGCGGTCACCTCGACGACCTCCTCGCCGGCGAACCATCGCAGGGCGTCCACGGCGTGGCAGCCGCCCAAGAGCATCGTGCTGCCGCCGGTCTTCTTGGTATGGGCCCAATCCCAGCCGCCGTACCAGGTGGGGCTGATGCCGTGCCAGTAGTCGACCTCGATGTAGAACAACTCGCCGATGCCGCCGGCGGCCAGCACGGCCTTGAGGTTCTCGAACAGCGGGTTCCAGCGCAACACGAAGCTGACCACGCTCTTCACGCCCGCCTTGGCCACCGCGTCGCGCAGGGCCCGGTTCTGCGGCATCGACAGCACCATCGGCTTTTCCATCAACAGGTGTTTACCGGCCTCGGCGGCGGCGATCCCCTGTTCGGCGTGTACGTGGTTCGGTCCGCTGATGTTGACGACGTCGACCCGGTCGTCGCGCAGCACCCGGTCGTAGTCGTCGCCCACGGTGCAGTCGATCCCCAACTCGTCGGCCAGGCGTTGGGCGGTTTCCTTGCGGCGGCTGCTGATCGAGACGATTTCGCAGTGCGGGTTTTTCATCCAGCTTGCGGCGTGGGCGTAGGCCACCTTGCCGGCGCCGTGGATGGCTACGCCGAGTTTTGGGTTGTGCATGTTGAGGTTCCTTTTCCGTGTGGGTTGCGAAGCCGCAAGCGGCTGTTATCTGGAGATTGTTGCGAAAAGAGGGGACTTCGACAACCGGCCACCCCCAAGTGGGGATGCGTCGGGTCCATCGAGCTGCCCCTTATCGGAAGCTGTGCCATTTCTTCGGGGAACCCGGTGTGTTATAACCGCAGGGTTGGCCGTGTTTGAAGTCGAAATCACCTACGCCTCCCACAAGCCCCGTCCGACGGAAAGGCAACTCGCGTGAACGAAAGCAAGAAGCTGACCCGGGCGCATTGGCTGGTTCTGATCGCCGCCTTTACGGGCTGGATGTTCGACGGGTTGGAGATGGGGCTGTTCCCGATCGTGGCGCGGCCCGCGCTACAGGATCTGCTGCAAGTGACCGACGACACGGCGGTAGGGGTATGGAACGGATACATCATCGCTCTGTTTCTGTTCGGCGCCGCGGCCGGCGGGTTGATTTTCGGGTGGCTGGGCGACCGGTTGGGTCGGGTCCGCACGATGATGTTCAGCATCCTCTGCTACAGCTTCTTCACCGGCTGCTGTTACTTCGCACAGGAGGCGTGGCACCTCGGCGCGCTGCGTTTTCTGGCCGCCTTGGGCATGGGAGGTGAATGGGCGCTGGGAGTGGCGCTGGTGATGGAATGTTGGCCCGAGAAATTGCGACCCCTGTTGGCCGGCGTGATCGGCGCGGCGGCCAACGTCGGCTTCCTGCTGATCGCCGTGATCGGTCGGGCGTTTCCCGTCACCGTCGACTCGTGGCGGTGGATGTTCCTGGTCGGCGCCGTGCCGGCATTGCTGACGATCTTCATCCGGCTGTTCGTTCCCGAGTCCCAGCGCTGGAAGGAATCGGTCAAGCAGTCGGCGTCTAACCCGGTCCGAGAGATCTTCTCGCCGGCCTTGCTGAAGCCGACCCTGCTGGCCATCGCGTTCGCTTCGATCGCGCTGATCGGCACCTGGGGCTCACTGTCCGGGTTCCTCCCGGTCTGGGTGGACCAGCTTGCCGGCGGCGACGCCACGCTGAAAATCCAGGCGAAGGTCGGCCGGCAGGCGCCGCACACCGTGGCCCTGGCCAAGAAAGAAATCCGCGTGACCGACCAGCCGACCCCCGGTTCTCCCGAGAGCGACGACGCGGCCAGGTACAAGATCAAGAGCGTCCACGATCTCAAAGGGGCCCCGGAGCCGGGCAAGGCCTTCGAGTATACGCTGAAGGTGACCAACGTGGGGCGTCGAAATGGTGAGGCCGTGAAGGTGACGGCTCAGTTGCCGTTGGCCGCCATCGACCCGGCGTCGGTCTCCACGAACCGGCCCCAGGAGGTTGCCTTCGACCAAAGCAGCGGCGAATTGAGTTGGGCGGTCGGCGACTTGGAATTCAAAGATTCTTCTGCCAAGGCGACGATCCAGATTGTGATTTCCATCGGTGCGATCATCGGTTGCCTGGGCGCCCCCTTGATCGGCGGCCGGATCGGACGCCGCCCGGCGTACTTCGGCCTGTGCCTGGCCTCGTTGTTGACGTGCGGTTACTTGTTCCGCGGACTGTCTCAGTACAACCTGGAGTTTATCGTGGTTTCCGGCCTTGCCGGTTGCATGTCGGCCGCCTTCTACGGCTGGCTGCCGCTGTACCTGCCCGAGCTGTTCCCCACCCGGGTCCGGGCCACCGGACAAGGGGTGGGCTTCAACTTCGGGCGGATCTTCGCCGCCTTTGGGGCAATCTACGCCGGCCAGTTGGTGCTCTTCTTCGAGCGCTCGCATCCCGGCGAAGGCTACGCCCGCTCGGGCGCCACCATCACCTTGATCTACATCGTGGGCATGGTGCTGATCTGGTTCGCACCGGAGACCAAAGGAAAACCGCTGCCCGAGTGACCGTACTACGGATCGCTGCGGGCGGGAGACGACGCCTCGTTAGACCTCTTCCTCGATCACCCACGGCTGGCGGTATTGGCGCTTGAACAGCTTCATCGCCTCGTCGTTGCCGATGATCTTTTCGGTGGCCGGGTCGATCACCAGCTTCTGGCCGCCCGTGCGGTAGCTGATGTTGGCGTAGTGAATCATCAGCGCGCTGAGATGCCCCTGCTCGATATCGGCGTTGGGCAACTGGCGGTTGCGGATGCACTGCACGAAATTCTCCTTGTGCGGGGGATCGGGAAAGCGACCGTACTGCTGCGCCTTGACCACCGGCTTGCGGTCCTTGGGCCGTACGAACACCTGCCATCCGCCGCCGTGACGCCCCACCACCATCAGCCCCTCGGTGCCGTAGATCTCGATCCGCGTGGCGCATTGCGGCCAGTGTGGAAACATGTCGCTTTGGCGGAGCACGCCGTCGATCTTCAGCATGTAGGGGGTGTAGAGCGTCAGCTCGAAGGTGACCACCATGTTGTCGAAATCGTAGACGGCGACTTGCGTATCGGGCGTGTCGGCCGCCCCCTGGCCGGCGAACCGGCCGCCGGTCGAATAAACCGCCTGGGGATAGTCCACGCCGATCAGCCATCGGGCCAGGTCGATCTGGTGGCTGGCGTCGTTGGCGATGTCGCCGCCGGAGTAACGCCACAGGTGGTTCCAGTAGCCGTGCAAGGTGGCGTTGTACTTGCTCAACGGCGCCGGTCCGTTCCACATATCCCAATCCAACCCGGCGGGCGTCGGGCCGTCTTCCGCCATGGGGCGATTCGGCCACGACTTCTGGTTATAGATCCGGCACATGTGGATCGCGCCCAGCTTGCCCTGCTGGATGAACTTCCGGGCCTCGATGTTGTACGCCGCGCTGCGATTCTGGGTGCCGACCTGGACCACGCGCCGGTATTTTCGGGCGGCCTCGACCATCTTGCGTCCTTCCCAACAGTTGTGGCTGGCCGGCTTCTCGACGTAAACGTCCTTGCCGGCCTGACAGCCCCAGACGGTGGCCGGGGCGTGCCAATGATCGGGCGTGGCCACGATGATCGCATCGACCGACTTGTCTTCCAACGCCAAGCGGAAGTCCTGCACGCAGCGGGGCGTCTTGCCGCCTTGACGCTCGGCGATCGCCTTGGCCCGGGAGGCGAACAGCCGGCTGTCGACGTCGCAGAGGTAGGCGTATCGGCAATCACCCCGTTCCAGGAAACCCTGGGCCAGGTGGCTACCCCGGCCGCGTACGCCGACCGCGGCCAGGATGATCTTCTCGGCGGCCGGCGCAGCCCGAACCGACGCCGCGTTGTCCAGGATCGTCACCCCGGCGGCCACCCCTAGCGACGCCCTTTTCGAGCGGTTAAGGAATTCTCGACGACTGAGCAGGGTCATGGTTTTCGGTCCTCCAAACAAGAGAAGTTGCACGTCGGTTCCAGAGGGATCTCCGGTACTTTAGCAGATGGCTGCCGCGATGGCCAGCATCGGCCTTGGGGGTTCCCATTTGCCCCGAATCCAGTATAATCGAAGTGGGCTATCCACTTCACTCTCGTTGCTACTATAGGTTGGGGTCAGGTTGCATGCAGTCATCGTCAGCGCTGCACGATCTCTGTCATGCCCTACAGGTGGGGGGCACTCCGTTGGGCACGCCGCTCGAAGGTTGGGCCGGCGGCGTGTCTCGCAAACCTCACCTCCCACGAGTTCATGGCATCTTGATTGATGAGACGAGAATTTGAGACTAGCGGGCCCATAGGGCGTCGTTCTGGCTTGCCACCTGTCTCGTCCGAAGTATGGAACGATTGATGGGAGACAGAGGCGAGTACCACCGAGGGTATGGTGGTACAATCGCCCGTGAACTTCCGCCGCCACCTTTCGCGATTCGCCGACAAGGCTACAATAGTCTGTGTGGACGACGAA
>SDBV01006046.1_pt1 | contig 16897 bp, 16 predicted proteins | sample 2277081 | NCBI WGS metagenome assembly SDBV01 (sample SAMN10402039, study PRJNA504765) | marine sediment metagenome | isolation source: marine sediment core GS10_PC15, 223 cmbsf | place: Arctic Ocean: Southern Knipovich Ridge | collected 2010 | reverse complement strand
CTTATTTTTTTATAAAAAACGATGTCTTCTGAGCGGACGTAAAACCGTTTTTTGGAAAAACGGCAAACTCGCTCCTGGCCGCCCTTGTCATCAAGCTCCAAGTGAGAAAAATAGTCATCCAGCGCCTTATCAAATTGTGGGGTTTTAGACATAAGTTACACAATTTCAGCGTTATAACACTGCTCGCAGTATACTATCTCTTTTCTCTCCGGAGCGTAGCTTGTCTCAAACTCATTGGGACACCTACTCTTACCGTGGAAATGTTCTGTGGTGTTTTCATATTTTGTAGCTTGCCCTGAACTTGCTGAAGGGTCACATACACACTGGCGGTGCCAGAGTTTGCGTGGGTTACGGAATGCAAAACGTTTTGTACGTCGGCATGGAAAACAATATTCGGGAACGGGAATACCAAGTTTCCGGTATAGAGTAAGCTCAAGAGGAATTAGTCGAAATGCAAAAGTGCACAAGGGATTTTTTCTCTTTTCTTCGTCGCTTTCCTGTGTTTTGCATTGAATGGTCTGGTCTACAATATCATCGGCGGTTTCATTGATAACCTTTGGGAGCGTATCCGAGGTTAAGGTGACATTATACTGCCTGACAGGACGATCATACCACGAATATCCTTTTTTGAGCGCCTCCTCCCTTTCTAACGGGAAATAGTCTTGTGCCATAGATTCGTTATAAGCGAACGGAGAAACGCTAGGCGGAAAATATTCTCCCCACTCTTTCGTTCTTCTCATATGGACAATTATTTTCTCTTTCAGCGCAAGATAATCTTCCTTGGAATATTGCTTATTCAAAACGCAATATTGTTTCTGTTTCAACCCAAAGCACCCGAAGTTATCGCTCACCCCAAAACACATATCACAATAATAAGAATCGACTATTGTGTTGAAACAGCTTCGAGCGACAATACTTCTATGTGGAGTATCAATGCCTTGTACTTCATATGATAATTGCCCATTAATAATTTCAGTACAATCAAGACAATTTTCTGTTTTGCTCCACGCATCTTGCATATATGCCGTATCTTTATTATCGCGACAATTGAAAGCCATTCTTGCCCGCTCGGTGTTCTCTAAGTAATCGCCTGTTGAATTAAACGTTTTTACACCGTGGTAATATTTCACCGGAAAACTTTGATTCAGTTTCGAAAGCTTTTCTTGCGCTTGTCGGATGGACTCCCAATTCCATAAGAATTCTTTATATCTTTTTTCATACTCTTGCTTTTCAAGCTTTTTGTTAAACCAGTAATGCCGTTTGTTGCGAAGCCCTACGCATCCGAAGCAGTCGGTACACCCTCGGCAATTAATGGAGAAATAAACGCTTACACAGGCCTGACAATCTCGGCACCATGCACAATTTGAGCATTTTGTAATATTCATGCATTCATAGCAAAATTCACTTCCCTCCGCCATGTAACAGTCCGATAAGAAGAAACAAGTATTCTGGCACCAGCTTCCATACATGCATTTTTCACTCTTATTACTCGTCACAAGCATATAACAATCCTTGTTTTCTTGTGCTTGATTAGTGTACTCGCTATTTTCACTAATTGAATTTACAAGCGCCAGGTGGGGCACTACGCGGCGGAGATCCTCATATTGCTCAAAGAATGGGCGGTTAAAATCAAAATCTCGGCCATATGATAACCCGTCCCAAGCATCCGACTTCCAATATTCCTGCTTATACACTGGAAACGGTGCATCGGGCCGGTAAATGGAAATAACGTTTTCTCCTGTCACGTCACATTTGCGTTTATAGAAGTTGTATTCATTGCGGTCAAGTAGTCGTCGGATATATCGACACTCCGGACAAAAAGTTGGTGCCGGGACTTTTATTTTCTCATAAAACGCGAAATCATCCGGTTCAATTGTGAACTTTTGTTTACAGTTCTGACATTGTTTGGTTTCGGAATTCATAAATTAATTACTGAATTAATTACGTATTTTAATACGTATTTTAATACGTAAATTCATACTACCTCGGCTTGGTAACATTTCTCACAATACACAATTTCCTTGCGCTCAGGCGCATAACTCGTCTCAAACTCATTCGGACACCTACTCTTACCGTGGAAATGTTCTGTGGTGTTTTCATATTTTGTAGCTTGCCCTGAACTTGCTGAAGGGTCGCATACACACTGGCGGTGCCAGAGATTTATAGGATTTCTTCTTCTGAAACGTGCATAATACCGGCAGTTGGGACACAATCTGGGGAGAGGAACATTCATTTTTCTATAAAAATTGAGTTCATCAGAAACAATTCGGAAAGCCGTTACACATCTCTCTTCACACCTACCCTGATGTGCACAACCGATAACTTCTTTCACAATACCATCATCAACGTCTCTTATGTGGTCAGGGAGTTGCTCTGCAGAGATAGTAATCTGATAAGAAGGTTTTTCAAGGTCACGCCAATTAAATCCTTGAGCAAGAGCGCGTTCTTTATCCAATGGAAAGTAATCGTAGGCCGGCGTTTCATTATAGGGGAAGGGAGACAGTTCTGTTGGAAAAAATTCTCCGTGAGCATATATCCTTCCTTTTTTGTCTTTATATGACGCTTTGTTCAAGTGATTTACAATTTGAGGAACAAGCGCCTCATATTTTTCTTTAGTATACTGCTTGTTCAAAATGCAATACTCTTTCTTGCGAAGTCCGATACACCCGAATAAATCATGGCATCCATTCCGGCACGTATCGCAATAAGTGATGTTTCTCACTTCTGGCCATGCATCTGATGAAAGTTTCACGTTGTAAGCATTCACCCCCATAGTATTCACTTCATAATTCAACTCCATGACACAGCAACCGTTGTTGATATCCATGGAATCCTTCGCTTCATTTACAAAGAGGCAGTAACGGCAGTTCTCAAGTTCAGCCCCATTGAAACAGTGATAACAATCTTTAGAGTATGAAATCGTGTTTCCAACGACATTTGTTACGTTTTTAGTATACGCATGCTTGTGCAATGCTTTTTTTCTCATTGCTTCAAATTTAGCGACATACGTTGAAAAATTCTTATACGAACCCGTATCAACATCTCTCATTTTTCGTATGTAGTTCTCTTTGGTACATTGTTTATTTTCAAACATGTGAGACTTGTTCCGAATATTACTGCTCAGAAAACAATCTTGGGAACCCCTGGCATCAAAACAGAACGAAAGCCCCGTAGAACCCGCGCAGTTTTCAACAAATATAAGCCTTGACACTTCAAGACACTCGATACATTCATAACAATATTCTCCCCGGAGCACTACAAAACAATCAACCAAGTTTTTAGAGTTCAAAATTCTGTAGCTATACATCGAATCCTCATTGTCTGAACCAGAGGAAATAAGATAGCAGTTTTTACAATTTGCAATCTGGTTTGCGTATTCACAATTCACGCAATTATCAACTTGGAGCGCTACTCGAGGCACTTCATTCTGCAACTCCTTAAACTGCTCGAAAAATGATTTTTCAAATTCGTATTCTTTCCCGTACTGAATTCCATCCCACTTATCTGAATACCAGCAATCTCGGCAATATACAGGAAATGGGGTGCTGTCGGGATACATCGCAATAATATTCTTACGACATAGACTACAGATCCGCTTATGAAGGCTTCTCTCGTTTCGCCACGAGAGTCTGCGCTGAAGACGACAATGAGAACAAAACGTCGGCGGCGGGACTTTTATTTTCTCACAGAAAGCAAAATCATCCGGTTCTATTATGAACTGTTGTTTACAATTCTGGCAGACTTTAGTTTCTTCTCTACTCATGTCTCTTATTAAATTTAATCAATTACGAATGAGAAGAGGATTTTTAATTTTCACTTCCTCAATGTCAAATCCAGGATAACCCTCGCGTCCGGATCTTCATCTTCATAAATAAAGATAGGGCTGTTTGACTCCGCCCAAACATAACCTAACGGCGCCCCGAGAGTTACGCTCAAATCGCTCTTTACGCCCGATTGGCGCTCAAAAATAAACCGGAATTTTCTACCCGAACTCATACGAATCTGATCGCCGTCCGGTGTTTGGTAACGCAAGTTCAAAGTACGGGTTTTCCCGGCCGGCGTCGTAAACCATGTTGCAAAAACGCTTTTGCCATGCGCTTCCATACTCCAAGCGTCATAGCCGGCAATTAGCACTCTAGTCTCCTCAATCTTTTCAAGGTCAGCATTTACGGCATATTCCCCGCCCTCATAATCGGGCCTCCGAAACTTTTTAACGCTATTTCCTTTTAAAGAAACAAGAGTGGAGCCGGGACTTGTAAACACCTGAAGAAAATTCTGATTATCTTTACGCCACCAGGGATCTTCCTGCTCGTCTCCTTTATGCTTCCGCTCAATTGTTAAATCGGTAAAAACACCGCCTTTAGTATCAATGTCCAATCTCACATCCAGTTTCTGTTCAACGAAAGCATCGCTTTTACCGCCGGCAATATTAGCGTTAACCACTGCGAGATACGAACCCCAAAAACTGCTTGGCAACGGATAAACGGCGCCGTCAATATTTTTAGAATTCAAAAAAGCGGCTAAGTCTCTCCTCTTCGCAAAAATCATAACGTCTTTTTTGGTAAGATGCTTTTCTAGTTTATTAATTAGAAGTCTCTGCTCTTCTTCTCCCACTTGATTTAATTTCTCAAGAATAAGAGGAGTTAACACGCTCAATACCTTTTTTGGATTCTCCCCTTTCTTCTTGTCCCGGCCCGTTTCAACCTCTCTCTGAATCTCAATTAAAAAATTGTCTTGATCTACCACTAAATCATATTCCTCTATGGGAACCGGCCCAATAATACCAAGAATGGTTTCCATCACGTTAATGTTTAGCGCAATAACGCCCTCAAAAGTAATATTTTGCTCTTTATAAATCTTGGAATTTTCTAAAAACCCCATCACCGTCCTGGCAGAAGTAGGAAAGTCGAAAAACCAATTAGCGTCTCTGGCTCCCCAATCTTCAGTTACCGCTTGAAGCGGATCGGGTGGAATCACTTTTAATTCCTTATTAATGGGATGATCCGGCCAATAAATGTCTTGAACCTCCAAGTTGGTCATCTGGCCCCGCTGAACCTGCAGATCGGCATAACTGCCGATAAATCCGCCACCGGGTCTTATCTCAGCCGGGTTTTGAAATAAAAGAAGAATATGGCTCTCGTCTTCCGAATTAATAAGCGCGATAAGCCCGCCTAAAAAACTGTCCAGATTATGAAGATCAGAACTGTATTTAAGATACTGACCGCCAATCTGCTCCTCAACATTCTCAAAAAAAGAAGAAATGGACTTAAGATTAGCTGCCGTATTTCTCATTAATTCAATCTGGCTGGTAACTTCCTGTATTGACCCGCGAATACCTTCTAGACGGCTAATAAGGGCTTGACCATCGTTTTGGAAATAGTAAAAACCATTTCCTTTTAGGTCACTTAATGTCTCGGAGAGTTCTAAAAAACTAAGATTCAGGACGCTAATCTGGCTTAAAAAAGTGCCCGCCTCTTTAAAGGTTGGTACAATATTGCCGACGACGCTAAAAAACATCCGGATTTGCGGCCTCTCTAAAATTGCGTTCAAGCTTGATAACTCCTCGGTATTTTCTTTCAGGGCCAAGCCGGCATCATTGGGCTTAAAATCTCTAAGCGCCCCAACCGAATAAGTAAAATTACGTACAATCTTATCCCCTTTCTCCATAATGAGCGCCTTTACTTCTTTAAAATTGAACACAAAAAAAGTGGCTGTAAAAACAAGAAACACCATCACCAGAACTACTCCCCATCCCGCTAATTTTTTATAAACCCCAAACCGGGCTGGTTTCCTCTGGATCACGCGGCTTAAATTTAACTTAGCAGACCTAACCGGCCGTTTGTAATTAACGCCCGGTTTTTTTACGTCAACTAAAACTGAATCTATATTTTTAATGGGAACAAATCGTTTTTTCATAAATGCACTGTGTTCTTATTAAACAGGAAAACCGTTCTCGGAGACAATGCGGCGTATGTTTTCCTTAAACTGTTTTTTGGAAAACCGCTCCGCCCGCTGCCTAATATAAGAACGGTCGAATGACGTTTGCTCAAAATCTCGAACCGCATCCATCAACGCTTGAACGGACTGTTTCTTGAAAAGCAGCCCGGTCTTTCCGTGCTCAACAATTTCTCTTCCGCCGCCCTCATCATACGCGATAACCGGCAATCCACAGGCCTGCGCTTCAGCCGCCACCAACCCGAAATCTTCAATCTGCGGGAAAACCAATGCCTTAGCATTACTATACGCTTGCCGCAACTCAATGTCGCTCAAAAAAGAGATAAACTCTATATACCGGGGATCAGCGAGCCTTCGGAGCTTATCCATCTCCGGGCCGGCCCCGGCAATCTTCAACGGTTTTTTTAAGCGGTTAAATACCTTAATTCCCAAATCAAATCCCTTGTAATAAAGTAAACGACCCGCCATTAAAAAATATTCTTTTTTGGGGGTTGTGGATTCCGGATAAAATATTTCCGTATCAACCGGAGGATAGATAACGCGTGCTTCCCGATTGTAATGAGAATGGATTTTTTCGGCGATAAACTTTGAATTGGCAATGAAGAGATTCACCTTTTTACATGCTTTCTTGTCCCAAGAACGAAGAAAACGAGTAATCGGGTTAAGAAAATTTTTATTCATTGGCCAAGGAGAAAACTCTAAATTCTTTAAATAATCTATTTCCCAAGCATAGCGTAGAAGACTGTTACAATAACTTATATGGAAAGGGTAATGACCGTCGCGGGAGTTATAGAAGAAACCTTTCGCATAACCGCTAGTGCTAGAAATTATCAAATCATAGTTATTATCAATTGAGAGTGTTTTGGTTGCTAAAGGCATCAATGGTATAAAGGGCCGATGATGAGCTCTGATAAAAGGAATGTCAAGAATGCTTGTTCTTTTCAAATTCTCTTTAAAGAACCCAAATACCCTTTTCTCATCATAGAGAAGAGTATAAAGATCGGCTTTGGGGAAAATTTCAAGGAGAGCCATCAACACTCTCTCCGCCCCCCCGAACTGGTTCAAATAATCATGGAGAATAGCAACACGCATCCTCTTATTTTATAACTTTTCCCTGCCTTACGCCATAAATTTACCTTAAAAACCAACCACCAAAAAGACTTTTCTGTCGGAGATTTTTACGAACGATGGGAGAATTTATTTATCTCACACTCCCGTGGGGTCCGAGAAAAAAATCCAAACAGTTTTAAGAAGTATTTTTAAGTCCAACCAAAGTGACCGATGTTCAGTATAGTAAAGATCAAACTCCAATTCTTTAAAGTATGATAAACCCGATGCGCCACTCACCTGCGAGAGACCTGTAATTCCGGCTTTTGCAAGATATAACTTTTTAAACTTCGGGGGGTACTGGGCAATTTCCTCCGGCTCATGCGGCCGCGGCCCCACAAGAGCAAGCTCTCCTTTTAAAACGTTTAAGAACTGTGGGAATTCATCCAACCGAAATTTCCGCAGCCATTTTCCAACCCTCGTAAGCCGCGGGTCATCCTTAATTTTAAAAAACGGCCCGTCGTTCCGCTCGTTTAAATGGAAAAGATTTTTCTTTGTAGCGTGCGCTCCATGCACCATTGAACGAAACTTATACACTTTAATAACCTTTCCGCCGCTTACCCGATCAAGTTTAATAAAGACCGGCCACCCGGTTTCCAGCACAATCGCCAAAACAATAAAGGGCGTAAATGGAAGAATAAACAACAACCCACAAAGAGAGCCAATGATGTCAAATAATCTTTTCATGGAATCATTATGACAAATTCACCTCTCTTTTTTTCTCCTTGAAAATGCGATTGAGCTTCCAACACGCTCCCCTTAAAAATTTCTTCGTGTATTTTAGTAAGTTCTCGTGCAACGACAATTCCACATTCCTCTCCAAAAATTTCACTAAGGCTTATTAGGGTTTTTTCAAGGCGATGCGGTGATTCATAAAACACCACCGGTCTTACTTCAATCGTCTTTAATTTTTTAAAAAACGTCTGCCTCCCTTTCTTGTGAGGCGGGTATCCTAAAAATACAAACTTATCGGCGCTCACGCCGGATGCTGATAAAGCAACAATAAGCGCCGATGGTCCCGGGATAGGAATAATTTTAGCATCAGGAAGTTCTCCTTGGATGAATCTCACCAGCCGCGAGCCTGGATCAGAGATGCCGGGTGTTCCGGCATCAGAGACAAGCGCAATATTTTCTCCCCGTTCAAGTCGTTTTTTTATCTCTCCGTGCACTCGCCCTGCTATATGCTCATCATACCGCTTAAGCGGCTTCTTTATATTGTAGTGATTTAGAAGTTTTCTTGTAACTCGGGTGTCCTCCGCCAAAATCAAATCAACCTCCTTCAGCGCCTCCAGCGCCCGAAGCGTGATATCTTTCAAATTACCAATTGGAGTAGCAACAATATACAAAATTCCCATAAGTTATTATTTTTTTATCTTATCCATTAAGAATAACAAAACACTACTATAAAGGTAGTGTTTTGTTGTCTGTAGCCCCAAGGGGAATCGAACCCCTGTTTTCAGGATGAGAACCTGATGTCCTGACCACTAGACGATGGGGCCAACCTAATTATCATACAGTCCCCGCCTCTTCAACCAGCGATTGCTCTGCCGCACCAGTAAATCTTTCGCCCGGGCGGGTTCAGCCATCACTTCTTTAACAACTCTCTCCATCCTCACTGACTGCGATCCTTTTACTAAAATCAAATCTCCCTTTTTAATCTCCTTCTGCAGCTGCATACCGCATTTATGAACATCCATAAATGTAAATATCTTTTTCTTGGAAAAGCCCGCGCGGACGGCTGATTCAGCAATAAACTTAGCCCGCACGCCAACTATAAATAAAATACCCGCGCTCTTTGCTACCAACCGCCCCACCCCCTCATGTGCCTCTATCGTGTATTTCCCCAACTCCAGCATATCACCCAGAACCGCAATTTTTCTTTTCGCTTTTAAGCTTTTCAATGATTCTAACGCTTCGTGGTTTGCAACCGGTGAAGCATTATAAGTATCATCAATAATTACGCTCCCCTTAATGCCATCCAGGAACCTAAGTCGGCCGGACGGCGGCTGATAACTTAATAAAGCTTCAGCAATCTTAACTAAATTAATTCCATAAATCAAACTCACTGCAGCGGCTGCCGCTGCCGAATAGGCGTGAGCTTTACCTAAAACTTTCGTGAGCCGCACCGGAACAAGACTCCCTCCATACTCCAGTTTAAAAGTTACGCCGGTAAATTTCTTATCAAAATGATTTTGAAAATTACTAATACGCACATCAACTCCTCGAGAGAATCCGAAAGTAACCGCGTGAGCCCGACTCTGATCTTTCATCTCCAAAACGGCGATATCATCGGCGTTTAAAACCGAAAAACCGGTCGCCGGCAAACTATTTACAAGTTTTGATTTTTCTTGCGCTACCGCCTCCGGTCCGGAAAAAAACTCAACATGCACCGGAATATCCCTTAACGCAGTGACAACTCCAATATGCGGACGAGCAACGTTAAGTAGATATTTCATGTCTCCTGGCCTATCTATACCGTATTCCAAAACTAAAATTTCCGGATAAGAGGGATTCTTAATACAAAGTTGAAATACAGAAGAAATAATTACCCTAAACCAAAAGAACACTCCTCCGGTAGAATCCCAATCTCCTAAAATCGTAAGAGGCAATCCCAACTCGTTATTAAAGTTTTTTAAAGAAATCCGCACCCGCCGACTATGGCCTAAAATGGTCACTATTGCCGCCTTAGTAGAGGTCTTGCCAACGTTGCCGGTTATGCCAATAATGCCGGGTTTATAACGCCTTAAGGTAAGCTTAGCTAATATTCTTAACTTCCAGGCTAAAATTTTGATAAAGAAATTCTTCATATCACTGGCTCAATTTATCCGGCGGAATATTATAATAATTCAAAACGTATTCCGCCAACTCCCTAAATGCCGGCACAACGGTTAAGCCGGCTAAAGAGCTACTAGGTTTGTCTAATTTTAAAAGAATAATAAATTTTGGATCGCTTACCGGAGCGAAACCAACGTACGTGTGAATAAGATCTTCTGTGTAACCGCCTTTCTCAAAATCGGGGATCTGAGCCGTTCCCGTTTTCCCGGCCACCCGATATTGAGGAATAGCCGCAACAGCTGCCTTCTCCACTGCCCCCTCTATCATCGCCGTAACTTGACGAGCCGTCTCCTTGCTTACCACCCGCCGGACCACGTATGGCTCGCCTCCCCCATCAACGTAAGGCCGCATAAGCAATCCACCGTTTGCAAGAGTCGAGAAAGCATTAATTAATTGAATGGGCGTTACGGCTGTTCCTTGGCCAAATGAAGCGGTAGCAAAATCAATTGCCTGGGCATCTTTCCTTTCTAAATTCCTCAAACTTCCTCCCGCTTCATCCGGTAGATCAATGACCGTTACTTCCCCAAACCCGAATTTTTTCAAGTATTCGTAAAAACTCTGGTGCCCGGTCTCCTGCTCTGCAAAAACGGCACCCGTGTTCACTGACATCTCAAGCACGTTAGACATGGTAATTGTACCATGCGCTTTCTTATCCCAATTCCGAATTGTCTTACCGTTTAAAGTAACACTCCCCTTATCAAAGTACGTTGTCTCCGGAGTAATTGCTCCGCTATCAATGCCGGCCGCCATAGTGAACGGTTTAAAAACGGATCCGGGTTCATAGACATACTGAACGGCCGGATTTAAGAAATTTCCGACAGGAAACTCGCTGTAATTATTCGGATCAAAGTCTGGAGCGTTAGCAAGCGCTAAAATTTCCCCCGTAGTGGGTTCTTGAATAATAACCGTTCCGCCACTCGCCTTAAATCGTGAAACAAGTTCTTTAAGTGTTTGCTCGGCCTGTGACTGAAGATTGATATCAACGGTTAAATTCACGCCGTCTCCATCGGCTAAATCTCCATTATGAAATTTCTCAATCCCATAGAGTCCCACCGGCTCATCATAATCGGTATTTACCCCCACAAAGCCCGTAAGATGGGATGCCAGCTTCCCAAACGGGTAGAAACGGTACTGTTTTTTATCAAAATAAATACCTTCTAAATCCATGTCCAGAATGGCTGAAATTTGGTCCGGAGAAGCCCTATCAACCAGTAATCTGAACAAACTATTGGGATTATCAAGGGCTTCCTGCAACTCTCCTTCTTCCCAACCGATAATTGGGGCTAGAACCTTAGCAGTTAAGTAAAGATTACTAATTTCCTTTGGTGAGGCAAAAATAACCGGATAATCACGGTTTAAGGCGAGCGAGACGGTATTATTGTTCCTATCGGTAAAAAATATCTGGCCCCGCCTTAACTCAAGCTCCGCTTGAAACTCACTCCTTGCTTGAGCTCTCTCAAAATAGTAATTTCCTTCTTTAATCTGCAGACGATAAAGATTAAAACCAAGCAGACCGTAGGATAACCCAAATAATAAAGTTAATGTGAAGAATCGGAAAGCCATTGGTTACCGTTTAAGTAATCAGGGTTTCTTTCTAAAACTAAACTGCTTTCCGACGCCAGTACCCCCAAATTAGCCGGATCAGTTATTTTGTAAAGTTTATTTTTTAAATCGGCGTTTAAAGCTTGTCTTTCAATGATGTTTTCTTTTAATGTCTTCAACTGAAAACGGGCATCAACCAAAGAATTATATTCAAATATATAAACTAACCCCCCCGTTAAAGCAACGGCAAAAACTAAAACTAGAAATCGAACGTAACCTTGATATTGAGATGGTTTAATAATTGTCATAAATTTATTAGAGAATTTTTATGGCACGAAGTTTAGCAGACCGGCTTCGTGGATTATTTAGAATTTCTTCCTTGCTTGGGACAATTGGCTTCTTGGTTAAAATTTCTACTTTGTTTTCTTTATATAAGTTCCTAAAAGCATACTTAACAATCCTATCTTCAAGAGAATGGAAAGAAATGACTACTACTCGTCCGTGAGGATTTAAAATTTCAGGAATACAGTTCAAAACGGTTTTTAGGTTCTCGAGTTCCTGGTTTACGAAAATTCTAAGTGCCTGAAACGTTCGGGTAGCCGGGTGGATTTTTGCGCGGGTGTAATTCTTGGGAACCGCACGGGAAATTATATCAGCCAGAACTTTGGAAGTTTTAATCGGTAAATTCTTTTTAATGGCTCGGGCAATTCTGGAAGCAAAACGTTCTTCTCCAAAATCTTTAATAATCTTTGCCAATTCCGATTCCTTTAATTTTTCCAGCCATTCATAAGCCGGCTTGGACTCCTCCGAATATCTCATATCAAGCGTCTCGTCCCGCCGGAAACTAAACCCTCTTCCCGTCCGGCCATCGCCGGATTCCAACTGCTCGGAAGACAACCCCAAGTCAAGTAATAACCCGTCTGCTTTTCCTAATTTTTTATTTTCTAATATCATCGGTAAATTCTTAAAGTTATCGTTAACTAACGTAACCGATGGCTTATGACCGATAACTAATGGCTTGAATTGCTCAATCATATTTTTATCCCAATCTATTCCCAAAAACGTGCCATTTGGAGAAATCTCTTTCAGAATTGCAAGGGCGTGTCCTCCTCCGTTAAGTGTCCCGTCAATGAAGAATTCTCCTGGTTTAGGCTCTAAAAACTCTATTGCCTCCTTTAAAAGAACCGGAACATGGGGCATAGTTTTTATATCCCCAATTCTCCCAACTTCTCCGCTATCTCATCAGAAGCCGCTTCGGTTTTAATTTTGTACTGTTTCCATGAATCTGCATCCCATACCTCAACCCGATTAAAAAGCCCCGCAACAACTACTTGTTTTTTCAAGCCCGCGTACTCTCTTAAATAATCAGGAATTAAAATGCGTCCCTGAACATCGAGACGCACATCACTCGCACCAGCAAGCATAAGTCGGACAAATGCCCGGGAGTTCGCCTGCGCAAGCGGCAGTGAAGTAAGTTTTTCAACTAACACTTCCCACTCCTTCAATCCGAAAATAAACAACGAACGGTCAAGTCCGCGCGTAATAATTGCCCCGGCGCTTAAATCCGTTCTAAACTTTGCCGGAACCGCCATTCGACCTTTAGAATCTAAATTATGTTTGTATTCACCTAACAACATTCTTTTAGCTGTCTTAGTTTTCCCCAGATACACCTAGTTATCCCCAGAACTATCCACAATTCCCCACCTGAGTTTAATACTACCCCACCAAATCAAACCGAGTCAAAAACAAAAATCCGCCAGCCGGCGGACAATAAAGGTAGAAAAACCTTTTATTTATGCGGAAATTGGTTTTTAAAGAGTCTAAGTTATTAACAAGTTATTAACCCGTCTCCCCTCTCAACCATTTCATATAATCAGCATGAACATTATTAATGTCTATTGAGCCGACAAACGGCAGCTTATCACTATGTATTTTCTTAACTAATCTCTCTAACCTTTTAAAATTCTTCGGCAGAGTTTCCATCACTAATAAGCAACCCTTGGTTGTTTCAATCTTGCCGCTCTTCGGCGGCCATAAGTAACGAGCCAATAACCGCGGAAATATATCAAAACACGCAGCCAACCTCCCTTCCAAAGATTTATTGCCGATATCAGTGGCTTCCTTGACGTTATTACAATTTACCAAAACCCAGATGATTTTCATTTCGCGTTTTTAATCCAATTCGCAATCGTTCGCGCGAGTTCTTTTTCTTTTCCTTCAAATCCATGGTCAGCTCCTTTTATAATCTTACCGTTAAAAAATCTATCCGGTATTTGTTTCTCAAATGCCTCGAGAATTTCTTGAACAGGTCTATCAGCGTACTGTTCATTCCCACCGATAATAACGAGTGTAGGAACACGAATCTTTTTTACCCAGTAAAACTTTCTTCTTGGATTATAATACGGGAACGTATCTTCTCTACTACCCTCTCTTGCAATGCTTAAAAACCTTTCTGCGGCCCAGAACGCCTCGCCTACAAACGACGGTGGCATAAAAGTTTTCCTTTTTCCTTTTTTAACCATTGCCTCGGCCCATTTGATGGCTAACCGATATTTTCTGCCGAGATCCTTCTTAAGTACCGGAATGTCGCTAAGCGGCCCAAGAAGACCAATGCCAGCCACACCGCGTTTCCCAACTTTCCAAATATAGTAAGCAATTTTATTCGCGCCGGTGCTGTGACCAAGAAGAAAAATTTTCTTATACCCTTTCTTTCGCAAAAAACGAATCACGGCGTCAATATCATAAACACAATGTTCAAAACGCTCAAAAGTTGTGCCGCCAAGAACTTTTTTTGTTCTATTCTTAACTTTCTTCCTTAGAAAGTTTATAGTTCCCTGCCCTCGGTGGTCAAAAATCGCAAAGGCAATGTTTCTGTTGTTTAAAACGTTTGCCACGGAAAGCATCCATTCAGGCCTGTTAGAAAATCTCCCCGTAAGACCTGAAATCCATAACGCGGCTACACCACTCTTACGCTTCGGTTTGAAAAACAACCCCTCAAGCGGAATCCCGTCCTTAGTAATAATTTGATGAAGTTCAGTAAGCATGGTTTAAATTATTTTACTCTCCTAATTTTTTGTTGGTTTATTTAATTAATGAAAAATCGCCATTAATTACGACTGGCTTAATTGCTTCAATTTCCGTTTTGTAGTAAGGGATTTCAGGAATCGGGTTATATAAAAATATCTTTTGGTTTAAAACGTGAGCAAAACCAATCTCCATCAAAGCATTACCGCCGATATAATTTTTAATGCCGTTTTTATCAAGATTCATCACCAGCACGGCATCCGCTCCCTGCATCAAGTTCCAAAATTCACGTATGGCATCTTGATTAAATTTCTGATCCAACTTTATTTTCTCCTTATCTTCATCCGATTTACCTACCATCCCCTCGGCAAAGCTGGTCACAAACGCATCATGCCCTAGCCGAATAAGCTCGTCTCGAGCTTCAATTAACTTCTCCGTATGCTGCATACTGCCTATAACTCCTATTCGCATTTATGGTTCAAATTTAATTTCCTAACTTGTGGTGAGCTTGTCGAACCGGTCGAACGGGCTAATCCTCTACGAGAGTTTTCTTTCTTTTTAATCTTACCACCTCTTTCGCCTAAAAATCTAACGGCTCAACGATAGGTACCGTTGAGCCGTTAAGATTACCATTCGCCAATCCATGCGAATCGTTCCCAACACCCACCCTGAGTTGAAGTTGCCCTAGGTTTAAACACGTGTTTAAACCTAGGGCAACTGTCCATAGCCCCAGTTCAAATAAAGGAGTAAAATAAAATTAGAACCTTTCAAGCGAGGCTATTATGATAGATTTCTTTCGGATATTTTTCCTGATTTTTACGCTTCACCAAAACCATGATCCGCGAATGGAGTACGTAAAATCCGAATTGATGGATAGGTTCGGATTCCAAGCCAGTGAAGTGGATTCTCTCTTTGCTGATCCACGGCTTGCAATCTACCCCCCAGACTCGTTTCCGAAAAGAAAAATCAGTTGGGATGAGTATAGGAGAGAGATTTTAAGCGAACAATCGGTTCAAAACGGGCGGGATTTTCTGGAAAGTCACCGGGACATTTTCAATGAAGTTGAAACGCGTTTCAATATTAATGGAGAGTATCTGGTTTCTCTCCTTAGAGTTGAAACGAATCTCGGTGAAAAAACCGGCAATTACAGGGTGATAAACGTGTTTTACACCCGCCTTCAGGACGAAGAACGCTGGCAGTGGGCTGCAGATAATCTAATCGCACTCACGCTCTACTGCCTTCTGTATGAAATTGACTGTTTCGAAATTCGAGGCTCTCATGCCGGAGCCATCGGGCTGCCGCAATTCCTACCAACCATACTTGTAAAGTATGCGATTGACGCTGATGGGAGTGGTTTTGAAGACCTTTTCTCCTTGCATGACGCCGTTGCAAGCGCAGCCAACTACCTTGTCGCACTCGGCTGGCACGAAAACCGAAGTTCAGCTCTCGCCGAATACTACGGTTCCTCTCGCGGCTACCCTGCCACCGTGGAACTTTACGCCTCAGCTTTATAAACAGAGAAAGAGTACAGGGCAAGCTTCTGCTTGCCCTGTTATTTTGTCTTCCTCTCCCATGACCTACGCTTCAAAAGCGCTGTGTGGAGCGTTTTGCCTTCGGCCTTGCGCTCCTTTTCATACCTCTCTCGCCGCTTTCGCGAGGCTTCAACGAACTTCTTGGCTTTCTTCGGCAACCCGTGATCCCAATCAAGAGAAACGGGCTTTTGATCAGTGTGCGCTTTACGCCGATCGCAGCGCCAGTATCTGGCCTTAAGCCCTCTGCCACGAACAATGTCCATAAAGTTTTTACACTTCGGACAAAGCGGCCGATGGAGCACCCGCCACCTGGCGAGCCAGGCTTGACGCAGGAGATTCTGGGTAAAGTTCTTGGTCCGGTGAAGCGGATGGCTAAAGTAAACCGCCTCGTCACCGTCCGCGATCAAAACCCAACCCTCATCAACTTCCCGAGCTTGGCATTCGCGCGCAAGCCACGTAGTCCACACCCACACTACAAGACCGTTGGCCGCAAACTCAAACCCCACCTCCCGACCGTGCCTCGGCCGCGGCGCCTTGAGACCCAGCCGCACAAAGTTCTTCCGGAACTCCACATCCGTTACAAGACGAAAACCCAAATGTTGAAGTTCGTACGAGAGCCGCTCAAGGTCAGACACATCAGGCAGCACCTTCACCGGCATAAACTCACCTCCTCTCCTTACTGTGAAATAACAAACTACTAACCTTTTTATAAAGCAAGAAACAAAATTAATCAAACCGCTGTGGGCGGAACAGGATTCAAACGTCGCTCTCCGCACTCCCTGTGGGGCTTACCCCCCGCTATGCTAAAATGAACTCATGGAGGAAAAATTACAGCAAATCGTCGAAAAGATAGAAAACAAATTCCATCCTGTATCAATTCTTATTTACGGCTCAAGAGCAAG
>SDBV01006045.1_pt1 | contig 16898 bp, 12 predicted proteins | sample 2277081 | NCBI WGS metagenome assembly SDBV01 (sample SAMN10402039, study PRJNA504765) | marine sediment metagenome | isolation source: marine sediment core GS10_PC15, 223 cmbsf | place: Arctic Ocean: Southern Knipovich Ridge | collected 2010 | reverse complement strand
GTTGCCGCCGCCCAAGACGGCGATCTTTTCGGGAACCTCGACTCGCTTTCCGCTCTTGGTCCGATCGAGAAACGAAAGGGCGTCGACAACTTGTTCCGGGACGGCCGGACCGATCGAAGCGGGCGTTTCATGGGTGTTTCTCTCGGCTTGCTCGAGGGTCATCGACCCGCTGAGCCCAAAGGCCAGAAACACGGCGTCGGCGCCGGCCGCAAGATCTTCCAGACACATCGTTCGTCCCAATACAACGCCGGTGTGGACAACGGCACGCCCGGCCTCGAGAGCGGGCTCGAGCACAGCCTGTATCTCCGAACGGGTCACCTCTGCGCTCAGACGGCTTTCCGGTATGATCCCCTCGGGGGTTCCTCCCAGGAGAGCCCGGGCTGCGTAGATATCCACGCTGTGGCCGAGCTCCAGGAGCACCGCCGCGCAGGCTATGCCCGTTGGGCCTCCGCCGACGATGGCCAGCCGGTTTCCGGAGGCCGCAGGCGGCAGCCTCAGGCCGGCAAGGCCTTTCAACCGCGCTATGCGCGACACGGCCCGCTGGATGTCCCGTACGGCTATGGGGTTGTCGCAAAAGATGCTCTCAAGGCAGCCGCCTTCGCACTGGACATCGGATGGACAGACGTAGGCGCACGTTTCCGGAAGCACGTTCGACTGGCGCAGTATTCGGTACGCCTCTTCGATATCGTCGTCAGCGAAGGCCTTGATGAATCCGGGCACATCGACGTCGGCCGGGCAGCCCAGCACGCACGTGGCCTGCTCGCAGCCGCGGCAGCGGAGGGCTTCTTGCTTCAATCTGTCCAGGGCGAATCGGCGGCCCACCCGGTACTCGGGCCCGTAGATATCGCTGTCTTTTACGACGCACCCCGTCTTGCCGCCGTCGCGCATGATTTGCGTGCACCCCGAGCAGGTAATACAGCACTTGGCGGGGTTCAGCGCGCCTTGCCTCAGGATGTCGGCCGGGGCATCGGGATAGGCGAACGCGCTTCGGCCCTGGCCGATCAGCGTCGCGCCGCCGGAGGAGATCACCGCCGTCGCCACGTGGGGCATGAACTGCCGCAGCCAGCTGTAACCGCCGGCTACGATCGGTAGGTCGGGGAACGCTTCCTGAAGAGTGCGTGTGATGGTCAGAAAGCGATGGATGCCGTAGAGCGGGTGCTCGCGGGGAGCGTTTGCGCCCTGTGTGGGCCAGTCGTAGGGTCGGCCTAAATGCGGGTTGAAGTAGGGATTGCCCACAGAGATATTGAGCAGTGGAACGCCGATATCTATCAACCGCCGAACCACTTCCAGGGGTTCCTCCAGGTCGGGTTTCTCGACGTGCTCCCGGTTCACTCCGAAACCATAGGGGTAGCGGATGCCGTCGTAGGCGTTCATGCGCGTTGTGACGAAAATGTCAGGCACGGCGTCTTTGATTTTCTGAAGAACCTGCAAGAGCATGCTCGATCTGTTCTCCAGCGAACCTCCGTAAGGACCGCCGCGGGTAAAGGAGGCCAACAGCTCCGATACCAGGTACCTGTGGCAGGATTTCACGTCCACCCCGTCGAACCCTGCGCGCGCCGCCAGCCCGGCGGCTTCCACAAACGTGTCTTGCAGGGCGTCGAGGTATTCGTCGGATACCAGAGCATAATCGGCGGGCAGGTTGTGAAGAGGGTCGAGAACAGCGCTGTGATGGGCCGTGATTGGCTCGGGAATTCCGGCAGGCTTGGAATACCGCCCGGAGTGGGTCAGCTGCAGAATAAGCAGTATATCGTGGCCCCAGGCCTCTCTGGCGGCCTTGCGCGTATGCTCGACCAGGCGGCTGTACTCAGGCAGGTTTCCGGCGTGGATATAGGCCTGGGCGGGATTGCTGCGCGCCTCCGGCCGGACAGCTGTAGCTTCGAACCAGATGATTCCGCTGCCTCCACGCGCGTAGCGACCGTAGCGCCGGAAACTCAACTCGCCGGGCGTTCCGCGTTGGTCGGCGTCGAAGCCCTCCATGGGTTGGACAACGAAACGGTTGGGGGCCCTCTTCGTGCCGACAGCGACGGGCTCGGCCAGGATAGAGAACCCGTTTTGCGAGATGGGTATCCGTAAACCCAGCCGCTGTACCTCTGCTCTCAATTGATCCGCGCTGCGAATTGCAAAGCGCTCGTGTCGTGTCCTGTCGGCGTGCATCGTAACCCAACTCCTCCGCCCACCAGCCCGCGTGCCACGACTCTAATGCAAAATCGCGCATCGCTGCAACCATTGCATGGGATAGGCCGGCAGTTCTCAATTTGGCTCCGCCAAATTGAGAACTGCCCCTATATGAAGACAAATGCCTTCATTTTCAAGGCGTTTTGCCCATTTTTCCCTGCGAAACGCAAGAAAATGCTGAACGTGTTTCCCCAGCAGTTTCATATTGAGAACTGCTGGGGATAGGCCCGGTTCGGAAGTCGGGAAAGGCCGGAATCCCGCATTTTTCGCGTCCGCCGCCGGCCCGGCGGGCAATGCGCGCAGTTGACTTTTCGCAGTTTTAACACTATCGTCTTGGCGGCAACATGAAAAAGAACCTGCTGCGCATATGGGACAGCTTCAGATCGTCCAAGCTGGGCCTTCCCCTGACATTTCTGTTCGTTTTTATTGCCCTGTCCGGACTGCTGGTCCTCGCTTTCGAGATGTCGGCCAACGAGCAGTTCGGCAGTTTCATGGATGCGTTCTGGTGGGCCGTCATCACATTCAGCACTACCGGCTACGGCGACAAAGTTCCCATTACTATGGGCGGCCGCCTGATCGCGGTGCTGTCCATTTTTCTGGGCATCGGGGCCATGAGTTTCCTTTCGGGGACAATGGCATCCCTGTTCGTAGACAGGAACGCCCGGGCCAGGAGGGGTTTGATGGAGTTTCGCAGACTGAAAAACCACATAATAATCTGCGGTTGGAAGGATCACATGCTGGACATCCTGCTGGAGATCCTTAATCTGAACAGCAACCTGTCCTCCCAGGAGCTGGTCATCATCTCCAACGTCGATTCGGAGAGGATCGAGGAAATCAAGAAGCATAAGGTGCTGAAAGGGCTGCGCTTTGTCAGGGGGGATTACTTTGCCGAACCGTCGTTGGCGAGATCCAACCTCGGAAGCGCCCGCAAGGTGATCGTGCTGGCCGATACGCTGGAGAGCGCCGGCCCGGCCGAAGTGGATTCCAAGACCGTCATGGCGGTAATGACGATACGCAACATGGCCAAGGACGTATATATTTGCGCGGAGCTGCTGGAGCAGAAGTACGAGCAGTACCTCAAGCAGGCTATGTGCGACGAGATCATACTGATCCGCCAGTACGGGCGGCTGCTGCTCGCCAACTCGTCCTCCAGCAGCGGCATATCGCATATTATCCACAAAATGCTGGCCCTCCCGGACGGCGGCTCCAAGCTGGACACGTGCGAGATCCCCGAAAGGTTCGTCGGGCAAGCCTACTCGGAGTTCAAGAGCTTCATCTCCGGAACCGGCCGCAAAATTTCCCTGGGAATACTGGAGAACACCGGGTCTGCCAACAAGATGAAAATGGAGGCCCTTAGGGAGGCACAGAAGACGTCGGACGTGTCCCGGCTGGTTGCCAATCTGCGGGACGTCAAGAACATGGAAGTCAACAAGCCGGTGTTGCAGCCCGAAGACGACTACATAATCCCCAAGCACGCTATGGGAATCGTGTTGGCGAAACACGACGCGTCTCGCGTTCTCGAGCCGGGAGGAACCGGGTGAAAGCCGAAATACTGGCCAAACTAAAAAAAATACCGCTGTTCGAAGAGATCAAGGGCAACGACAAGTACATGCAGGAGCTCCAAGGGGTGTGCAAACTGCGAAATTTCGGCAAAGACGATGTCATCATCCAGGAAGGCAACATCGGTTCTGAGATGTTTATCGTCTTCACCGGCGGTGTGGAGATTCGCAAGGGGACCCGTGCCGGAGACCACTACACGGTTATCCGCCTAAGCGCGGCCCAGAACGTGTTTTTCGGCGAGATGGCACTCATCGATGACGACAAACGTTCCGCCACCGTGATAGCGGCAGAGGAATCCACCTTTCTGGTCATCGACAAAAAGGATTTCGGCGACCTGGGCAACCGATACCCGCAGATAGGACTGCCCATCACGCAGGCGATCGCCAAGATAATTTCTTCCCGCCTTCGCAAAACCACAGAGGACATGATGACGATTTTCGACGCTCTCGTGTACGAGATCCGGGGTTAGGGTTTCAAAAATGGTAGAAATAGATTCCAGTCTCCAGGCGCAGGACCTGGATGAAGCCGTAAAACGGCTCTTCGATCTCGCGGGAAGCAAGATCCGCATTCTGAAGCAGGGCTGGAGCCCCGATCGGGGCACACCCGTATTCACCGTGCAGGGCCGCTACACGTCACGAGGTTGGACCGAGTGGACCCAGGGTTTTCTCTTTGGAATGGCGATCCTCCACTTCGATGCCACCGGCGAAGAGGACTCCCTGACCTTCGGGCGAGAAAGCACCGTAGCCCACATGGCGCCACACCTGACCCACATCGGGGTCCACGACCATGGTTTCAACAACGTCAGCACGTATGGCAACCTACTGCGCCTCATGGCGGAAGGGCGCATAGCGGGCAATGCCTGGGAGCGGGAATACTATCGCCTGGCGCTCAAAGCTTCCGGAGCCGTGCAGGCCGCCCGCTGGACCGACATGCCTGACAACCTGGGGTACGTATACTCCTTCAACGGTTCCCACTCCCTCTTCATCGACACCATCAGGACGCTGCGATCGTTGGCCCTGGGCCACGACCTGGGACAAGTGTTGATGGCGGAGCAGGACGCACGGGTGTCATTACTCGAGAGGTTGCTGAGGCACACCGTAACCACCGCACGCTATAATGTGTTCCATGGAGAGAATCGGGATTGCTACGATGTGCGGGGACGTGTAAGTCACGAAGCTATATTCAATGCTGCCGGCGGGTCCTATCGCTGTCCCGGCAGTCAGCAGGGCTACTCGCCTTTCAGCACCTGGACCCGCGGGTTGGCCTGGGCTGTTCTCGGCTTCGCCGAACAACTGGAGTACGTGTCTCATTTACCGCCCGAGGCTTTTGCAGGCATCGAGGCCGGCGACTGCACCACCCGGGCTGCTTTCATAGATTTGATTCGCAGAACGGCGGAAGAGACGGCTGATTTTTACCTCGATCACTCGCCGACCGACGGCATACCATACTGGGATACGGGCGCGCCGGGGTTGGCCCATCTGCCGGACCATCTGAATCGTCCGGCCGACCCCTTTAACGGGTACGAGCCCGTGGACAGCTCCGCGGCGGCCATTGCCGCCCAGGGCTTTCTAAGGCTCGGTCATTACCTGATAGACGCCGGGGAGGACTGCAAGGGATCACGCTATCTGCAGGCGGGACTGACTACGGCCCGCTCTCTGCTGAGAGAACCGTACCTGTCGGAAAGCGCGGACCACCAGGGGCTTATTCTGCATGCCGTCTACCACAGGCCCAACGGCTGGGACTATCTTCCGCCGGGCCGAGCCATCCCGTCGGGGGAGTCCTGTCTCTGGGGGGACTACCATGCCCTCGAGACGGCCGTGCTTCTGCGGCGCATGGCCCAAGGTCGTTACTTCGCTTTCTATGGTATCTAGTTCCGCATCGGACCGCGGGCCCTGCGGCTGATCCCTAAGCACGAGTGCGGCGTTCCTGCCCGGTCGGCGGCCGGTGGACGCTGTCGGAAGAAGCCGGAGGCGTGCGGTTGGCGGAACGTTGCCACGAGACATCGCGGAACAGGGCCCGGGTAAACGTGGGGCCTTTAAAGGAGGGCATGCATGAGGGAGGGTTTTGCGGCGCGGGTTGATGCAGCATTTGATTCGGTGCGCGAAGCGCTTCAGAAAGTCGGCCATCCCGTTCCGGGTGAGGCTGATGCGGCAGCCGGCATCGCACCTCGCCACGAGCCCGGAATGAAGCGGGCAGCGCGGGCGGGTGTTATCCTGGGTTCCGGCTTGGGGGATTTCGTCGAAAAGGTAGACGGCCTGGAAATTCCCTACCAGCAGATCAGGGGATTTCCCGTTCCCACTGTAGCCGGTCACAGAGGCATGCTGAAACTGGGGCCGCGGGCCGCCGTGTTGGCGGGAAGATTTCATGCCTACGAAGGGTGGAACATGGATGACGTGGTCCTGCCCGTCTTTTTGGCGGCCAGACTCGGCATCGACACACTGATCTGCACGAATGCCGCGGGAGCGGTCAACGTGTCCTTCGAGCCCGGAGACCTCGTGCTCATAAGAGACCATCTGAATCTTATGAGCCGCAATCCACTGATCGGGCCGCCTCTGGAAAATCTGGGGCCGCGTTTCCCCGACATGAGCGAAGCGTATTCCGATGAGCTCAGAAGGCTCGCTCAGGAATGTTCCGACCGCCGGCTCGCGGAGGGGGTGTACGCCGCACTTTCGGGACCCACTTACGAAACGCCGGCTGAGATACGCATGCTGCGCGTTCTCGGGGCCGACCTGGTCGGCATGTCCACTGTCCCGGAAGTCATCGCGGCAAAATTCCTGGGCATGCGCGTGCTGGGCATTTCCTGCGTAACCAACATGGCCGCCGGGGTGACGGATCGGCCCCTGAATCATGAGGAAGTAATCGCCACCGGGCGCAAAACCTCGGCACGATTCGCCGAGCTTCTCGGCGCCGTTCTCGATGCTCTGAGCCGGGATATCGATGAAAGCTCAGGATAGGTTTACTTCGGAGGCCATAGAGACCCTTCGCAGTGCCATAGAGGAAGTGGCCGGCAATGAGGTGTTCTTCGTCGGGCAGCTAAACGGCGACGGGCTGATTCGCGAAGTCAGCATCGCCGCCCGCGGCAACGAAATCTCCGTACCCCTCTTGAGGCCCTATGTCGAAAAGAGCGATGTCGTCGTTCACAATCACCCTTCCGGCAACCTGACTCCCAGCCAGGCCGATCTCGGGCTGGCTTCGGAGTGGGGCAATCAGGGTATCGGTTTCTACATAATCGACAACGGAGCCCACGAGGTATACGTGGTGGCCGAACCTCTGCTGCACAGGGAGTTGGCTCCTTTGGACCCGGAGTCCCTGGGTGACTTGCTGCGTACGGGAGGGGGCTTGAACCAGGTATTTGAAACGTACGAGGAACGGACGGCCCAGATCGATATGCTGGAGATGGTTTGCAGGGGTTTCAACGAAAACAAGATCTGCCTGGCGGAGGCAGGAACCGGGGTGGGGAAGTCTCTCGCATATCTTATTCCCGCGCTCGACTGGGTAGAAAAAAACGACGAGCGGGTGGTCGTCTCTACGGCCACGATCAACCTTCAGCAGCAGTTGCTGGACAGAGACATACCCCTGGTGAAACAGATAATGGATGCCAGGCCCAAGACCGTTCTGGTAAAAGGCCGCGGCAACTACCTTTGTTTCAATCGCCTGGAAGAGCTCGAGCAAGAATACTCTCTAGTCGAAGAGGAAAACCGGGAGATCCGCGCCATCCGTGAGTGGGCGGCGGTTACGCAGAGCGGCAGCAGAAGCGATTTGGCTTTCGTTCCTTCCGACGGAATCTGGAGGCGCGTGTGCTCCGATGCCGATATGTGCCACGGATTGCGCTGCAGCAGCCGGGAGAAGTGCCTCATCCTCAAAAACCGAAGATCGGCGGCCTCTGCCGGGTTGCTGGTAGTGAACCACCACCTGCTTTTCTCCGATCTGGCGGTGCGGGTGTCGGGAATGGGCTTCGAAGGTACCGCGGTTCTGCCGCCTTTTAAACGCATAGTGTTCGACGAAGCCCACAACGTTGAAGCGAGCGCCACTTCCTATTTTTCGGAGTCTTTCAGCCGCTTCTCCGTTCGCAAGTACCTGGCGCGATTCCACAGGAGGAACAGGGGCAGAACATTCGGTACGCTCCTGAACGTGCAGGAGTTGCTGCCCGATGGCGCCCGTGATTCGGTGGCGAAGATCCCCGAGTTGATACAGACTATAGTCGATCGGGCAGACCTGCTGGACGCGCAGTCCCAATTACTTTTGAGCCATGATAACAGCGCTCTACTGCGCGATATCGATCCTGATTCGCTGGAAAGCGGCTTGTTTCTGCCGTTGTCGGATCTGCTGAGCCCCTTGCTCGAGCTTATCCACAGGCTCGATGGCATCTTGAGACAGGTACCGGAAGAGCACGAGGATAATGAAGATGTCTTCGAGATGAAGGTCAACATGGGCAGACTGCAGCAGATCGCGGACATGGGAGACCGCTTCCGCAGGTTTGGTGACTTCCCCGAGCAGATATTCTGGCTGGAGAAAAGCAGGGGATTCTCCGGCGACAGATTTGCCCGATATGTAATTACGCCGTTGAACATATCCACACTGATGCGCGAGGCAGTGTACGACCCCTATCCGACTGCCATTTTCACGACTGCCACCCTCACCGTAAACGGCAGTTTCGAGTACTGGAAAAAAAAAGTGGGGCTCGCCGGACAGCGGGCCGAAGAGCTCCCGGAACATCTCGCTGAAAGTCTCGCCGGCAGGATTATCGCGGGCAGTTTCCCTTCACCCTTCAACTACAGAGAACGCGTGCTGTTGGGGGTCCCCATCGACGCGCCTATGCCAACCGAGCCGGGCTATGCCCGGTACGTCGCCGAAGCTACCAGAGACGTGCTCGAACTTTCCGAAGGCAAATCACTGGTGCTGTTCACATCCTACGCCCTGCTTAACGAGGCTTACGACGCCGTGCAGCCCGGTTTGAGCGCGAGGGGCATACACGTCTTCAAGCAGGGGGATGACGACCGCCACAGACTGCTCACCCGATTCAGGGACGATACCGGAAGCGTTCTCTTTGCCACGGACTCTTTTTGGGAGGGAGTGGATGCCCCGGGTGAATCTTTGCAGGTCCTGATCCTCAGCCGGCTGCCGTTTCGCGTGCCCACGGACCCCGTGCTCAAAGCCCGCTCCGAAGCCATCGTTCAGAACGGCGGAAACCCCTTCCTGGAGCTTTCCCTGCCGGAAGCCGCGATCAAGCTGAAGCAGGGCTTCGGCCGCCTCATGCGAAGAAGCACCGACGCCGGTGTCATTCTGATTTTGGATTCGCGGATCGTCAAAAAAAACTACGGGTCTTTTCTGCTCGATTCCCTTCCGCAAACAGCCCGTTGTCTAAAAGAGCGGAAATATCTGCTGGAGGAGATCGAGAATTTTATTGCCGCTATCAATAGGTGAGCGGAAACAGCTTGAAGAAAAAAACGGGAGCAGCCAACGACCTATACTTTGCAAGGCGCAGTACTGCTCCCGGATGTGAGCTCTTATTCGATAACCGCCAGGATATCGCTCATTTTTACAATCAGCTGTTCTTCCCCGTTGACCTTGACAGTCGTGCCGGCGTACTTGTCGTACATGACACGATCCTTGAGCTTTACTTTGATGGCTTCTTTGTCATCCCCCACAGCTACCACGACCCCTTCCTGGGTCTTCTCTTGCGCTGTCTCAGGAATATAGATACCGCCGGCCGTTTTTTGCTCTCCTTCGGATACTTTGAGCAGCACTCGATCCCCCAAAGGCTTGATTTTCATGTAACTTCCTCCTGAATTGGAACTGATTCGATAAAGATGTATGGTTTGGATTATGCCAAATATACGAAAATCCATTATTCAATGTCAAGAAATTTTAGCAAATGTTTGAGTTGCCTATCCATCGCGCCGGCAGTACTTTTGTGTTAATCAGTCATGCCAACCGTATCAATGTGGAAACGTGAGCTCAGGAAGGGCATCCACTCTCTTTCAAAGCATGATGTTGATTCTGCGTTGCGCAGTTTCAACCAGGCTTTGTCAGGGTGTCCCGTGTCAGAAACCAAAGAGCTTTCGCGTCTGTTGTTCTACACCGGTGTCACGCTCAAGAAGCTGGGCTATTCCGACAGCGCCGTAAAGAGCTGGGTGGGATCCCATCGCCTGCTGAAGAGCGCCCATGCCTCGAAGATGCTCAAGCGGTTTTCCAATGACTACGGTATGGCCCGCCAGGCCAGCGATGATCTGGACGACTGGCGGGCATTCTATGCGATCCAGCTCAACCGCTACCTCAACTCCAAGAGATTCAAGCGGTTCTGCTCCTCGGCTGAGCGGGATATGATACGCGATCTAGTCGCCGATTACTGGAAGCAGCTCAAGGTCCAGGGTGCATTGGTCGGCAGGAGCCCGGAAGAGAAAAACCGTATCTTCAAGAAGGTCAAGATCGTGTTTCCTTTGCTGCAGTTGGATGATCCGTGCATTGAGCCCCTCATACATGTGGATTTTCGCGAAAAAAAGCAGGCTTTGCCCAAAGATCGGTGCTTTTGTGGAAGCGGCCTGAGCTTCATGGCCTGTTGTGGCCGCACTCCCGGGGAAATTGAGCTGCTAAGTGGCTCATTTTGATACACTTTTTCCCAGTTGTATGAAGGTTGTGTCAAAGTGAAACACAATGGCCGGTGCTCAGCGTTGTACGGAAACTGCTAATAGATATCTCCTTTTCCTGTAAGGTTTTATTAACAGCGAGAAACCCGCGGTTTGGCATAGATCTTGTATGATTGTGTTTAAGGATCTAGGAGGTTTCATGGCATTTGCTGCAAAAGTACGATCGGATAAATCGCAGGACAGCGAAAATATTCTTTCCATCTATCTGAAAGAGATTAATTCCGTTTCCCTTCTCACCCGGAAGGAAGAGGACAAATACGCTCGAGCCGCCGCCCGAGGCGACAGAATGGCCAAAGAGAAGCTCATCCGAGCCAACCTCAGGTTTGTGGTCAACGTCGCGAAGAAGTATCAAAACCAGGGCCTTCCGTTGCCCGATCTTATCAGCGAAGGCAATATAGGTTTGATGAACGCCATAGAAAAGTTCGACGTAGATCGAGGTTATCACTTCATATCGTATGCTGTCTGGTGGATAAAACAAGCCATTCTGAAGGCTATTTGTGAGAAATCGAGGATGATCCGCTTGCCTCTGAACAGGGCAAACGAACTGGTCCAGATCGAGAAAGCGCGCAAAGAGCTTCAGAACTTGAAAGGCACGGAGCCTGAAACAAAGGAAATCGCCGCATTCCTGGACATGCAGGAGGAACACGTCGAGTCGTTGGTCAACATTTCCCGCGACCTGGTGTCCCTGGAAACGCCGGTTTTTACGGAAAAAGACTCCACTTTGCTCGGCGAGTTCGTGGAAGATTCGGATTACGAGGCTCCGGATGAAACGGTTATCGAAAAATCCTTGAGGGATGAGATCAACAGCGTTCTCAACACCCTCACCCTGAAGGAATCCGATATCATCCAGTACCGGTTCGGCCTGAACGGGAGGATACCGCTGTCGCTAAAGGAAGTGGGCGACAAGTTCCGCTTGACCAAGGAGCGGATCAGGCAGATCGAGAAGAAGGCAATCAGGCGTCTAAAACACCCCTCCAGGAGTCAGTACCTGGAAGCCTACGTCTCGTAGCTTGCACACAATTCGCAGAAAACTCGCATAAGGCGGCCGGCTTCCGGCCGCCGCGAGGCTTTTTTTTATATTCACACACTTTTCTTGACACTGCCCCTGGGATAACTTACAGTTTGAGTGCGCCCTCATAGCGCGTTCTTGTCCTGAACAACGATCCGGTAGTTTACCCGGAATATTTTTACCGAGGAGAAATTAGCAATGGCGTCTAAGAAGTACGTATATTTTTTTGGCGGCGGCAAGGCAGAGGGAAACACGGGCATGAAGGATCTGCTCGGCGGAAAAGGCGCCAATATTGCGGAGATGACCAACCTCGGTGTCCCGGTGCCACCCGGTTTCACGATCACGACGGAAGTCTGCGATGCTTACAATAAGAACAAGGGAAAGTACCCTTCCGGTCTGGCCGTAGAGGCAGCCAGGAATCTTGCCAGGCTCGAGAAGGTCATGGGCCTCAAGCTCGGTGACCCGGACAACCCCTTGCTGGTGTCTGTCCGGTCCGGGGCCGCCGCGTCCATGCCCGGGATGATGGATACGGTGCTCAACCTGGGAATCAATGAGAGGGTCGTCGAGGGATTGATTCGACGTACGGGCAACGAGCGCTTCGCCTGGGACGCCTATCGGCGTTTCATGCAGATGTTCGGCAACGTCGTGATGGGAGTGGAACACGAGGAATTCGAGCACGCCCTGGAATCCGTCAAGAAAGCAAAAAAGGTAAAACTGGACACCGAATTGGATGCCGAGGATCTGCAAAAAGTCGTCGCAAGGTACAAGACGGTTTACACGCGAAGTACCGGCAAAGCCTTTCCCACGGACCCGCACAAACAGCTCTGGGCGGCCATCGACGCCGTCTTCGGCTCCTGGAACAACAATCGAGCCATCAAGTACCGGGCAATCCACAATATCAAGGGCCTGATGGGAACGGCCGTGAACGTGCAGGCCATGGTTTTCGGCAACTTCGGGGACGATTCCGGAACCGGTGTGTGCTTCACCCGCGACCCGTCTACCGGCCGAAACGTTTTCTACGGCGAGTATCTCATGGACGCTCAGGGAGAAGACGTTGTGGCAGGTATTCGCACCCCCAGCCAGTTGAGCACCTTGAAGAAGGCTCAACCCGCTATCTACAAGGAGCTTTCCACCCTGCGCATGAAGCTCGAGAAACACTACCGCGATATGCAGGACATGGAGTTCACCATTCAGCAGGGCAAGCTGTATATGCTGCAGACGCGAACCGGGAAGCGCACGGGGTTCGCGGCGGTCAAGATCGCGGTCGATATGGTCGATGAAGGCTTGATCAACGAGCAGCAGGCCGTTTTGCGGGTAGAGCCCGAGCAGCTTGATCAGCTCCTTCACCCCATGATCGATCCGGCTCACACGAGGAATCTCAAAGCTCTGGCCAAGGGTTTGAATGCCTCGCCTGGAGCCGCAACAGGTCAGATAGTGTTCGATGCGGACGAAGCCGAAATATGGGCCGATGGGGGCAAGCAAGTCATCCTGGTGCGACGGGAAACATCGCCGGAAGACATCGGCGGCATGAACGTGGCGCAGGGCATACTGACCTCTACGGGCGGCATGACCTCGCATGCGGCAGTCGTGGCCCGCGGAATGGGCAAGCCCTGTGTGGCCGGGTGCAAGGATGCCGTGATTTCGGGGAAAGCTCTCAGCATAGGGGGCAAGAAATACAAGGAGGGCGACTGGATCACGATCAATGGGTCGACCGGAGAGGTTTACGCCGACGAGATCCGGCTCATCCCGCCCAAACTCTCGGGTGACTTCAGAACCTTTCTGTCCTGGGCGGACAAAATCCGCAAGTCGGCTGTCCGCAAGGGCATCAAGGGCAAGGGTTTCATGATCCGCACGAACGCCGACCTGCCCGAAGACGCGAAGGTAGCGCGCGGCTTCGGCGCCGAAGGCATTGGGCTCTGCCGCACCGAGCACATGTTTTTCGATGGAGGCAAGCTCGAGATCTTTCAAGAAATGATCGTTGCACAGGATGCCGCGGCCCGCCGCAAGGTGCTCAATAAACTCGGCGCCCTGCAGAAGAAGGATTTCAAGGGCATTTTCAAAGCTATGGCCGGGCTGCCCGTGACCATTCGATTGCTGGACCCGCCGCTGCACGAATTCGTGCCCAAAACCAATGCCGAGGTCAAGGCTCTGGCTGCGAAAGCGGGCCTGACCGTTGGCAAGCTAAGAGCCCGTATAGACTCGCTGCATGAGCTCAACCCCATGCTGGGGCACAGGGGATGCCGGCTGGGCATTACCTACCCCGAGGTGTACGACATGCAGGTGGAAGCGATCATGAGTGCGGCCTGCGAAGTCGCCAAGAGCGGCATCAAGGTGGACCCGGAAATCATGGTCCCCCTGGTTGGTACGCTCAGGGAGCTCGAGATCCTCAGAGAAAACGCCGAAGCGGTTATTCGGAGTGTGTTCGCGCGCAAGAAAATGGAGATCAAGTACCTGATCGGCACCATGATCGAGATTCCCCGGGCCGCGCTGCAGGCGGACAAAATAGCGAGAGCGGCCGCCTTCTTTTCATTCGGAACCAACGATCTGACGCAGATGACCTATGGGTACTCCCGGGACGATGCGGGGGCGTTTCTGCCCGACTATGTTCGGCAGAATATTCTCGAATCGGACCCGTTCCAGGTGCTCGATCAAGACGGCGTGGGTCAGCTGGTGGAAATGGGCGTCACCCGCGGCCGCAGCACCAAGCCGGATCTGAAGATCGGCATCTGCGGCGAGCACGGGGGCGAGCCTTCCTCCATCGCTTTCTGCTATCGTGTGGGCATGAACTACGTCTCCTGTTCTCCCTACAGAGTGCCGATCGCCAGACTGGCGGCAGCGCGTGCCGTCTTGAGCGCCCGCTCCAAGTAGGACCCGGGCCCGATAACGGGGCTTCGAACCCGAGCATTGACACTCAGCTTAACCCGAGTCCGTGATCTGCGCGGATCCGGTCCGGGCTCCAAGTTGGCAAGATCGCAATAGTCGATCTTTCTCTGATGGTCTAAACTGGAGGGCATTGTAGGAACCTTCAGGAGGCCGTCATGAGAGCAAAGATAACCGATTCTTGGCATCCTATCCTTAGTCCTGCAACTGGGGCCAATTTTTATATTTTGACGGCGGGCTAAAATCTGTCTCTTTCGGTCAGTCTATGATCAGCTGTCACCACGGACCATTTGGCGGCCACAACTTTCCAAACGGCTTTCCCCCCCGTGCCGCCTCAATGGCAGGCATCAAGAACGCCGAAACTTCGTCCATAACGGCATCGAAGTCTCCGGATACATGCACCGGCTTGGATTTGCGGACAAATGCCTGCCACTGTGTCTGCTTCTGTGCGTCTTTGCAGAATTCTTCGGTGAACGCAATCGGCAACCCATCTGGAAGAGGCGTTGAGCGGCGCTTGAACGTGTTGCGAATAGCATCGCGAAGCGTCGGGCCGTTGAACTCGAACAACCGGCTCATCAGCCACCCATCATAGAAATCCTTCATCCGGCTGTTCGCCATACCCAGGCGGACCATCGTCTCAAACTTTTCAGCCACCATCGTGTACCGGGGATAGGCCAGAAGATGAGGTGGAGGACCGTCAAGCAAGGTCGGGAACTCAATCTGTTCCGGTTCAGGCGTAATGGCATCACCGAAACCGATGTCGACCTGCAAGGGGATTCGGGCTTGATGGAGGATTCCCATAAGCGTCACCCGGATGCCGCCATAGGTTTGTTCTTCACGGATCGGCACTGCTCGCACCGTGTCAGGTATGAACTTGATGCCATCACTGTCCTCAGTTATGGCTTTGCACAAGTCTGTGAAAATGCCTGCGATGTGTTCGGCATCTGCAGGGCCGGAGCCCAAAAGATCGGCATCCCTGGTCACCCTGTAGTTCTGTCCTTTCCAGACTAGGAACAAGATCGCGCCTTTCAGGATGAATTTGTCGGCATGGGTCGAGATGCTGAGACGATACAGAAAGCGCTCGACGCCATAGCGAAACAGCAAGAGATTGAAATCCTCCCCCTGGGTTCTCGCGTAACTCAATAGCCGTTGGAAAGTAGAGTGCCCGATGTTCCGCTTCTTGTCCTGGCTCATATGACCGCCTCCAGGTAGGGGCGCATCACATTCGCCACCCGGCATACCTTGGCGGCCTCCCACAACTCGTCCATGGTGGCTTTCCGGCTTCTCCAGGTTTCCCGGAGAGCCTCCAGGGAGACGTCCAGACCGACCTTGTTCCGGAATTTGAAGCAGTCCGCGACGGTCTTGGCCGGACTGTAAATCTTGACCGTAACTCGGTTCACTTCGTGTTCCTCCACACAGAATCTGAATGCCGGGGTGCTGAAGCGATAGATCTCGAGGGGGGGATACTCGAACTTCGGTTCCCACTTTTTATTCTCGATAGCGATCTAAACGCTATGGGCGATCTGCGTCGTCATGTGGTGAAATTCCAGGGCTGAAATCAGGCAGATCACCGCGTTTGGCGCCCTTTTGGCTACTTCAGCCAGTGAAAGGGACTCGCTGGTCTGGGCTCCCGGTAGAGCGTAGAGCCCGCGCCCTACCCGCACCAGATCGCCATTACGGTACAGCCTCAGAAGATATTCGCGCTGAATCCCCGCCGCTTCCACGTCGCGAGGGCGAATAAGCCCCATTTGCTTTGCAAGTTCAGTGATTTTCTGTTTTCGATCCATGGATTGCCCCTGTGACAATTACTCGGTAATTATAGACAAAAACCGAGGTAATGCAACACATTTCTTGCGGAGGCGCTTGACGACAAGCCCGGACAGATATCGCTACCGGCCGCCTGGCCTGGCATCGACGCCGTCTTCGCCGAGGAGCGCGCATGGCGCGAGCTGACTGTAGCTCTTAGTGGCATGGTTGTGTTCAGGCACGCGGTTTTGAAGGAGTTCTCGAGGAGGTCTCTCGAGTTCATCACCCAGGCAAGAAGGGGGAAAGCACCGTGACAGAAGGAGCAATGAACCCGCAAGAACAGGGCATGAACCCCAATGAACCCTCGAGGGAAAACACAGCAGGCATTTTGAGACTCTTCGTCTACGGCATCCTCAAACGCGGATACTGGAACCACAAGCGGTTCTGCCGAGACGTGCTGGATATCCGGGACGCGCTGGTCCACGGCCGGCTCCTTGAGATGCCTTCCGGCATCGCGGTCCTACAGGCCCCCGGAGAGGACATGTTCGCCCACGGCACTGCCCATCCCCCGGGCCGACACGGCCTCACCGGCGCGCTTTGCCGAACACATGGCATCATGTCCTCGAACCGACGACGGAAAGCGCCACAGCGGGCGACTGAGCCCCCATGTAGGGGGAGCTTCTCACCTTCGATGACCCCGAGTCCCGCCTGCCCGATATAGACCATCCGGAGGGCTTCCACCCGGGCGGTTCGTGTCTTTGCCGGGGGGGGGGGGGGGGGGGTGGGGTCGGGGGTTGTGTTTCGGGGCTTTTTTTCCCTCCCGGCTGTACCCCGCTTCTTCCCGCCCGTGCTGTTTCCCCCCCTTGTTTTTGCCGACGGTG
>SDBV01006044.1_pt1 | contig 16900 bp, 7 predicted proteins | sample 2277081 | NCBI WGS metagenome assembly SDBV01 (sample SAMN10402039, study PRJNA504765) | marine sediment metagenome | isolation source: marine sediment core GS10_PC15, 223 cmbsf | place: Arctic Ocean: Southern Knipovich Ridge | collected 2010 | reverse complement strand
TCGGCAAAGCTCTTTTTCAACAGCCTCTTGCCATCGCCAATACGAACAACGCAGTTAAGAAACTTCGCCCCTGCCGGCTTGTCGGCAAAAACCGTCATGACCTGGTACGGCAGCGACTGCACATACGGACAGTACTGGCTAACCTCGCTCCCGGAAATATCGCTCGGCATCGAAACAATACTCGGTAAAAATATGTAATCAACTTCACTCTCCGCCAACTCCGCTATATGCCCATACGCCACTTTCACCGGAAAACACATCTGCGCCGTCACTATCTCAACGCCTCTGCGGATCGTTCTCTTGCTCGTCGGCTCAGAAAGCACAACCTCAAAACCAAGTGACTTGAAAAACCGCCCAAACAAAGGCAGAAGCTGCCAGTTGATCAGCGCCATCGGAATACCAATTGACCCCTTGACCGTCTGCATTTTCTCGCAACCGTCACCAAGGCCGGCAAAGGCCAACAACCTTTCTCTGCGGTACTCAAACGCCCCCAACCCTTTTGTCTTCGCTTGTTTTTTCTTGAGGTTGTACCTGTCACACCTGCAACCATAATACAAAGGCTCGGAGCCCGGTATCTGTACCCTTTTAACTTCGCAGTTGTTAGCACAATGTTGACAGCTAAAAGACTCAACGCTGTAGTCAACAGAAACCAGATTCTTAAATCCTCTGAATTTACTTTCGGCTTGTTTTCCGAGTTGCTCTGCACGCCCTTTCATTCGCTCGGCTGCTATAGCCGCCGCCCCTATCGCGCCTGTCACCTCGTGATGGTCCGGCACGGTAATTGACTTGCCCGTCACCTGCTCGAAGGCCGACCACACCGCTTTGTTAAACGCCGTCCCGCCCTGGAAGCAGATATTGTCCCCAATCCTGCGCCGCCCGACTACACGATTAAGATAATTTGCTACAATCGAATAACTCAACCCCGCCACTAACTCGCTAGTCCTGGCTCCCTGCTGCTGGAAACTTTGCACATCCGATTCCATAAAAACCGTACACCGTTCGCCAAGCTTTATTGGCCCGTCACTTTCAAAGGCAAGTTCCGCGAACTGGCCGTCAATATTAATACCCAGCCGCTGCGCCTGCTCTTCAAGAAACGACCCTGTCCCTGCCGCGCATGCGTGGTTCATTTCAAAATCCACAACCACCCCGTTCTCCAGCGATATGTACTTGCTGTCCTGACCGCCAATCTCAAATATCGTATCGACCTTCGGATTGACTATCGCTGCGCCCGCCGCTTGTGCGGTAATTTCATTTATCACCACGTCGGCCCCTATAAAATCGCCCGTAAGATACCTGCCCGAACCGGTGCTCGCCGCCCCTATAATTTTCACTTTGCCTGCGACCTTGGCCCCGACAATATCCAGGCCTTTGCGCACCGCCTCCAGCGGCCGCCCCGCCGTCATAAGATACACCTTGGCAAGCACACGCTTCTGCTCGTCAATCACCACCACATTCGTACTTATCGAACCGACGTCAAGGCCAAGATACGCCTCTATCTGCCCATCTGCCCCGGACAGCAACTCTTCATACACCCTGCTCTGGGGTACCGGCTGACTCGGCACATTCAAAGCGGGCCGCCGACACACGCCTTTCAACCTCTCGCCTCGCTGTGCCAGGTAGTTGTCTATCTTTTCAAGCCTGACTTTTCCATTGCTCTGGCCGGCGCTTTTGCCCTTAGCAACCAGCACCGCACCGATGGCGCCGGTAAAAAAATGTTCCGCCGGAACCACAAGCCCATCCTGCCCCAATCCAAACACCTGTTCCAAAGCCCTGACCACTCCGATATTGGCAGCCACCCCGCCGGTAAAGACAATTGGCTTGACAAATTCCCGCCCTCGCCCGAGATTGCTCTTCAGGTTGCGCGCCAGCGCCAGACACAGCCCCGCGATAATGTCACTCGTTGGTGTCGCCTGCTGCTGAAGGTGTATCATATCGCTCTTCGCAAAGACCGAGCACCGCCCCGCAATCCTGGGGACACAGGTGCTTCCAAGAGCCATCCGCCCGAATTCGTCCTCGATGTCCACACCAAGCCTCTGGGCCTGCTGGTCCAGAAAAGAACCCGTCCCCGCCGCGCAAACTGTGTTGAGCGAAAAATCGCGCACCCTGACCCTGCCATGTTCGGACCAAAGAAATATCAGCTTGCTGTCCTGGCCCCCCATCTCGATTATCGTCGCCTGCTTTAATTCCGGATACAGCCATCCGACCGCTGTCGCTTGTGCAGGAATCTCATTTATAAACTGCACACCCAGCAGCTTGGCGAAAAACCTGCCCGCCGAACCCGTCACCGCCACAAGCGCGGCCTCACTTGCCTTTCTCTGCCTATATATTTCATCGAGTTGCCGCCGTGCCGTTTCGATGGGCTTGCCCATCGTGCGTTTATAATCGGTAAAGACAATTGCCCCTGCCTCGTTCAGCACGGCAATGTCACTGCTGGTCGAACCGATATCGACTCCGATGTAGAGCTTGCCATCCCTGTGCACTGCTTCAGATTTGTATCGCTTGTCTCTCCCTGACAGCGCCGTTTCCAACCGCTGCCTGTTTCGCATACTCGCATCCCCAAATGCTCACTCTCAAGTACTACGAATATCAAATATACTCCCTCCGCAACCAAAAACAAGTTATTATTCGGCCCTGCACAAAAAAAACGTGAAAATGTGTTTTTTTTCTGTAGCGCCTTTGCTTTTACTGCGTTATATGTTGTAAAATTGGTAAAACCCCGAACCATGAGAAACCTGATACCAAATAAGCGGTGGCGCATGGGGTCGAAAACAGGGTGTGGATAAGCTGTTGGTTCTGCTGTTAGTTGTTGCAGAACCTAACAGGGGTTGGGTGCTGGTCCGCTGGGCCTGTTAGGTTAACCTCACAAAGTCACACGCTTTCTAACAGGTTATCCCCCGCCCCACAGGGCTATTTTTCTTTTCTAATTTATGCCCCCCACAGGAGTTGTCGATTGCGCGTCCTGCAAACCTCACAATACCACAGGCTATATGAGTATTACTACTATTTTTAAATTAATATAATACTATTAAAAACAAACAACCCTTGCTCAACCCTTACCGGTCTCTGGCCGGTGCTTTTTATATATCTGAAAACACCCTGCTTTTTTGCGAAAAAATATTGCGAAAACCTTCATTCTCCTGTAAACTACCCGTAAGAAATTAACCATTGGAGGCTAATTATGAAAGTCAATTTTAACCGTCAGGCACTGGCCGAAGCCATGGGCCTTCTTACCTCGGTTGTACCATCCCGAACACCAAAACCAATATTACTCTGCGTGCGTATTACCGCAGGCGAAAAAGACGTTCGCATCTGCGCCACGGACCTCGAAGTCGGGATTAATTATCTACTCTCGGAAGTCCAGGTCGAGGAACCAGGTGACGTTGTTGTCCCCGCGGACAAGCTGGCCGCTATCGTGCGTGAAAGTATTGATGACGTTCTGTCATTTCAGGCCGAGGACGGGACGTGCCAGATTACCGGCTCGGATAGTCATTTTACTATTTTCGGTCAGCAGGCCGACCAGTATCCGGCTGTTCCGGAGTTTGACGGCAAAGCCGACCTGGAGATAACTCTTGAGAACCTTCAACTTGGCATCGAGCAGTGTCTGTTCGCGACAGCCAAAGAAAGTACGCGATATGCTCTCAACGGCGTCCTGTGGGAAATCAAAGGCAAAAAAATGACTCTGGTCGCCACCGATGGCCGCAGGCTCGCGCGTTGCCGGGTAAGTTTAACCTCGGCCCCTGCTAAGGAAATCACAGAGGCCAAAATCATAGTGCCGGCCAAAACAATGTCACTGCTGGATAAAATAAGTGCCGGTGAAAAGGAAATCGCCGCGGTGAAACTCGTTAATAACCAGATCTTGATTAGCTGTCGGAATGTGGTGATAAGCTCGAATCTTGTCGAAGGCAATTTCCCGAAATACGAAGACATTATCCCGACCGATTATGACAAGAAGCTGACCCTCTCAACCGAAGATACCTTAAGTGCCGTACGGCGGTCGGCATTGTTGACTACAGAAGAATCCAGAGGCATCAAACTCTCGGTCTCCGAGGGCAGTATCGTATTTTCCTGCAGGGCCCCGGAAACCGGTGACGCACAGATTAACAGCACGGTCGATTATAAAGGCGAGCCTATCGAAATCGGCTTCAACCCGCAGTTTATGATTGAGGCCCTGCGTGTCATCAGAACACCCGACTTCGAACTGGAACTGGGCCAGTCGGACAGGCCCGGTCTGATAAAAAGCGGCAAGGACTTCCTCTATGTCCTGATGCCGATCAATCTGGCTTGAAAAATAACAAAGAGAAGAATTCCGCCGGCAAACGCTTTTGTTGTAAGGCGGAAGATTAAACCACCTTTTAAAAAATGACGAACAAGGACAGACAACTACGCAACATTCGCACGCAGCGCACTCGCAGGCGGCGCACAAAAACAGCGGCGGCAAATACCGCTGTCAGGCTGGGCGACACAGTAAAGAAGCTGATGGACGGCTACATTTCACCACGACAGCAGAAGTTTCAATCGATTACCCAATTGTGGAACCAGCTACTACCCGCCGAGCTTGCCCGGCACTGCAGAATTGTTGATGTCTCCGGCGGCGAGTTGAAAGTGAAGGTTGATTCGCCGTCCTATTCGCACGAACTTAGATGGTGCAGTTCGGGTATACTCAAACAGTTGCAGCAAAACTGCCCCGGAGCCGGAATAAAAAGGATTAAAAGCGTTCTCGGCTGACGGGCCGATACAATACAAAACACTTTAATAATAATGGTCGAGGAACTGAAGTGGCAATAAATCATAAATATGACGCGAGCAACATAAAGATACTTGCCGGCCTGGAGGCCGTCCGCAAACGGCCGGATATGTACATCGGCGACCGAGGGGTAGGAGGCCTCCACCACCTGGTCTGGGAAGTGCTGGACAATTCTATTGACGAGGCCCTGGCAGGCTACTGCGACGCCGTTACCGTCCACATCCAGGCCGACGGAAGCTGCACTGTTGAGGACAACGGCCGTGGAATACCTGTATCCAGGCACAAAGAGGCTAAAGTCAGCGCCTTGGAAGTGGTGCTGACAACACTGCATTCCGGCGGCAAGTTCGACAGCGATAGTTATAAGGTTTCCGGCGGACTGCACGGCGTGGGCGTTAGCGTCGTCAACGCACTTAGCGAATGGCTCGAGGCGGATGTGTATCGCGACGGAAGCCACTACCATTTCGAGTGTAGAAGAGGCGATCCCAGAAGTCGCGTCAAAAAGGTAGGGGCAACGACAAAACAAGGCACCAGAATTTCATTCAAGCCCGACGAAGAGATATTCGGTGACGCTGAATTCGTACAGGATCTTCTCATAAAGCGAATACGCGAGATGGCTTACCTGAACGGCGGCTTAAAAATTACATTCAAGGACGACAGAACCAAAAAGAAAGAGGTCTTCAGGTTCGATGACGGAATCAAGGCATTTGTAAAACACCTCAACGAAGGCAAGGAGCTGCTGCACAAGGACGTTGTTTACCTGACAAGAGAAGACAAAGAAAACATGTTAAGCTGCGAAATAGCCTTGCAGTACAACACCGGCTACAACGAAAACATCCTTGTCTTTGCCAACAACATCCGCAACATCGACGGCGGAACACACCTGTCTGGATTCAAGACCGCCCTGACCCGCACGATGAACTATTATGCCAAGAGCAACAATTTATTAAAGAACAGCCAGGCCACGACCGGCGACGACCTGCGCGAAGGCCTGACCGCGATCGTAGCAGTGAAGTTGGCCGACCCGCATTTCGAGGCACAGACCAAAGTAAGATTAAGCAATCCGGAAATCGGCGGCTTTGTCGAAACCACCGTCAACGAACAGCTTGGCCACTATCTTGAAGAGCACCCCGCCGAGTCCAAACGTATTTTGAACAAGGCCATCCAGGCCGCCGCTGCCAGAATGGCCGCCAGAAAGGCGCGTGAACTGACCAGGCGAAAAGGCGCACTGAGCGGAAGCAATCTGCCCGGCAAGCTGTGGGATTGTGCCAGCAAACAAAAAGCGACAACCGAAATTTTCGTGGTAGAAGGAGATTCGGCCGGCGGCTCGGCAAAAGCCGGCAGGGACAGAAACACACAGGCAATCCTGCCGTTAAAGGGAAAAATACTCAACGTAGAAAAGGCGCGCCTGGAAAAGATGCTCGCACACGAGGAAATCCGCACCATTATCAGCGCCCTCGGTACCGGAATCGGCACCGACGAATTCAACCTCGACAGGTGCAGGTATGGCAAAATTATATTGATGACCGATGCCGATATCGATGGCGCGCATATTCGCACACTTTTGCTGACGTTTTTCTTCAGGCAGATGCCCCAACTGTTTACCAGCGATATGATTTATATTGCCCAGCCGCCCCTGTATGAAATCCGGGTCAAGGGCCAAAAGAAATCCGAATACATACTTAGTGAAAACAAGATGCACAAGCGAATGATTGCCCGAGGCCTGGAGGGCACCGAGCTTGTCATCAGGAGCGGCAAAAAAGGACAAAAGAAAATAGCCGACAAACAGCTTGCCGGCCTTATAAAAATCCTTGCCGACGCCGAACGCAGCATAGCCGTCCTCGGCAGACGCGGAATCAAGTTCACTGACTTTGTCCGGACTTATTATGACGACGGACAACTACCGAGGTTTCGCATCAGGGCCGAAGGCCGGAAAGACCAGATTTTTTACGACGAGAAGGAGTACGAAAAACAGCTTGCTAAACTAACCAAGGCCAACAAAGCCGAAGACGAGGAAGCGGTTGTCGGCGAAGAACTTCACGAGGTCACGCGAATCAACGAAATAGATGCAAAACTGAGGTCCGAATTTACCCTGACTCTGAAGGACTTTCTCTTACAACCCAAAAGAGTGGTCTCTGGTGAAGTCCAGCCGACAAAGTTTAGCCTTGTTAACGACCAGGACCAGTACGAAGTTGTTTCGCTTGGCGAAATCTGCTCATCGGTCAGGTATATTGGCGGCAAAGGCGTTGAGATAAAAAGATTTAAGGGCTTGGGCGAGATGAACGCCGATCAGCTCTGGGACACCACTATGAACCCGAGCACCAGAACGCTGCTGCGGGTCAAACTCGAGGACGCCGGCGAAACTGACAGGCTTTTTAGCATACTAATGGGGGACAATGTGGAGCAAAGACGAAACTTTATCAAAGACCACGCTCTTGAAGTACAAAACCTTGACGTTTAGTGACATATCTGATATAATAACTTCTGGAGGTACAATGAAGACGAGCGGGACAATAAAATCAGCAGCGAAAGCCGTCACGGCTTTTTTGCTTGTTTTAGCTGTCAGCCTGGTCTGTAAAGCAGATACGTTTACCCACCGCAAAACCAGCCGAACACTGCATGGCTACGCGATAGGCAAGGTCGAAGAGAACCTCACTGCAATAGCGACACAGGAAGAGGGAACAATCAAATTAAATCTGGCTGAGTGGAAAGTCACAACCGACCGCCTCGGCAGAAATAATAAAGTAATCCTCTTAAAACTGGACGACGTCATTATGTGGGAGATTGAAACCGCTGCCCTGGAAAAAGCAATAGTTGAATCGTCTTACGAAGGGCCATTGTTTATTTTGCTTGAAATCGACACACCAGGCGGACGTATCGATTTGGCCCTGCGAATTTGCAGTGCTATCACCAGTACAAATAACTGTCCGGTCATAGCTTTTGTGAAGGGCGGCCAATACGGAGGGGCAATATCTGCCGGCGCCGCAGCGACTCTGGCCTGCGATAAGGTTTACATGGCAAGCAATACGACGATAGGTTCGGCGGCATTGGTTGCCGGCAACCAAGAAATGTCACAGGTCTATGGCCGAACGCTGACGGAAAAAATAAATTCTTACTGGAAGGCGTATCTGGCCTCGCTGGCCCAGCAGAACGACAGACCCGCACTATTAGCGAGGGCGATGATAGATGAAGATATAGAAGTTGTTGAGGTGACAGGCGCTAAAAAAAGAATGTTTGTCGAGCCCGCTGACAAAAAGTCCGGCCACAAAGTTGTCCGCACCTGGAGCAGGAAAGGCTCGCTTCTGACCCTTACCGCCGAAGAAGCCGTCCAGTCCGGCATTGCCGACAAAATAGTCGAGTCGCGCGCGCAGCTCCTGGCCGATATGGACGCAGCCGACGCCGAGATAGTGACAAACACAGCTGTTCAGGAAGCAGCGAAACAGTTTAAGTTTGCGCGAACTAAATTCTACAAGCTGAGGAAATCGCTCGATTTAAAATATAAGCAGGCCCAGGGCCGCCAGAGCACCCCCAGGGTATTGAAAATCCTTCGCGAAGTGAGAATCGACTATAAGACCCTGATAAGACTTGCCAGGCGATATCCGGACTTGAACATTAACGTAGAGGCCCTCGAATCCGAACTAAACACCATCGAGGCCGCATACAAGAACATAAAAATCGGATCAAGACAGAAAAGATAACTCCCCACACAAAAAAAGACCGGGCGAATTCCTCTGGCGAAGCAACTGGAATGAGTCGACTGTTATGCAGCAGATTGCCTTGGACACATTGCGGGGTTTGTTCAGCAGGAAAGACAAGCATCTGTTTTTTATTATCGATGATACGCAAACCCTTAAGCGGGGCAAGGAAAAATCGATCATGTGCGCAGGCTTAATCAAATGATTAATGATTAATGATTATTGGTTTGAGAATTCAAGAAATTCAATCAGATGCGCTAGTTTTTTCAGAAATTCGGGTAAATTTTTGGGGTGAACGTAGTTTCTCGGCTGTTATCGGCAATTCGTGTCAATCAAATGCGCAAGTGTTAAAATAGGTAAGGCAAAAAACGTAAAAAAACAGAAGAAATCGGGAAAAATCGGTGGGGTTTTTAAGGAAAATCGGGAGTAATTCGGTGCTTTTGGAGATTCTCAAAATGAGAACATGCGCATTTGATCGATTGTAAATCAATCATATGCGCAAGGTTGTTGTTTTTTGGCAACACGGGATTTGGAGATATAGCGGTTTTTGGTGGTAAAAATGGGGGAAAATTGGGGTGTTTTTGGTCTGGCAAAATGAGAACTTGCGCGTTTGATGCGAAAATACTCGACCACAGATTGCCCAGATTAACATTGATGATTGGCACAGATTCTGTTTTTAATTCTCCCGCCCTTCGGCAAGCTCAGGGTAAACTCAGGCGCGAAGGCGCAAAGGAAAAGGTAAAAAGTTTTTATTAGGGTATAGGGGATTGGGTTTAGGGTATAAAAGAAGCTGGAATGTTGTTGACACCTAGGGCATAAATTTAATAGATTATTCGGATTATGATTTGGCTCCTTCGATTACTTCGACAAGCTCGGTACAGGTGTGCTCAGGATGCTCGCATTTTTAGTTTGTTAAGGATTGCAAAAAAAACAGCTAAGAGTAATTAGTCACAGATGAACGCTGATTTATACAGTTTTGATATTTTACGGCAGGATAGCTTTAATCCTTCTGATTTTACTGGTGTTTTCCAAGAAGATAGAAAAATTTAAAAAATAAAAGGTGGGCGAAAGGAGAACCTACTAGTGGGCTCAAAATATACTTTCCTCCAATTTTTGAACAAAAGAGGGATTTCGACTAATTTTGTTATTTTGCTTCCAACCTTTTTTTGTGCATGGTTTGGTGTTTCACAGATAGCTATAGATTGTCATGTGCCAGGAGGAACTCCTATAAGAATCATTCCTGGCCTCACAGGCCTCATGTGCTTCTTTGTGGTTTTTAAACATTGGAATAAATTTACTGCCGTATCGCGTAGCGTAGCGATTATAATACTCCTCATCGCATCTTACGGAATGTTTGCTTTTCTTGAATGGCTTTGGACATCATTATTCAGTTAAGCGATGGGGACGCCAATATCGTGGAAACTTATTCTTATACTGCCTTCGGTGTGACAACGATAAAGGACGCCAACGGTACCGGACTTTCCGAAAGCAGTGTCGGCAATCCGTATATGTTTACCGGCAGAAGGATTTTTCGAACCACGCCCCACGAATTACGGTTGATTCGGATTAGTTAATCAGTTTTATTATCTGGTCGAGGTCGTTGGGGGCTTCTATGGGGGGGTTGCTGAATTGGCCCTGGTTTCCCTTATGATAGTCGACCGTGACGTTGGGGTCTTTTAGCGCGTGGCCGGTCAGGACGCAGGCTACCCGCTGGTCGGCGGTGATAGTACCCTCGGTTATAAGGTCTTTCAGGCCGGCGATGGTGGCGGCTGATGCCGGCTCACAGCCAAGTCCGTATTTGCCGATAATGGCTTTGGCGTCTTTAATCTGCTCGTCGGTCACCGCCCGCACAATGCCATTACAAATATCAATCGCACGCAAACATTTTTTCAGATTCACCGGCCGGGAAATCTCTATCGCCGATGCGCAGGTGTGCGGCGAGAAATTGCGGGCGGTCAAATCAGCGTAATAGTCGTCAATAATCTTCTGGTCGACCTTGCCGTCGTTCCAGGTGAGTTTTTTGTTATTGACCAAATCGGTAAGTGTATCAGCACCGGTGGCGTTGATGATCGCTATGCGCGGTATGCGTTCAATCAGGCCAAGGTGTTTCAGTTCGAAAAAGGCCTTGCCGAAAGCGCTTGAGTTGCCGAGATTTCCGCCGGGAACTATAATCCAGTCGGGGGTCTGCCAGCCCAACTGCTCGATGATCCGATACATTATTGTCTTTTGGCCTTCCAGCCGAAATGGATTTAAGGAATTTAAAAGATACATGCCAAGTTTTGTGCATACGTCCTGGACCTGTTTCATGCAATCGTCGAAGTCGCCGAGTACCTGAATGGTCTGGGCACCGTAATCCATAGCCTGGCTGAGCTTGCCGAACGCGATTCTGCCAGACCCGATGAAGACAGTGCATTTCAGGCCGCAACTGTGAGCGTATAGCGCTACCGACGCCGAGGTGTTGCCGGTCGAGGCGCAGGCACACGATTTTGCTCCGACCATCATCGCGTGACTAAAGGCCGCTGCCATTCCGTTATCTTTGAACGACCCGGAAGGATTCAGGCCTTCGTATTGCAGATGCAGACGCCCCGGCTGCATCCCGACCTGCTCGGCTACAGCATCGTTTTGCTCAAGGATGGTCTGGCCTTCACCGACCGAGACCTTGTATTCATCCGGGCAGAAATTCAAAAGCTCTCTAAACCGCCAAACGCCTGAGAAGTCCAGCCGATTATCTCGCCTTGCCCAGCGCCTGGAGAAGTCGCTAAGCTTTTTAGGTACCTCAATCCTGTCCCAGTCGTATCGCGCATCCAGCAACTCGCCGCATTGGGGACACTTGAATATCGCCTGGCCGCAATCAAATTCAGCGGCACAAGCGGGATTTATACATTTTTGAAAAGCCACATCGCTTTTTTTAGCCATTCTGCACTACTCCTGATTAAAATTTTGCCGCAAAGACTGTTTAACTTCCCTTGCCGAAACACATGACCTGGCCGCCTTCGAGTGTGGCTATGATGCGGCCTTGTCGGTCGATTGCCAGGCCCCAGGGTACGACAGGTACAACGAGGGTGGCTCTGCCGGTGCGCTTGCCGGTGGAAATATCCAATAAACGCAAGTCAGGTTCGACGCCGGCCAGGACGATGGAGTTTTTACCTGCCGCTATTGCAACGCCTTTATCTGAGTCAAATTGCCAGAGCGGTTTATCATCGGTTTTGAACTGTCGCCAATTAAAGCGGAGGGCGTCGTCGTGCTGAGTCGGAAGGCCAGCAATATATTCATCCAGGATCTGCCTGTTCAGGCGGTTGAAACAGACTACCTTTTCCTTATCGACCCAGAAGATGTCTTTGTCGGGCGTTGATGAAACGAACATCGAATTCGTAACACTTGCGGCGACCACGGGGTGTTCGGGATGGGCGTAGAAGGGTCTGCCGCATGGGATAATATGGTCGTTGATCTTTGACAGCTCCCAGCCGCGAGGGAAGGTCCGGCCGGTTGTTTTGAGAGACTCATTATCGTTGAGGCATTTGCCGTTGGTGATGTCGTAGATGGCAGGTGAGATTGATGTGCCGCCTGCCAGATAGAGTTTTTTGTCATTGATAAGCATATGACCCTGAACGCTCACGCCGGTACGGGCCCCGGGCAGGAGGTGGCCTGAAGTGGTATTCTGCCATTTGATTTTGCCGGTGACCGCGTCAAGGGCGTATACGTAGATGCCATCATAATTGACAATGCCGGCGGCTACGTATGCGACGCCGTCTTCGACGATTACGCCGGCAGCGGCGGGCCATGTGGACTGTATCGTGCCATAGACAGGTATTCTGCGTTCAATTGGTGCCGCTCGAAAACGCCAGAGTAGCCGGCCGGTCTTTGCCTCAAAGCAATATGCGTATCCATCGCCGGAGCCTACATACAAACGTCCTTTCCAGACAGAAGGAGCGATACGTATGGAGCCTGCGGTGTAGGCCTTCCATCTCGATTGTCCTGTTGCGGTATCCACGGCGCGGACGATTCCATCCGAACCGCCATAGAAGGCTAAATCATCGACCGCAACAGGTGGAGTCGGTGTAAATGTTTTGCCTGAGGACAGCCACCAAAGCCGGTTGAGCTTGGGGGCAACTGTTGTATCGGTTGTGAAAGTACCTTGATTGTTTGCACGGAAAGTCGGCCAGTCGGCGTCTGTCTGGTCGAGTGGGGCGACCTTTGTCAAATCTTTAGCCGCTGTTTCCAGACGCTGGTCTTCTACAGCCTTTTGGGCAAAGTCAAAGTCGCCTGCCGGCCCAAGGGCGGTAACGCCATAGATGTTCAGTTCGCAGTCGCAGGTCGATGGCCACCAGTATAAAAGGCCGTTAGCGATTGTAACGCCGTCGTGACACTGGGCGCGCATTGGAGAAATCCACTCGGGCGTGCCGGTGGCTACATTAAGTCGGATTGAACCTCCCTGGGCGCGGTAGAGGACGGCATCGGCTGAACCTGTCGGTCGGGTGCAGGCGCGACGCTTTGTGTCGAACTCGGCTAAGACCTTGCCGGTAAGGGGGTCGAATTTTTTGCTGGGGTGATCGTCTTTCTGGCCGCTGATGGCGTAGAGGCCATCGTCACGCAGGACTAATTGGAAATTGTTGTATGAATCTTCCCAGAGTATGCTGCCATCTTCGGTTGATACAGCAAGGAGTTTATTGACCTGCGGGCCGGCGAAGTACAGGGCCTTGTCGCTGCATTTAAGATAGGCGGTGGTTCGCCAGTTTGTCAGCCAATTTTGACGATTTGAAAATATTCCTAACGCCTGGAATAACTCGGGTGCGTTGTCCGGTGTCTTTCGCCAGATTTCGGAGCCTGTTTTGGCATCGAGGCATGCTAAGTATGAGCCGAACGCGAAGATATAGATTCGGCCGTTCTTCATGCACATTGCCCGGCTGTCGACGGGTTCTGTTTCGTGATGGCTCCAAAGGACTTTTTTTGTTTTAGGGTTGATTGCCAGGACGTTTTTTCCGAATCCCCAGAGATGGGCTTTATAGGCTTGTTGGCCGTCGGGCACACCGTCAGGGGCGTTGAATCCTTTTGAGACCTGCCATGGCCAGCCGTGGCGGTTCTCCCAGCGTGCGCGAACAGTTGCTTCTTTATATTCGGCCTGGCCTGTCAGGGCATAGAGGGTGCCATCTTCAAGGGCCATCCATTTCCAGAATGTGCCGCCGGCAACGTCTTCGGGCGGGATAATCTCGTCTTTGAGTCGGCCTGTGGCGGCGTCAATGATTTTGCAGGATTTGTCGTCGCCGACATATAACAGGTCCGGCGTTGCTATCATGGTATTGCGGTGGACCATAACGCCGGGAGAAAGATCTCTTCTCCACAGGATAGTGCCGTTATAGCCGTTGAAGGCGACAAGGGAATTCAGGAACGGTTCTTCACGTTTCTTGAAGGCGAGAGTACCGAATGCCTTGAAGACCCGGCCGGCCGAAGCTACAGCAGTCTGGGTCTGTGGAGCATAGCGGGGGTCGGCGAAGAATTGTGTCAGATATGGAGCTGTGGCGACCTGGTCCAGTGACTGCGGGTTGTTGTCCGGGCCGTGATATGGATGGCTCCAGTCATCTATGCCGTCTGGAAATTTTTTGGTCAGTTTTTTCTTACCCAAGAGGGCTTTTCCGCCCGGCCGCAATATGCGTAGTACTTCGGTTTCGGAAATACCTTTGGCGTCGCCGGCAATAACGAGGTCCGCCAGGTTGTCGGCCAGGTGGAGTTTGTCCATTGGGCCCTGGTCGATGAAGATTCGTGTTCCGTAGAATCCGGCGGCGTCGGCGGCTTTGCAAGTTGCTTCGAGGTCCTGGTCCGGCGCGAGTTGAACGTAAATCAGAAGCTGGGTACTTTCTGCCAGGTCAATTGCAAATTTGCAATCGGTATCAGCCAAAACCACGCAGATGCCGCGGTCGACGAGTGTCAGTTCTTTCTGTCTGCTGAGTGAGGCCATGCCGGAGGTCAGTACCGCAGCGGCTAACAGTACAACAAACCCGATATAACGAAAGTTTTTCAAATTAATTCTGGTCGACATATTCGGTCTCCCTTGGTTAATGGTCAAATTCCACGTGAAAGCATAATGATACTATCCGTCGCTTTTTATTGCAATCGAAAAAGTCAGCGAGACGCTTATGGTCGCGCAGCTTAGCTGGATTGGCCGAAACAGATGATTTGGCCATTTTCGAGGGCGGCTATGACTCTGCCTGCCTGGTCGGTGGCAAGGCCCCATCTAACGGGCCTGGCGGGTATCGGCTGGTCCCAGAGGATACTGCGGTCGGTGATATTTATGGCGATAATTTTAGACATCTCGGCAACTACCACCGCATTATCGCAAACCGCTATGCCATTGCTCTTTTCAAAGTCGTATCGCCATCGGGGTCTGGGCTTGTATTCGAATTTTCTCCAGTCAAAGCTGAAGCAACCCCATGACTTGTCGCGGAGAAGCACAAAGTCGACCAGTTGCTTCCTGTCGATTCGATTATGGCAAATTAACTGCTTGTTGTTTATCCAGACGAAGTCCAGGTCGCCTTTAGTGGCGATAAAGCCGAGGACGAAAACTGAGCCTTCGTAGACAGTGTATCCTGGGGCGCCGTAGAAAGGTTCTCCGCAGGCCCTGACCTCGTTACCAAACAATGAAAGCTCCCAACCCCTCGGGTAGCGTGCGTTACAATCTTTCAGGGGTTCGGGGTCGTTGAGGCACCTGCCGTCGGTGATGTCATAAACGGCAGGTGAGACCGAGACGCCGCTTGCCAGGTATAGTTTGCCGTCATTGATGAGCATGTGTCCCTGTACGCTTATGCCGGTACGGGCTTCTGCTAAAAGGTGGCCGGAGGTGGTGTTCTGCCATTTGATTTTGCCGGTTACCGCATCGAGAGCGTAAAGATATGTGCCGTCATAATTGCTTATGCCGGCGGCAACGTAGGCAACGCCATCTTTTACTAATACACCGGCTGCTGCGGGCCATGTCGATTGTATTGATTGATAGACAGGTATCCTGCGTTCGGTGGGGGCAGCTCTAAAACGCCAGAGCAATCTTCCTGTTTTTGCTTCAAAACAATAAGCATATCCGTCGGCTGAACCTGCAAACAAACGTCCCTTCCAGATGGTCGGAGCGATTCGTATTGAGCCTGCGGTGTAGGCCTTCCAGCTGACCTTGCCGGTTGCGGCATCGAGGGCCCTTACGATTCCGTTGGAGGCGCCGAAGAAAACCATGCCGCCGGCAGTGACCGGGGCTGTTGGAGTCACAGCAGTTTCGGGCGTGAATCGCCAAAGCATATCAGCTTCTTCGGCAATGACTGCTTTTGATACGGGATTGCAACTGCTGTTGGCGCGGAAGGCAGGCCAGTCCGCATCGGATACAGCTAAAGGGGCAACCTTTGTCAAATCAGTATCGGCAGTTTGGAGCCTTTCGGATTCGATAGCTTTTTTATTAAAATCGAAGTCGCCGGCAGGGGCAAGGCATGTCACTCCAAAGATATTCATCCTGCAGTCACAAACCGAGGGCCACCAGTACAACAGGCCGTTAGCAACTATCACACCATCCTGGCAGGTCGGGCGCATAGTTGATATCCATTGCGGTGTTTCGGTGGCAATATCGAGACGTACTGTGCCTCCGTCATGGGAGCGGAAAAAGACGGCATCTGCTGCTCCAGTTGGGCGTGTGCAGGATTTTCTGCCAATGCCGAAATCGGCGAGCACCTCGCCGGTGAGCGGGTCGAATTTTTTGCTTGTTTTATCTGTCCATTTTCCGCCGCCGATACCATAGAGGCCGTCATCTCGCAGTATCAGTTGAAAATTGTGATATGGGTTTTCCCACATGACGCTGCCGTCTTCAGTTGAGACGGCGACGAGTTTGGTTAAGGTCGTTCCTGAAAAATATAAGGCCTTGTCACTGCACTTGAGATAGGCGGCTGTTCGCCAGTTAGTGCGTGCGCCCTGGCCTGGCTTATACTCGCCGAGGGCCTGGAAAAGTTCGGGTGCGTTTTCCGGTGTTTTTCGCCAGATCGTAGAGCCGGTTTTGGCGTCGAGACAGGCTAAATATGTGCCGAATCGGAAGATGTAGATTCGGCCGTTCTTCATAACCATTGCCCGGCTGTCAATCGGTTCGTTCTCGTGATGGCTCCAGAGAACTTTCTTTGTTTCCGGGTCAATGGCTAATACGTTACGGCCAAAACCCCAGTGGGCATCTCTTTTATCGTGTCCTTCGGAGATGGGTCGCCATGGCCATCCGTGACGTTTTCTTCGCCAGCGTTTTACTTTGTCAGTGAACTCCTGCTCGCCTGTGAGTGCGAAAAGTACGCCGTCTTCGAGTGCCATCCATTTCCAGAACGTACCGCCGGCGATTTTCTCTGGCGGGATGATTTCGTCTTTTAGCCGGCCGGTAGCGGTGTCGATGAGCTTGCAGGATTTGTCGTCGCCGTAATACAAGGTGTCGGGTGTTGCAATTATAGTATTGCGGTGGACC
>SDBV01006043.1_pt1 | contig 16903 bp, 15 predicted proteins | sample 2277081 | NCBI WGS metagenome assembly SDBV01 (sample SAMN10402039, study PRJNA504765) | marine sediment metagenome | isolation source: marine sediment core GS10_PC15, 223 cmbsf | place: Arctic Ocean: Southern Knipovich Ridge | collected 2010 | reverse complement strand
CGTCTTACAGGTTTTTCTTTTTTTTAGTAGTGATGGGGTTATAGGTATTATTAAAGTATAAATTTCTATAGTTTATTTTTATTATACTTTTTCTTAGTGTGGTATTTCCGGGTAGACATATTTCTTTTCTTTGGGCTATGCTACATCTCTTGTAAGGTAAGGTGGCGATGCAAGGATTCGCATATTTTGGCAACTATCTTGTTTTTGGTGTAAACTAGGAAAACATCAGGACGTACCTCAAGGAGTGGTCTCCCATATTGAGATGTTCGCTGTGCTCGTTTAATCTTTCCACTAGGCGGTATAAAGGATTTTAATGATTAAAAAAGCTCTTTTTTTGGCCACTTTCAGTTATTCTTTTTATCTCTTTTCAGCCCAGATACTTGTAAGTAACCTGGAGAAGCTGGGTGAATCATTTCCCTTTAATATTTTAGCCCACGGGCTCTATATTCCACTAGGTAGGCTCTTTGTAGGGGCAAGCGAAAAAGTAGATAGTAATGATTTTGCAGTAGCTGCAGCTCACCGAGGGACAACTACTTTTAAAGGGCTGACTCCTGCTTCTGTTACGCTTAATAATGAAAAAGAGCAGGATAATCCTTTGCATGGCGCAGAAATAAGCCACCTCGCCCTCTTAGGTTCACGGCCTGTCGTTGCTAAAACCGATCTTCCATCCTCTCTCTTTTTAATTGATGATGCGACTAAACAAATCCTCGTTTTTGAGGCGCCCGATATTCAGGATGCACAAGGTGAAAAGGTGAAGTCGCTGTTGGCTCTTGCTACCTCAGCACAACAGGTTTTTACTCCGCTTGAGGCGGGGGCTCAGATGGCCGTTTTTGCGGCTGTTGGCAATGGCGCGGGTAATTTTGATGGAAACGGATCGGGCATAGCATTACTCTTTCTTAGGCGTTTTACACATACGACAACACAGGGAAGTTTTCTTAAATTTGATGCGGTAGATGCACACACAGGGGCCTCTCAATGTGCCAGTTCAGGAGAAACGCATTCTGGCGGCAATAAAGCGCGAGCTGTGGGCAAAGATACGCCAGAAATTATGATCGAAGAGCCTGTGTCGGCTCTCGGCAATAGTGTTGATCTCCATTATGACAGAGACCTGGGTCGGCTCTATTGTGCTCTTCAGGTTCAAGCGGGAGCGGATCTTAACGCAGGTGCCCGAGCTCTTTTGATAGCATCGGTCAATAATGGCAAATTGCTCTTTCAATCGATAGCTCCCGATACGGCAATTATTGGCAATGAGCAGATAGTAGGTGGTCGGGGGATCGGGGAAAATGTAAGTATACATAAGGTGCGTACACTCCAAACAAGAACGTATCTGAGGTACCTCATTGTGGTCGGGGGCAATGGAAATGATGAGAGCCTTAAGAGGCAAGTTTTAGCGCTTCCTCTTGTCGATAATATTCGTTCTCCGTTCCATGGAGCGCTTGCAAATGTTCGCAGATTACCGATTACACTCTTTAGTGCTGGCGAGCCGCATCGCTTTCAAGCCCGCGTATTTCATGTACCAGCTCAAGAGCCAGAAGATCTGTATACTAAGGATTCAGAGCCCGCACGCGTAGGCGGTGATGGCGTCTTGCCGAGTGCTATTACCGATATTGAAGTTGGTGGTGAGGCGGTCTTTGTGTCGGTAGCTCAAGATGGTGAGGAGCTTAAAGCGGGCCTCTTTTATTCGCAGCCTCTTTTTGATGAGCATGGACGTATCTGCCGATGGACTCGCTGGCAGCGCGTAGCCGGTACCGATCGAAAAATTGCCGGTTTTGCTTATGATCCTTTAGTGGGGACGTTCGATTATATCCCTCAGATGGCAACCCCTCAAGGGGTAGAGACCCATACGGTTATGCGTACTACGTGGAGTAATGCCAACGAGACCTTGAGCCAACTTATGTCTCGAGAATTTGCCCAATTACAGGGCGGCGTGCAGCATTTACAGGATTTTTCTTGCATGACGAGCGGCTTTTCTACCAGCGTAGGACAGCGGCTTGCTGTGCAGCTCTACGCCGGTTATAAAAAACTGATACTTTTGCAGACGGGCCGGGATACTGAGAACTTTTTTGGTCCCTTTTTAGACCTGCGCAATCTTTTTACCTCAACGGATGGAACGCTGCAGGGATTTTCTCAAGCATCGGGGCTTGTGTTTTCTGGCGGTTCCCTTGAAGAGATTGGGCCGATTGGGGCATCGGCGGTGGCGGCTGATGGACAAGATGGTTGGTTTATTATAGGTGGTTCATGCGGCATAGCGGTCTTGAGTGATGCCCAAGGACGTGGATGGGATGCGGGTACAGGCTTAGCATCTGATTTTAAGGGGCTATCAAGCAGTATGGCCTGGAGGAAAATAAGTAATGTGCCTAACGTGAGAAAGCTTATTTCGGTGGGTAATAAGCTCTTTGTATTGACTGACGAGAAGCTTATGCGTTTTGAAGTAACTGCTCAGGCGATTGCACAAGGGCACCTGCCTGCAGATACCATTGCTCGTGCGGGGACTCTGCCCAATGAGCAAGCTTCTTTTTCTGATGTTCTTATTTCAGGGCCGCTCGGACTTCTCGCAACCAGTTTTGGGCTTCTGCGATCAGGTGATGCTATTGACGTACAAACCGTACCTGAGGACTCTGCACGTTGGACCCCGATAGAACTTCCTGAAGCTGCCGGTTCGTTGAGTATCAGAGGACCGGTAAGTCGATTCTTTGCCATCTCTCCTACGCATGATGAGCGGGATGTGGCACAAAAGGGGAATGTGTATCTTCTTAATGCCTATGTGGGACTGAGTCAGGCACAGATATATAGGCTGCGCGTGCATCTAGAAGGTGGTGTAGTAATGGCCGATACGGTGAAGCTTTTTCCCGATCTTTTTATCAAAGATAATACAACTTTTTTTGCAAATTTAGGTGATTATCGTAATTATCTGGTAACGGATGGGGCTTTGATAGCCGTTTCACGTAGTGCATTCTCTGGGGATCGGCTACTATTGGAACTAGTATCACCGACGTTAAAAAGTGGAGAGAGCAATGGGACGCGCGGGCGTGTTCCTTTTGTAGTAATTCGAGAGCAAGCATTTTCTATGGGAAAACTCATGCGGAGCTCAGCTTCCGGTGCCTGGATGGTGCCTGGAGATTTTGGCGTGCGTATTCAAGAATAAGGTTTGGTTATGACGATACGATATATTGTATTAGCAAGTTTTGTAATCTGCGGCATGATGTCTGGGGTTCCTCCTCTTAATCTTTTTAGACCGAGCGATCGATTTCTTATGCCGGAGCCTCTTATAGACTGTTGGTCAAGCCAGTTCAGTATTGGTTATGAAGGGGCTTTTCATGCGCGGGGATTTCGAGATGAGGGCGATGATTGCTTACAGGCCGATATTGATGCTTCAACCACTATCCGCAAAAAGACGAACGTTCTCCAGATATATCAGTGCAACCAAAATGCACTTGCCGCACTTAAGGGATTTGATTCTGCTATGCAGGCAGGCCAGCTTTCTCAGCTCTTTAATATCGATGATGAGAATGGCAGGCAGGGCCTGTTGAGGCCGAAAGGCTGTTTGCGGGTTCCGCTTAATCTTCTTCTTTCCCAGCGGTTCTATTTTAACCATGGCCTGAGCTTTGAGCTCCATCTTCCCATTCTGCATATGGAGCTCAAGGATGTGCGCTGGCGACCTTTACATTCATCTACAACGGGTGAGCAGCGCCTAGAAAAAGATTTTGTTCGCCATATTCGGCGTATAGCAGGGCTTGATCTGTGTGGGTGGAAAAGGACAGGCGTGGGCGATCTTGTGGCGCAGATGACCTGGATGCAGGACTTCCCCCAATATAAGCCGGCGATTACCAACGTGCGGGTACAGACCCGTTTTGGCGTCAATTTTCCGACAGGAAAGGTGCGGGATGAAGATAAAGTGTTAGCAGTTCCTTTTGGTAATGATGGGGCGTGGGGTATCCAGTTTGCGGGGGGGCTTGATTTGACCTTTTGCTGGACGCTGCGAGCAGGAATCGATGCAGAATTTTTGTATCTTTTCCCCCATACCCGCTGCCGCAGAGTACAAACTGCCTGTAATCAAACCGATTTGCTCTTTTTAACGAAGGTGTCCGCATTAAGAGAATTTGGTCTTGGACAGCAGCTTAACCTCTATCTTGAGTCCTGCCATGTCTGGCGTGGCCTTTCTATGAAGCTCAATTATCAATTGTTAAAGCGCAATGAAGATAGAATCGATATAGGAAGTGATCGCCTCGACCCAGCTATGGTGAATTCTTCAGAAAGTTTACAAGACTGGACCGCTCATAGCTTAATAGTTAGTGCACGGTATGATCTGTGGAAAGATCTCCCCTATGAGTCCGTTCTTCCTTCTTTCATAGCCTGGTTTAAGTGGGGATTTAATGGCAAGCGTGCAATTCTTACTCATACTCTTGGACTACAAGCAAGTGTTACCTTTTAAGCCTTGGTGATCGCATATTCTGCGCTCATTTTCAGAAAAAAAGTTTCACGGTGATGATTGAGTGCGGGTATCGATAGAAATGCCGGGTAGGAGCACGGAGAGCTCTTGGGCAAAAGACTTAAATGAGACGCGGCGTGCCTGAATGGTTCCTCTATTATTAAAGGGCAGGTAATGGCAGACGCCCTTGCTTGTGGTAAAGTAGGCGCCTGTCGTTGTCCGGTACTTAATATTCTCATACGTATGTACATTACGTACAATAACGACATTCGTTAAAACGGCCTTGCCAGAGATTTTTACGGGTAGATCGGCACTGTCGCATATTAGCTTTTTAATCCAGAAGACTTTTGGTGTTTCAAGGTCCCCAGGCTGTAAAAAGGAAAGAAACAGGTCGATGAAGGTGTAGTCAGGTGCTTTAAGTACAGGAATCATATGCCAGGTTGGGCCGGGAATCATCGAAAGAAAAGCTGGGGGGGGCGTGTTCTTGTTCTTTCCTAGGGTTATTTCTGGTAGTTTCTGTTCATAAAGGAGTACGGCATCAGTATTTTTTAGGGTAAGTGGCTTCATTTGTGTTTTATCGATGATCGCAAAAGGAGGTTTTGCTGATACCGGCTCAAAGGTGGTCTTGCCCGCCTTTCTTATATGGGCGATATTAGAAATACAGTCCCGTTTAAGAAGGCCCTCTTCATCAGTATAAGGGTGTAACAACGATACCAGATGGTGGTAATCTCTTTCTCCCGTCTTTTGCAGTTCCGCAAAGAACGTATCGAAGCCCAGGGTAGTATAGACGGCTAATGAGCGATTTTTAAGATCGAACATAGTGGAAGGAATTCTGACCACAGTTAGCTTGTTGCCGATGAGCTGAGTGTTATACGGTGGCAGCATGAGCATAGGGACATCCTGTAAGGCAACATTATCTGAAGCTGTTCCGGTGACAAGATCATAGCTCAAGGTACGATCTTTGCCATGCGTGCGATACGGTTCTATCAGATGCGTTCCTCCTGAATAGCATGAGGTGTAGAATAACAGGGTCGTGGCGATCTGTGTGTCAAGAAAGGTTAAGAAGGTCTTAAATTCCTCCAGAGGAAGTGAGCAGATGATGCTTTCGTAGCCTTTTTGAGGAAGACTTTTCAGGGCATACTGCGTCTGAGAGAGCTTCTGAGTAACTGCAGCAAGGCGATCCTGTACTGAGTTTTTTTGTGCGCCCTGATTGGTTGGGAAGTGCGGTGAGCTCCTGCTGTAGGAGGGGCGTGAAAGGCGTCGCTCATAATATTTTTTTTGTGCGGTTAGCTGTTTTATCGCTCCCCGTTGAGCATATTGGGGCAGACCATGTCCTGCAACATAGATGGCCCATCGATGAGGGGTTGCCGTCGAATTTTTGGGGGTAAAAAGGGTAGAAAGATGACGTGTAAAGACGATGTCTTGTGCTATTGGCCGATCTTTCATGAGCTGTTTAATATCGATAATATCCCGTAGATGGTTAATCCTCAGGCCGAGGTTTTTTTCAAGCTGGGTGAGCTGCCCCTCCAATGGTGGGTTATACAGAACCGATTCGGCACTGATACTTTTGAGATACTTTTTTGGTATAAGGAGCGTTAAATCAGTGCTTACCTCTTTTATGATCCACTCATCAGTATTTAAAGGAGCATAGGCGCATAATGTGTAAGCGGACATTTCTCTATGCAAAACGGCAGGAAGCTCTTTCCTGCTTGAGTAGAGGCGTAGTGGCGAGGGTGCTCGTTCTTCTGAGAACCGCTTATCCTGCGTGAGTGACCAAATTGCGGCATCAATAGCATCGGATGGTGTATTTGTAAGGGCTTTTTCGCACGTGGAGTTAGTCAGATGGTACATTTTATCAGTATATACGCAGTTGTTCTTAAGCATTCGCAGGGATGCACAGTGAGAAAAGGTACGGCAGGAGCCATATTTTTGCTGTAGTGAGGGCATATCCCGTTTTACGAAGTCGAAGAATATCTCACGATGGCTCAATACATTTTTTAATAGTGACGTGCTTACGAGCAGGGGAGTCGCTTTTTGATAGAGTGCGGGCAAAAGGGTAAAAGTTATGGCTCCAAGTGCAGGGCTTGCATCCTGGGAGTAGTTTGGGCGCGCGCGACCCTCCGATTGACTGACATCGAGCAGCATAATGATCTGCCGCATTGGCTGGGGTGCAGCTGTTACCTGGCAACCAAACAGTACAATGAGAATGAAACTAATTTTTTTAAACATAGTTATAACTCCTCTTATTTCATATATTATTTTCTATAATAATATATTATTTTGAGAATTTTGCAACTGGTAAGGGGGGCGATTTTTTTATGGACTTTTGTTGCTTTTCAGGATCTGTTTTTTCTAAAGTGAGAAATACCTATTATTTGGAACAGGAGAAAAGTAATGAAAAACCCCTTAATACTACTCATTTTTATACTACTCGTCGCCGTTGATGTTATGATGACATTGTTTATTGCCCAGGCAGAAGCAGTACCGTGCGGGCATGAATTTCCCTCTTGCAATGTGCGTAAAATAGCATAAGCTTACTCTTGCATGGATAATCGAGAATGAGCTAAACTGAGGGTAGATGTAAAGAATTTTTGACAATTGTTCAATATTCCAAGGGAAGGAGGAGTAGACAATGATCAGGGTTCGCATAATTTTAACACTAATGGCAATTAGCATTGTCCCCTCTTGGCTACAGGCAGTTGAGAGCTTTGAGCCTGGCAGGCCTTTAGCTGCATCATTGGCAGAGCAGAATGCATCTGAGCTCGCTTTCCCTTTGCAGGAGTTACCTGATAGCGATATTCTTGCAAGACGTTCCAAGAATACTCTTCCCTCAAAAACACTCTTAGCACGATGTTTATTGGCGGCAAAAGGAGTCGGGGGAGGTCTCGCATTCTTGTGTTGCAGCAGGTGTGTAGCGGAAGGTCTAAAGGGCATGTCGCGTATCCATAGTGAACCACCGTTATCGATGAGAGGCTCGGAACTATTTAAAGATTCGAACTCCGGTAAAGTCTGGCCGAGTATTCTGACTGTGAGTTTCACGGTGCTCGTTGCAACTATAGCCTATAAGGCGGGGGAGTATAGCGTTGGTAACTTCAAAGAGGTATTTGGAGAAAAATGATGATGCATCGTTGCCTACGTTGGAGTACCTTTATTTTCATCCTTTCTCTTTCGTTTTCTCTTGTGAGTGAGCCGCATAAGCCACAGGCTGAGGCGGACATTTCTAAAAAAGAGGGCACTGCTAAAACATTCAATGAGCGATTGACGAGCTTCGCAAAGGGGTTAGGCTATACCGGGTGTGGTATAGTTTCATTGATACTAGTAAGAGATGCTTTACGCTTTGCTTATGAGGAAACGAATCGGGATTATTATAGATGTATTCGAGAAGACTGGCCTGTGCCGGAGCCCAATGACCCTGAGTATATTCTTGATCTGAATGTTGCTAACAAAAATGCGAGTGAAAAGCCGTTCGCGGTTGGTACGGGTCTCTTTCTTTGTGGTGTTATCGGCTTATTTAATTATCATATGAAAGTGCCGCAGAATGCTTGGCTTCATATGAAAGATGCTTTCAAGTAATGAGGGTTGCCCATGCAAGCAGTGGCTGGCAGTCTGGCCTTGATTTCCACACTTTCCTTATTAGTGTCAGACGACCTAACGATCGAGCAGGCGCGTAATTATGCTGAGCGCTATATTTACCAGCTCTCTGTGGAGCAGGGGGAGAGTGTTATACCTGACAATCTCATTCGCAGCCTGAAGCGCTCTATTTCGAGATCAAATCATTTCGGGAAGATCGGAAAGATGCAACTTTTTGGGATGGTTAAGGATGCTATTACCACCGAATTTCTTGGGGGGGAATCCGTATCAAATCCGCTTCCACTGAATATCGGCTCTCTAAATGAATATGACCTCGCACGCGTTTTTTACCTCGCGTCTGTCAACCAAACCAACGGGTGGACCTGTGGCTATCGGGCGGTGATGGCTGCTGCTGCTCTTGATTTGCTTGTGAGAGAAGAGCCTGATAGACTATCTCATGCCGACCTTAATGGTCGGGCAGTCCATTTTTTTGCCGAAAATCCTCAAATAACCGGATGTCTCGCTCATATAAATAGTTTTCTTCCTGCCGACCAGGACCGGGTTGCAGAAGGTACCCATGCTTTAGGGGAGCATTTGGCAATATTGGCAGGTATGCCGCTCTTAAATTTGCCGCAGGACAATGTGCATATTGTGGGTGATTTTCATCGAGGTATGCATATTGTTGGTGGTGCTCCGGGGATCTATTTTGATCCGAGTGATGCTATCTTGAGCGGCCTAGGTCATGTTTTGGGTTCGGTTGATCCCGCTGTGCTACAAGGGATTATTGAACAGGCTATTAGTGAGCACTTTCTTAACAATTATGTACGCCTGAATCGATCGGGAGCTCATCACTTTATTTGTCATATGCTTGCGCCAACACGTCATTGGATTTTAATTTCGGTGGTAAAGCTGAGAAATAAGCAACCGTTCTTGATTGTTCTTGACTCTTATAACCATGCGATCAATACTTCGAGTGATGCTGCTACGCTGATTCCCTTTTTCTACGAGAAGTTTATACGACCCTATAACAGGCATTAAATGTACTCGCTTCTGTATGCTTCATTCGCTAGGAGATCTGATTTTCAAGTCGGATGCCATTTTCATTGTATCTCAATGTCTGCTATACTTTCTTAAGAACAAGTAAATGGAGATGATATGATACAGAAAAAAGCCTTTCTTTTCTCACTTGTGCTCTGGCCGGTACTTTTTGCAGATGAGTTGCCTGGGCCTCTTCAGGATTTACATAGATCGATTCATGATACGGAGCAGCATGATCATGACAGAAATAGCTTAGTTGCGGAGCGTGAACGGGCATTGTCTGTAGCCACGTCGGACGAAGTGCGTGTAGAAATATGGCGGGCATATAACGTTGAAATGGGGGGCCGTTTAGCGAATGGCCAAGCGATGATTAATGCCTATCAATCGGGAATGCAGTCTCATTCAATGCTTGAGATGACACGAGAGCTTATTCGTCCACGGACCGCTCTTGCTCTTTCGTTGGGAGCACTGGGGATTTTTGCTGCCTGGCATGGAACCGTTTTAATGAAGAATATGCTTAGTAGATGGATGCGAGTTCCTGCTCTTGCTCAGAAAACATCAATAAAGAGCTGGTTCGGTCCCCGTACAGAAGAAAAAATTGCATTACAGGATGTGGTACTTGAGCAGCAGTTACAAGAAAGAATGGAGCAGTTAACGGACGTTCTCAAAAATAGGAGTTCACATCAAGGTAATTTGAGACATTTTCTCTTTTATGGTCCTTCCGGGGTCGGTAAAACGATGCTCGGCATGGCAATCGCCCAGCAGGTAGGATTAGATTATATCTATTTTTCTGCAGCTAAACTAGAGTTGTATTCTCTCAAAGAGGGGCTTAAGCGGCTGGTGCATCTTTGTGAATATGCGCAGTCTTCTTCTAAAAAATTGATTATTGTTCTCGATGAAGCGGAAGTGCTTTTTGGCAAGCGGGAAATCATGAGTGATAAGACGCGTAAATTACTCGATACCTTGCTTACCTATATGGGTACAGAAACACCTCATTTTATGGTGATAGCGATAACAAATAAACCAGCAGAATTCGATACGGCTGCCTTAAGCCGCTTTGGTGAGAAAATAAGGATAGGGCCTCCCGCCTTTGACGAGCGGAGGAAAATACTACTGCAGTATGGCAAAAAATATTTGACCGATATGGCTCATGTGATGCCCGATAATAGGAACCCGCTCCAGAAAATGCTCAGCACGCGACCAGTGCGCCTGCCATTGCATGGTGTGCCTGATGCTCTGAGTGAGGAGTTTCTTGATGAGATCTTACTCAAGCTCGATGGGTTTGTGGGCCGCGATATAGCCGATATTATGCTCGCTGTGCAAGGTGCTGCTTATGCGTCGAAAGATCGCACAGTGACCCGCATGATGCTCTCTCAGGCAGTTGATACAAAGATTGCACAAAAACAGGCTGAGAAAAATGGATTCGCTGAACAGATAGGTTGATAGAGGGTGCGAACTTTACAGGTAAAGAATCGTAGGCTTGTGGGCAGGGTGGATCAATGTGGTTGTGGTTTCGGGTATGCTCTTAATTTGATCCCTATGCTGTGTAATATTTTTGTTACCGTTGATAGATAAGGATCTCTGTCGCCAGAAAGTGTTTTGTACATGCTTTCTCTGTTGAGCTCAGCTTTTTTCGCACATTTTGCTATTCCCCCTTGAGCTTCAAGAACGTTTCTGAGCGCTATTAAGAATATTCTTGGATCGTCATCAGCTAAAGCCACATTGAGATAAGCAATACTATGCTCAGGATCTTTTAGTCTCTTCAGTAATTCTTCTTGATAGCGTACTATCTTTGCCATATTTTTTCCCTTAAAATCTAACCTAAGACAAAGTTTTTTGAGGAGTGAGTTATACGTGCATTGTAGCCTGCTGGCAACAAGAAGTCAATACTTTTTAAACTGGAGAATCAATCTTCCCCAAAAAGCGTTAACATCTCGGCTACATGAGAAAATTTTGTTACTTTGCATGCGGTTTTTACTATTTGATTTTGCGCAAGCATGAGGCGCTTAATGCCGAACTTCTCTGCTTCACTGACATGGATATTCATTTGGTTAATCGGCTTAATTTGACCTGTGAGGCTTACCTCGCCGAGTATAAGAGTTTTTTCTGGGAGTGGCTTTTGAAAATAGCTTGAAAGAAGAGCAAAGGCGATGCCTAAATCGGCTGCGCTCGTTTTAATTTTAAAGCCGCCACTGATTTTAAAGAATATATCATGGGTACTGAGTTTTATCTGAAGATATTTTTCTAAAATAGCTGCTATCAATACTACCTGGGTCTGATCGATGCCCGATACAACCCGTTGAGGTGTGCCATATTTAGAAGAAAGGGCGAGTGCCTGTAGTTCAAGGAGTAGCGGCCGTGATCCTTCGATGAAGCTAATAAGCACAGAGCCTGGACTATAGGAGATTTCTTCGAGCAGGTGCTCATTGATATTGGATACCTCCTGAAGTCCCTGCTCCTCCATCTGGAAAAACCCGAGTTCACTAACAGTCCCAAATCGATTTTTTACTGAGCGTAAAACCCTTGTTTGCCACCGATCTTCACCTTGAAGATAAAAGACCGCATCAACAAGATGCTCGAGCGTTTTGGGCCCGCTCATAATTCCCTCTTTAGTAATATGCCCACTTGCTATAACCGCTATAGTATGCTCTTTTGCAAGCCGCATAAGCTTAAAAGCTGCCTCTTTTAGTTGTCCAATACTTCCTGAGAGTTGAGTGCTTGACGTGAGGTAACAGTTTTGGATCGAGTCGATGATAATGACATCAGGTTTATGGGTGAGACATGCGGCAATGAGGGCGTCCAGATCCGGTTGATCGGAAAAAAGGAGTTTTCCACCGGTACAGCCGAGTCTTTCTGCTCTCATTTTTACCTGCTCAAGTGATTCTTCGGACGAAAAATAAAAAGCCTTATACCGGTGCGCAAGCTGGTAAGCAACGTGCAAAAGGAGTGTTGATTTTCCGATGCCAGGATCACCCGTTAATATTATAAAACTTCCGGGAACGATACCACCTCCCGTTACGCGGTCCCATTCGTTTATACCGGTCAGCATACGCTCAGCCGGTTGTGTGGCTATATGCGACAAATCCATTAAAAGTGCTGCGTCGGCCCTATGGCCAAGTGTGCGCGCAGGGGCAAACTCTATGCTATTAAATGTTTTGCATTCCGGACAACAGCCAAGCCACTTAACGGTTTTATAGGAACATTCAGAGCAGGAATAGGTGGTGGTTGCTTTAGCCATTATTAAGCATCCTGAGAGGTAGCATGACTACTCCAGCCATTCTTATCTATGCTGTAGCAATCGCGGCACCGTGCTTGATAGCAGTCTTGAGCCCCAATCATAAGAATAGGATCGTCGAACCGAGCAGCCCTGCCATTGATAAGCCGTTGACTAAAGTGGGCATCGTTGCCGCAACTCATGCATACGGCATTTAATTTTGTAACCTTATTTGCGATCGCCATGAGTGTAGGCATTGGTCCAAAGGGCAAGCCTCTAAAGTCCAGATCAAGGCCGGCTGCGATGACACGCTTACCCGTATCGACGAAGCTCAGTATGGTTGGAATAATGTCTTGCGAAAAAAATTGTACTTCATCGATAGCAATAATCCGACTATCTTCTGTAACGAAAAGCTCCATATCAAGAGGATTCTCAAGGGCAATTGCTTTAAATTTATCACCGGTGTGGACATGGATATAGTCGATCGACATACGATCATCAATACGATGTTTGAACACACACATTTTTTGCTGTGCAAATTCTGCACGACGTATTCGGCGAATAAGTTCTTCCGATTTGCCTGAAAACATTGAGCCACAAATGACTTCTAGTTTTCCCTTAGCAATATATTTTGCCATAGTTTTCTCCCTTCCCTTCATGAAATCCTATACTCTTAGAGTAGCAGGAAAGTAGGGCTCTGAAAATTGATTTTTTCAATTCACCGCAGGCCGGGGATAATAAGTCCTGAAGCGCGCATTCGGGCGGCAATTTCAGCCTCCATGAGCACGCTTTGGAGGTACTCGAGCTTTGTGGTAATATATGCTTCACGCTCTTGAAGGAGCCATAAGGCTTCTTTCTCTGTGGCAAGATCATATTGAACCCGCTCGAAGAATGATTGGTCAAAATCTGCGAGTGAGATGAAATACGTATACCGCTTAAGAAGCGTCCATAGAAGGTCGTCGAGCATATCAGTATCGATCATATACCGTTCAGCACATGTTTCTAGAAGGCGTGCGAGTGTCCTGGCTATCATCCAGGTATCGTAGTGGTCTGTGGGGCTCCAAATAAGGTTAGTAATACCTCGTGCCATGAAATGGTGTATCGCATGCTGAAGTTCACGTATCGTAATATCTTTTTGATTATGCGTGCTTGTACTGCTTATGTTTGTTAAGGCGTAGATATCCTGAGCGAGATCGGTAAGTATAGTGTCAGGATTATGCTGAAGCTCATGAAAGTTGTCGACGAGACAATTACCGATGCAGTGCTTAATTGCTTCAATCGTTTCATTCTTTTCTTTTTCTATATTGCAATAGCGAGCAATAGGGATAATAATCTGATTAAGGAGATCGGTAAAGGCATAGGGATTGATGTAAATCTGTATCAATTTTTGGTCGAAGAGGTTGAGTATCTGTTTAATAAAACGTCGTGGCTGATTGCTCTGTGGTGCTAAGCTAATACCTGAGACGACGTGGAGGAAATTAAGTGCGAGAAACTCCTGGGGAAAGCTATTGTGGTTATAGACCCGTTTCAGAAAGAACGTGAAACTTTGTTGTGAATACTCAAGTGGATTAAAAAAGAAGTCAGGAAGAGCTGACGGAGGCATCTGTTGATTGATGACGCTTTTTTCAGTATCTTGAGCAAGGGAAGTAGGTACATACAAAGAAAATAGTGCTATGCTCATAATGAGAACAAATCTGTAAGCGCTCTTCACTATCTACTCCTTAATGATGGTAATGTGCTAAGCAGAATATATATGCAGTTAGCCTATCACTAAGTTATGTGATGATCAAGTGCGAAATTAAGGATCTTGTATGGCTTTATACTTTTATCAAGCATTATCGAAAGAGGGGAAGCGCGTTACAGGCCAGGTTGATGCCTCAACGCTGGCGGCTGCTCGTGAGCAGCTTGCTCGGATGGACCTGTTTCCCACGAAAATAGAAACGGCGGCAACTCAAGCTGCATACGTGCCCTGGTATAGACGAATCTTTAGGCGGGGTATCAGCTTAAAAGATAAGATCTTTTTTACGAAACAGCTCGGGGTACTTTTGCGTGCCGGTGTGCCCCTTGTCCAAGCGCTTGAGCTGCTTGTTGAGCAGACGGAGGGTGGGCTGAGAACTATTGTTATTGCTTTAAAAGATGGCATAAAGGAAGGACGGTCTCTGGCCGATGGTCTTTCCCGGTTTTCTGAGACGTTCGATTCTATTTATGTTCAGCTTGTTAGGGCAGGTGAAGCGACCGGTAAATTAGAGGTTATTTTAGTGCGACTTACCGATTTTTTAGAGCGGCGTGAAGAAATCAGAAAGAAAGTGAGTGGTGCATTAAGGTACCCACTTTTTCAATTACTGGTTATCCTTGCAGTTGTTATGGGGCTGCTAGCATTTGTTGTGCCCCAAATAGCAACAGTGTTTCAGGGGCAGAATATTCCTTTACCGCTGCCAACGAGAATATTGCTTGGCATGTCCGATTTTATTCTTAATCACTATATTCTGTTACTGATTATTGTGGGAGCTCTTGTGGGACTCTATCGGTTTTGGAAGGCCACGCCAACAGGAGCCTATACGCTCGATCGGTGGAAATTGAAATTGCCTCTGTTTGGCTACTTTATTAAAACGGCTGCGGTTGCGCAATTTAGTAGAACGCTGGGGATGCTCGTAGAAGGCGGAGTCAATTTGGCTGAGTCTCTTAACATTGTGGTGAAAATTGTTGATAATAGAGTATTAACCGATGCGCTTGAGCAGGCACGGGAAAATATTATAAAGCAGGGGAAGATAGCACAGTATTTGAAAGAGACCGACTTATTTCCTCCCGTTGCAATTTATTTAATTAACACGGGGGAGCAAAGTGGTCAGCTTGATGCTATGTTGTTAACCGTTGCACGTTATTATGAGGATGATTTAAAAGAAAGGGCTGATGGATTGGCATCGCTGTTAGGGCCGGTTATGCAGATTGTTATGTTTGTAGTAGTAGGATTTGTCATCGCATCGGTTATGATGCCGATTCAAAATCTGACCAGTATGGCGGATAGATTACAGTAACGAAAGGATTATACCATGAATAAGTCAGGATTTAGTTTAATAGAGATCATGATTGTGATTATGATTATCGGAGTACTTGCGGCAGGGACCTTTGGTGGCCTTCGCTGGCTCCAAAGAGCAAAGTTAACGACGACCGAAACGAAGCTTGCTGCATTAGATACGATGATTGAGCAGTATAGTACTACGATAGGTGAATATCCGCTCGATCTTCAGGAGATTGTTGAAGGACCGTCAAAGCCGCAGCTTCAGAAAAGATGGCAAGAGCCGATTGCATCAGAAGAGGATCTTATGGATTCATGGAGGCAGCCTTTTGTCTACACCTTAAATCCGAAGGGAACCCGTCCTCCCTATGAGCTTTATTCTATTGGCTCCAAAGGGGATGCACAGATTCTCTCTCCTCGATCAAAAGAATGAAAAGAGGCTTTACACTTATAGAGCTCATGGTTGTTATACTGCTCATCGGTATTATAGCAGCCATGGGTATTCCCCGTTTTTTACGTTCGCCCATCTCTGCAGCAGAGACGTTTATAGGGCGGCTTAATCTACTGATAAGCGATGGAGTAGAAGCTGCGCAAAAGACCGGGAGTGTAAAGCGTATTTTTTTTAATATCGGAGCCAAAAAAGTTGAAGTGCAATCACTGACTGGCCGTGCCGTGGGTAAAGGTATAGATATTCCGCAAGTGGTTTCGGTTGAGGATGTTATTATTAATGGGAAAAGCCAGTTTCTTGCCGGTGGTGGCGAAAAGCGTACCGTCTATTTTCTTATCAATCCTGAGGGTATAAGCCAGGAAGTTCGCCTGATACTTATCGATGCTAACATTCGAGCGCGCAATCCTCAGGGAGGGGAATTTGAGTTTTATTTGAATCCTTTCACCTCAGTATTTCGGGTAAAGCGGTAAAGGCTTCTATTAACTTGGTGGATGAGGATCTTTATTTCCAGTAGTGGGAACTTATTGATAAATCTCATATACCCAGTTATCTATGTTGCGCTTTGGAGTGTCAAAGTTGAAGCCAACCATGTAAATAGATTTATTCAGATGAAGAAATTTTTGGTAGTACTGCATTTCCTTGATTTGATCGAGGGCGCTTTGAGCAGTTTTATTGAGCTTGAATTCAAAAATGTAAACAGTGGAAGCTGTCTCAAGAAAAGCGTCAATTCTACCTATATTAGTTGGGACTTCCACTGCTACTTCGGCCCCCATTAGCCTTAGAACGACGTAAAATATCGTTTGGTAGTATTTTTCCATGGAGAGCTGGATGGTATAGGGAACATTGGCAAAAAATATGGTGAATGTTCTAAAGAAAAGCGCCAAATCATTCTTTTTAATAGCGGATTCCAATGTTTGCAAATGCTTTTTTAGATGAGCAATGTCAGTTTCAGTAAAGCTGCTAAGTAGATGATCCAAGAAGGAAAGTTTCACTTCCTGATTTGGATATCGTAGTTTATAGTTTCCCGTGGCAGGATCATACGAATCGATGGTCAAATAGCCAGTCTGCCATAATAAGGGGAGAATTTTAATCTTATTGAAATCATAAATCTTTATATCCGCACGATTTACTTCACTTCCTTCTATTTCAGGAACTGAATATTGTTGTGCTTTAATAAGCTCTGGCAAA
>SDBV01006042.1_pt1 | contig 16905 bp, 19 predicted proteins | sample 2277081 | NCBI WGS metagenome assembly SDBV01 (sample SAMN10402039, study PRJNA504765) | marine sediment metagenome | isolation source: marine sediment core GS10_PC15, 223 cmbsf | place: Arctic Ocean: Southern Knipovich Ridge | collected 2010 | reverse complement strand
TTGCAGCATAGGCTCCACCTGTTTCCAAGGCATAACTATCTCCTGAGTTGAGTGATAATTATGCAATGTTAAGTGTTACCTATGTCCCGGTACAACTGTTACCTATGTCCCGAGTTCATACACTTGATCGCGGGATCCATCACTCTCGGATGTCAAAGATTTCATAGATTCCGCGGTCAAGCCGCACAATGACGAGGCGGGCTCTTTGCCCCGTGTTCTTGAGAAAACCCCGCCTTCTTAGTATTTCCTTAAGTTGACGCCTATGCGCGAACGCGGGGATCCAGGAAATAATGCTAGATTTCAATTTTCGCGGGAATGAAGAGGGTTATCTCGAAAAATTACTGAACAACGACATATTGCGCGAACTCAGTAAAAAAGATTGACGAAAGATACCTACTGAATTCATGCAATATGTCGTTGTTCAGTAAAAATTTTTGGGCTATAATGATTACTGAGCAACGACATATTGTAGGAGTTCAGTAATGTTTATAGGTCGACGTGATGAATTGGCTAAGTTGGAAGGCTTCAAAAATCGTAATACTGCTGGGCTGGGTGTGGTGTATGGGCGAAGACGCATTGGCAAAAGCACACTCATCGAACATTTCGCTAGAAACAGTTGCTTCCGGGAATTCTATGGCTTATCGCCCCGCCAATGTGCATCTAATGCGCATCAATTACAACATTTTGGCCGCTTGATGGGAAAAGCATTCAATGTGCCTGCCATGCACTTTGATAATTGGTTCGATGCATTCAGCACCTTGGCGGGGCTGACCGCAGAGGGTGAACAGATTATATTGCTCGATGAGATTTCTTGGATGTCGGCCTACGATAAAGATCTTCCGGGTATCTTGAAAGGGGTTTGGGATACGCAATTTAAAAAGAATAAACGGTTACTACTCATTTTATGCGGCTCGGTGTCTTCATGGATAGAGAACAAAATTCTTAAAGACAAAGCCTATGTGGGTCGTGTGTCTTTGCAATTAAAATTGGAAGAAATGCCGCTTCATGATGCCAACAAATTCTGGGATGGTGATAATAAAGTATCGGCTTTTGAGAAATTTAAATTGCTCTGTGTAACGGGTGGAATTCCGCGTTATTTAGAAGAGATTAATCGCAAGCGGTCTGCAGAAGCTAACATTAAACGCCTGTGCTATCATCCTGATGGTTTGCTCTTTAATGAATTCGAAACTATTTTTCAAGATATTTTTGGCAAACGTGATGAAAAATATCGAGATATTGTTAAAGCTTTGGTGAATGGAGATTTAGAGCAGAATGAACTGAGTGAAAAACTTAAAATTCTTCAAACAGGTGCGTTTACCGACCAACTCAACGCTCTTGTCTCTGCGGGTTTTATCAAGCGTGATTATGTATGGAGCCCAAAAACTGGAAAGTCTTCGACGAGCAGATATCGCTTAAGCGATAATTATCTGCGTTTTTATCTAAAATACATCGAACCCAAACGAGCATTAATAGAGCAAGATCTTTACCAGGCGGCGCATTTAGAAAATTTACCACAATGGCACACCATAATGGGGCTGCAATTTGAAAATCTTGTTCTCAATAATTTAAAATCCATAATCTATCGTTTAAATATTGCTTCTGAGACCATTATCAGCGCAGCTCCTTATTATCAAATTCAGACGACTCGGCAAAAAGCTGTTCAGATTAATTTACTAATTCACACTCAGTACACTTTATATGTTTGTGAAATAAAATTCCGAAAAAAAATAAATGCAAATATTATCGAAGAGATGGCCGAAAAGATTAAGCGCCTTAAATTATCAGAGGTATTGAGTGTACGACCGATTCTAATCTATCAAGGGGTGCTCAGTGACATGGTTGTTAAATCAAATTATTTTGCGCATTTAATTCCTTTTTCTGAATTGTTGAATGAGTGATGGTGGCTTTTTTTTGGAGTGATGCGTAATGACAAAGCTGGGAAATAAAAGATACGTTCGTTTGATGTTGATTCTCTTTATGGCCCCATTGACTGGGGCAACAGTCGATATCTATGTGCCGTCGTTGCCAAGCATTGCTCATGTTTTTCAAGCGCCGATCAGTTTAGTGCAATTCACGATTCCCGTCTATTTATTAGGTTACAGTGTGTCACAAATTTTTTGTGGTTCATTGTCCGATGCGATTGGACGAAGGCCGATATTACTATTTGGGTTGATCCTTTATATCGTGGCCAGTCTTTTAGCGCCGTTGTCACCCAATATTTCTACATTAATTGCAATACGGTTTTTGCAGGGCATTGCAGTGGCCGCTCCGGGCGTATTGTCTCGTGCTATCACGAGTGATAGCTTTTCACGAGAAGAAATTCCGGTCATCACCAATTATATTGTTATTGCTTGGGCTGTAGGCCCTATTCTTGCGCCTATGGTTGGATCTTATTTGCAGACCTATTTTAGTTGGCATGCACCTTTTTATTTTTTGGCGGCATACGGATTGATTAATTTAGTATTCATTGCTTTTCTCTTGCCTGAGACCAATCAACATTTTCATGCATTTAAATTAAATGTGTTATTCAAAAATTATCGAACCATACTAAGTCACTCGTTATTTGTAGGTGGTGCTTTGGTATTGGCTATTGTTTATGGTTTTATTATCTTATTTAATGTAATCGGTCCGTTTTTAATTCAAAAGGAGCTTGGTTATTCGCCCCTAGTTTACGGTAGAATAGCGCTATTGTTAGGTTTTTGTTGGTTTTTAGGAGGCCTCTTAAATCGCTGGGCGATGAAGCGTTTTTCTATGAAAATAATTGCATTGACATCCATGTCAATCACTTTGTTTTTAAGCATTATAATGTGGCTTATTGCCGTAAGCGGTCACTTTAATTTATGGGCCTTAGTGATTCCAACAGCACTGATGCTGGTGAGTTGTTCGACTACCTTCGCAATTTGTTTCGGAAAAGTGGTAAGTATTTTTCCAAGTATGGGTGGTACAGCGAGTTCAGCAATGGGCAGTTTATTTATCGCGGGTGCAGGTTTAGCCGGTGTTATGGGTAGTCTTTTAAAAGCGGATAATCAAATACCGCTTGCGTGCGCATATGTAGTGTTAATCGTGGCTGCAATAGCTATTTATTTTCTATTGATGAGAAAAAAATTGGCGCTATGATGCCAAACCTGTCATCCCGCGAAAGCGGGTTTCACTGTCATTCCCGCGAAAGCTTATTGTCTGGATCCCGCGTTCGCGAGGATGACGTGTCACTTTCCCGCGAACCACGGCCAAGCGCAGATATGACAAATTATGTCTGACAATCAAAATTTGACAAATTCTGTAAATATGCTATATTCTATTTAATATACAAATTGTAACTAATCTGTCAAAGGTATTAGATTATGCAAGAATTTAGAACAAAAATGGGTCCTGATGGCAGGGTGCTTATTCCTGCTCAATGTCGTCGACAGATGCATTTAACTCCAGGAGAGGAGGTGATTCTTCAGCTTGATAATGAGCAACTGTGTCTGGTCACTTTAAAATTTTCCTTAAACACAGCACAGAAACTCGTTCGCCAACATGCTAAGCGCCGTAAATTAACAACAGAATTAAAGAAAATGCGACAAGAGGATTTTAAACGTGAGTAACAGTGTCGTTTTGGATGCATCTGCACTTTTAGCCTTACTCAATGAGGAAGAGGGCAGTGAAATTGTTGAAAGGGTGCTACCCAATGCCGTGATGTCAACGGTGAACTTGTCTGAAACGATCGCCGTATTAGCAGGCATTGGCATTGATGCCGCTGATGCAAAACAACTGACCTTCAGTTTAATTCGAGAGTATATCCCTTTTAATCAAGAGCAGGCCTATTGTGCAGCGACATTGCGATCACTCACTAAAAAATACGGCTTGTCTATTGGAGATCGAGCTTGCCTTGCATTAGCAAAATTACAAAAGCTTAAGGTATTTAGCGCAGATAAAGTCTGGAGCAAGCTGGATCTGGGTATTGATATTACTATTATTCGATAAAATTTAGCCAAATCGATAAAAATAGCTTCCTAAACTGAAATGCTTTGGCTATAATGTACTCCCGTTTTTAATGAAAAAAACGGGGTTTTTATGACACGTTACATCTTTATCACGGGTGGTGTGGTTTCCTCTTTAGGAAAGGGCATTACTTCCGCATCCTTAGGCGCTATCCTTGAAGCGCAAGGACTCAAAGTCACCTTAATCAAACTCGATCCCTATATTAATGTGGATCCGGGCACCATGAACCCTTTTCAGCATGGTGAGGTCTTTGTCACAGAAGATGGAGCTGAGACCGATCTCGATCTTGGGCATTATGAGCGCTTTGTCCGCACGACAATGACCAAAAAGAATAATTTTACGACGGGTAGAATTTATGCCGACGTCATTCGTAAAGAACGCCGTGGTGACTATCTAGGAGGAACGGTTCAAGTCATTCCTCATATCACCGATGAGATTAAAAATAAAATTCGTGAAGGCGTCAATGAGGCGGATATCGCGTTAGTTGAAATTGGTGGTACAGTTGGTGATATTGAGTCGCTACCATTTCTAGAAGCCATTCGCCAAATGCGTACTGAGTTAGGCTCACAAAAGGCATTATTTATTCATTTAACGTTGGTTCCCTATATTGCGGCTTCTGGAGAAATAAAAACGAAACCCACACAACATTCGGTTAAGGAGTTGCGTTCTATTGGTATTCAACCGGATATTTTAGTGTGTCGTTCGGTAGGGCCGTTGCCTGAGTCCGCTCGTTCTAAAATTGCCTTGTTTACAAATGTAGCCGAACCGGATGTGATTTCTTTAGTCGATGCAAGAAGTATCTATGAAATTCCTATTTTATTGCAAAAAGAGGGCATGGGCCAACGAGTGACTGATAAATTAGGTTTGGAAACTAAAACCGTCGATTTAAGTGAGTGGCAGCGAGTATCAGAACGGCATAAACATCCTAAAGATAAAGTTCGAATTGCAATGGTGGGTAAATATACCGAATATGTTGATTCTTATAAATCCCTCAACGAAGCATTAATTCATGCGGGTATTCAAACCAATGCTCGTGTCATTATTGAATATGTTGATTCAGAGGAGTTGGAAAAAAAGGGTAAAAAAATGTTATCCGGTGTTGAAGCCATTTTGGTGCCGGGTGGATTTGGAAAACGTGGTATTGAAGGTAAAATTATCGCGGCCCAATATGCGCGAGAAAATAAAATTCCTTATTTAGGAATTTGTTTGGGCTTACAAATTGCAGTGATTGAAATTGCACGTCATATGGCAAATCTTCGCCAAGCGAATAGCAGTGAATTTGATCCGCACACACCCAATCCAGTCGTTGCCTTAGTGAGTGAATGGACCTCTCAAGGTGGTGGTGTTGAAAAGCGAGCACAAAATGGTGATCTGGGTGGTACGATGCGTTTGGGTAGTCAAGCTTGTCATCTCAAGGCGAATACAAAGGCCAGGGAATGTTATGAGAAAGAAACGATTTTCGAGCGCCATCGCCATCGTTATGAAGTGAATAATGATTTTTTGCCGCAACTAGAAGCGGCGGGTTTGTTGGTATCAGGTCGTTCTGAGGATAATCAATTAGTTGAAATGATTGAGCTAAAAGATCATCCGTTTTTTGTGGCTTGTCAGTTTCATCCTGAATTTACCTCAAACCCACGTGATGGCCATCCGCTGTTTCGGGGGTTTATTCAGGCGGGATTGCGGCCTTCACTTGCGAGCAAGGATTAAATTATATACAGTGGCAGAAACCACATAATCTTGCATCAGGAGTGATTTGGGCTATGCAACTCTGTCATTTTCAAGTTGGGGAAAACCAGCCGTTATTTTTAATCGCAGGGCCTTGTGTGATCGAAAGCGAGGGGCTTGTGATGGATGTCGCAGGCAGGCTTAAAGAGATCACCCAAGCGCTGGGTATTCATTATATTTTTAAAGCCTCTTTTGATAAAGCGAATCGGTCTTCGCATACGAGTTATCGTGGGCCGGGTATGGAGCAGGGCTTGGCCATATTAGAGAAAGTGCGAACGACTCTCAATCTGCCCGTATTAACCGATGTTCACGAAGATACTCCGCTGCAAGAAGTGGCTAGTGTGGTGGATGTTTTGCAAACACCTGCTTTTTTATGCCGACAAACCAACTTTATTCAGCGCGTGGCAAAATGTGGATTGCCGGTGAATATTAAAAAAGGCCAGTTTTTGGCGCCCGAAGATATGATTCATGTGGTCAAAAAAGCAAAAGCTGTGGGTAATGAGCAAATTATGGTATGTGAGCGCGGCACGTGTTTTGGTTATCATAATTTAGTTTCAGATATGCGCTCTCTTGCAATTATGCGCGATACTCATTGTCCTGTCGTTTTTGATGCCACCCATTCCGTGCAATTGCCAGGTGGGCAAGGCAATAGCTCAGGGGGTCAACGGCAATTTATTCCAGTATTAGCTCGTGCGGCTGTGGCTGTGGGTATTTGTGGATTATTTATGGAAACGCATCCCAACCCAGAGCAAGCATTAAGTGATGGGCCAAATTCTTGGCCGCTGAATAAAATGCAGGCGTTGTTAGTGAATTTGCTTGAGATTGATCGAGCAGTAAAAAATGAAGATATAAAAGCACAAGCTGCTGTTGATTAAAAAGGAGTGATATTTTGTCGGCTATCTCGAATATTATTGGTTACGAAATATTGGATTCGCGCGGCAATCCGACAGTTGCAGTAGAAGTGACGTTAGCATCCGGTGCTGTTGGTGTCGCCGCCGTACCTTCTGGTGCTTCAACGGGAAGTAAAGAAGCACTGGAATTGCGTGATCAGGATCCTAAACGTTATATGGGCCGTGGTGTCTTGGGCGCAATTCACAATATTAACACGGAAATTCGCGAAGCATTGCTGGGACAGGATTCACACGAACAAGATCAAGTCGATGCGATTATGCTGGAATTAGATGGCACTGAAAATAAAAGTCGCCTCGGCGCTAATTCGATGTTAGGCATTTCATTGGCGGTGGCTTATGCAGCAGCGCATGAAGAAGATGTCCCTTTATATCGATATCTCGCGGATGATGGCCCGTTTACCATGCCGGTACCGATGATGAATATTATTAATGGCGGCGCGCATGCCAATAATAATTTAGATATCCAAGAATTTATGATTCTTCCGGTTGGTGCCCCTACTTTTGCTGAGGCGTTACGATATGGTGCTGAGGTGTTTCATACGTTAAAAAACTTATTGAACGAAAAAGGTTTAACAACAGCAGTGGGTGATGAAGGTGGATTTGCCCCAAATCTGGATAATAATGAAGCGGCGCTTGATTTAATTATGCAAGCGATTGAGAAAGCTCATTATAAGCCAGGCCACGATATTTATTTGGGTTTAGATATGGCAAGTACGGAATTCTATGATCGTGACCGTTATCATTTGGCTTCAGAGGATGCACACTTAACCAGTGAAGCACTAATTGATCGAATTGAAAGCTGGGTTCAACGTTATCCAATTATTTCAATTGAAGATGGTTTGAGTGAAGAAGATTGGACGGGTTGGCAGCAATTAACCACGCGTCTTGGTAAAAAAGTGCAGCTTGTTGGCGACGATTTATTTGTAACGAATTCAGAAATATTGGCAAAAGGCATCGAGCAGCATATTGCTAATGCCATCTTGATTAAGTTAAATCAGATTGGCACACTCACTGAAACCATTGCCACCATGGAATTAGCTAAGAGTGCTAATTATGGCACTGTTATTTCGCATCGCTCTGGTGAAACTGAAGATACGACGATTGCCGATTTAAGTGTTGCCAGTGCAGCGTCGCAAATTAAAACAGGGTCGTTGTGCCGCTCAGATCGAGTGGCCAAATATAATCGTTTGTTATGGATTGAGCATGAGTTAGCGGAGCATGCGCCTTATGCAGGAATGAGCGCGTTTAAATTTAATGATTAAACCCATGAAATTAGTTATTGCTGTGATGGTATTGCTGTTTTTTGTTTTGCAATACGAGCTTTGGTTTGCCAATGGAGGTGTCATTTCAGCAATGAAATTAAAACACCATATTGTCAACCAACAAGCAGTTAATCAAAAATTGAAACAGCGTAATCAAGCATTGATTGCTGATATCAAAGATTTAAAGAAAGGCGAGCAAGCTGTTGAAGAACGTGCACGCAGTAATTTGGGTATGGTGAAAAAAGGCGAAATGTTTTATCAGGTAGTTAAACGTTGAGTACGTTGAATTATTGGGCTGTTATTCCTGCTGCTGGAGTGGGTGTTAGAATGGGTGGCACAGTGCCTAAGCAGTATCTAAAAATTCATGATAAAACAATTTTAGAGTATAGTGTCGAAAAATTAATGAGCCACCGAAAGGTTAAAAAAATCGTTGTGGCATTGCATCCTGACGATGATTATTGGCCCCACTTTAGTTGGTCTAACCCAGAAAAAATAATGACGACGATTGGTGGCAAAACTCGTTCGGATTCCGTTTTATTAGGATTGGAACAATTAACTCAGTTTGCTCATAATGACGATTGGGTGTTAGTGCATGATGCGGTTAGGCCTTGTGTGACTGATGATGAAATTGATCTGTTAATTAAATCATTAGCGGCTCATCCTGTGGGTGGATTGTTGGGCCTGCCTCTTGGTGATACGTTAAAAGAAATTGATGAAACAGGTGCAGTGTGCAGAACCATTAATCGTAGTCAATTGTGGTGTGCAAAAACACCACAAATGTTTCGATTTGGTTTGTTGTATCAGGCGCTGACTCAAGCGAAGCAGCATCGTTATGACATAACAGATGAAGCTTCTGCGATAGAGTTAATGGGGAAGAAACCAATGATGATTCAGGGTGAACCAACTAATATTAAAGTGACCTACCCGCAAGATTTAAATATTGTGAAAAGTATACTCGCAATGAATGGTTTTTAGGTTTTGTTCGTCATGTTCGCGAAAGCGCATTTCACCGTCATCCTCGCGAAAGCGAGGATCCGGGATTTATCAAAAAATAATTATTTTCCGATAAATCACTGGGTTTTAAATGACTAGATTCCGCGGTCAAGCCGCGGAATGACGTGCTGCGCGGTCAAGCCGCGGAATAACGTGTCGTGTTCGCGTGAATGACGGGCTTGGAGTGTATATTGCCAAGTGTTAATTAATAAAGGTGAATTATGCGAATTGGTTATGGTTATGACAGCCACCGTTTTACTGACGGGGACTATGTTCCAATAGGTGGCATTAAAATTCCTTTTAACAAAGGGATTTTAGCTCATTCGGATGGGGATGTATTATTACATGCCATTGGTGATGCGTTGTTAGGTGCTGCAGCCCTAGGTGATTTGGGGCGTCATTTTCCAGAAAGTGATCCTAACTATTCAGAAATACCCAGCCTTAAATTATTAGAACACATTGTCAAGATGTTGGTGCAACGACATTATCGAATCATGAATGTTGATGCGACTGTAATTACCGAGGCGCCGCGCTTGCAAAAATACATACCGCCGATGCAAAAAATAATAGCCGAACAGTTAAAAGTAACTCAAGAGAGGGTGAGCGTTAAAGCTTCGACTAATGAGCAGATGGGTTGGATTGGTCATGGTGAAGGATTAGCCGCTCATGCTGTTGTGTTAATATGCACTTTTGATTCTGGACCCTCCGCTTTCGCGGAGGGTGACGAGTGATCGCGAATGGTGACGAGTGATCGCGGGAGATGACGAGTGCTCTAGTGAGTGTTAGCACTTCCCACAATTCTTTGAAAATGCTAATCTTGTTTAATGTTGAGAATTTTAATTTCTAATGATGATGGTGTTTATGCGAACGGCTTGGCTACTCTTACCGAGGCGATGAAAAAAATTGCGCATGTTGATGTCGTTGCTCCAGATCGAAACCGCAGTGGTGCAAGCAATTCCTTAACCTTGAGCGCACCATTACATATTAAACAACTAGATAATGGCATTGTGAGTGTTGAAGGCACACCGACGGATTGTATCCATATTGCCATTACCGGTTTATTAGAAAAAACGCCCGATATGGTCATTACCGGCATTAATGCGGGCTCCAATTTAGGTGATGACGTGTGGTATTCGGGTACCGTTGCAGCGGCGATGGAAGGGCGGTTTTTGGGCTTCCCAGCGATTGCAATATCATTAGTGGGAGATGATCACAAGCATTTTGAAACAGCAGCAGAAGTTGCGCGCAAGATGGTTAGCCAGCTTGTTGCAGATCCTTTGCCTTCGAGTACCATCCTCAATGTCAATGTTCCCGATGTGCCTTATGGGGCATTGCAAGGTTATGAAGTCACTCGCTTGGGAACGCGTCATTGTGCTGAACCAACCATTCAGCAAGTGGATCCTCGGGGCCACAAAATCTATTGGGTTGGGCCGGCAGGTGCTGAGCAAGACGCGGGCCCAGGCACGGATTTTTTTGCAATTCGTCGTAATAAGGTTTCTGTTACGCCATTGCGCATTGATTTAACTCATTATGAATCGTTTGATCAATTAGCGCGTTGGGTCGTTGGAATTGAAGGGAGTCATGAGAAGCAATCATGTTAGCCAATTTCGTTGTTTGTCTATATTCGTTTTACTATTAATTGCAAGCCTTACACAAACAGGTTGTGAAAGTAAAACGGCGTATGCTCCTGTGGAAAATGCTTGGTATCAACCACAGGCGAAAACGAGTTATTATCGTGTAAGAAAAGGCGATACCCTTTATTCAATTGCCTGGGAATTTGGTTTAGACTACCGTGCACTAGCGGCTGTCAATCATCTCAAACCACCTTATTCTATTAAGCCCGGTCAGCGTTTGCGTATGACAGCAAAGCCGCCAAAGAAAAAACCGTCTAAACGCGCTGTGCAAAAGAAAAAATTACCACCTGTAGTCTCGATCGAGCATCAACAAAAACAAACCAAAACCTCACGGTTATTGAATTGGAAACCAAAAATAAAAATACCGAGCAATCCAATTGGGTTAAACTCGATCACAAAAGATTGGCGATGGCCAGCGCGTGGTAGAGTGACCCAAAGTTTTTCTAAACGAATGGGTGGTGATCAAGGTATCGATATTGCAGGCACCTTGGGCGAACCTGTGCGTGCTGCAAAAGCAGGTACTGTAGTTTATAGTGGTGCAGGAGTTCGGGGTTATGGTAATCTTATTATTATTAAACATAGTGATAGCTATTTGAGCGCCTATGCTTATAATCAGAAATTATTAGTAACAGTCGGGGAGCGGGTGCGTGCTGGTCAGCAAATCGCCACTATGGGGCAAAATAATGCAGGGCAAACACTATTGCATTTTGAAATTCGCCGCGATGGTAAACCGGTTAATCCTCAAAGTTATCTTCGTTCATAATGCTAAGGAAGGTAGGACATAAGATGCCGAGTAAGACTGCTAAAAAAGGTAGCAAATCGAAAGCTTCGAAAAGCAACAGTGATCATGGTGTGATTTTTGCTGAAAGCCGCAATCGAAAGACTAAGATTAACGGTAAAGATCAGCAAGCCGCTCACGCTTTGCCTGTCAATGAACATGCTGAAGAAAAAAAATTCAAGAGCGCGGACCCTACTCAGATGTATCTTCATGAGTTGGGTTTTAAGCCATTATTTACAGCAAAAGAAGAATTAAAAACTGCGCGCCAAGTGTGTAAGGGCAACAAAAAAGCGCGTAAAAAAATGATTGAAGCTAATTTACGATTAGTTGTGAAAATAGCAAGGCATTATCTCAATCGTGGATTGGCTTTTTTAGATTTAATAGAGGAAGGTAATCTGGGTTTAATGACGGCTGTCGAAAAATTTGATCCTGAGCGAGGATTTCGTTTTTCAACTTACGCCACTTGGTGGATTCGACAAACGATTGAACGTGCCATCATGAACCAAAGCCGTACAGTACGTTTGCCGATTCATGTGATTAAAGAGCTTAATATTTATTTGCGTGCGGCTAAAAAATTGGCACAGCAATTGGATCATAAGCCCACAGCAGATGAGATTGCGGAATTAGTTGACAAGCCGATAGAGGATATCAGGCGAGTGATGAGTCTGGCGCCGGGTGCTACGTCGATTGATTCACCTGTAATGCAAGATAGCAGTAAATTACTGATTGATACGATTGCTGATGAAAATGATATTGATCCGATGAGTCTTGTTCAAGACGCTGATTTACATGAGCACATTGAGCGTTGGTTAGCGAACCTAGATCAACGTCATCGGGAGGTCATTTTAAGACGGTTTGGATTGAAAAATTATGACAAAGCGACTTTGGAAGAAGTCGGAAAAGCCGTTGGTTTAACTCGTGAACGAGTACGCCAATTGCAGCTCGATGCTCTAAAACAACTTCGCGAGATGATTGAGCAAGAAGAGCGTAAGACCTCTGAAGACTAGGTTGTTTTAGTATACTTCGTGACACCGACTGCTTATCCACATTTTTTGTGGATAAGCCTGTTGATAAGGGGCTTTTGAAGTGGCTTAAGTTGCTGATCTTAGAAAAATCTTTGTTAAATTGCCTGGCTTTTACCCAACATCCTGTGGTCAAAAATTAACTTGAGCACCATATATGGGCGATAACCCAGCATATTTACTTAGTATGCCTTTTCTGTAGCTCAGCTAGTGTAGCAGCTTTAGTTACCGAGCTTTTAATATCGAAATGCAATTGTTTGCTGATTTGAGTTACCGTGAAAATGCCGCGGAGGGTATTGGCACCTTCATCTTGTTTAATAACCAGGGAATAGGGTTTATTGAGTGTTTTGAGAGTATTAACGACATTGCCCACTCTTGCGTGTTCGATATCGGTAATATCAAAGGCAGTGATTTCAGAAAGAGGTACCATAATCATCTTAACCAATACCTTAGGGCGTGGAATTCGTCTTTCTTGGATAATCTTAATGGGTTTCTCGCCTAAAATATCCTCAGAACCTATGACGCCTAAAACCTTATGATGTTCATCTGTGACTAATAGCAAGTGCACTTCTTTTAGCTTCATATTCTTTAAGGCATCATCTATGGGTGTGTCCGGTGGGAGAGTGGTGGGTATGGTTTGACTGAAATCGGTCATGACGCTAATGGCTGGTTCGTCAAGGTGGACAAGCTCAGGCATTTCGCGCGAGGGTGCTAGGATGTTGTTTGGTAGTGGGGTGAGGGTGGTTAGGAGCTCATATTTAATCATCTTAAGACCGCTTTAGTTTTGGTTTGCACTTAATGGATTATAGCAATGGATACCCACTGTTGACAATTTCCCCATCTGATTTCGTCTGAGCGAAGCAAGTTCGCTCGGTTTCTGACCTAAGGGGAGATGACGCTCTCCCGTTGCGGGAATCCCCATCGTTTTTGTCTCGAGGGCAGGTCCCGTAGATTTCTTCTGTTGAAATAGAAAATGTTTATTTTTCAATAGGTTGCTGGATCCCCGCTTTCGCGGGGATGACGTATTCCTTTTGCGGGGATGGCGAGCCACTTTTTGATTGTATTGTAAATGATGATATTTGCACGACTGTCCTGTCCTCTTTTCCATGAGCTATGCTAAAATCTTTTCTATTTTGAAAAGGTACGATAAATGTTAAAACAAGCCTCTACAGCCAGACATTATGAAGTGAATCGAGAGAATTTGCCGCTTTGCTGTCCTATGCCTGATATGCGTTTGTGGGATTCACATCCACGCGTTTATCTCCCAATTGAAAAAACTGGGTATGTTGTGTGCCCTTATTGTGAAGCACATTATACCTTAAAAGATTTTGAACAAAATTCGAAATAGTATAACAAAGACCGTAAATGGAAAATTTTTCTCGAAAATTAATTATTGGACCTGCTTGGATTGGTGACATGGTCATGGCGCAGAGTCTGCTGATGTTGCTAAAACACGAGCAACCTAATGTTGAATTAGACGTCATCGTTCCGGCTTGGTGCCAACCATTATTAACGCGAATGCCAGAGGTTCGACAGAGTTTGGTTTCGCCATTTAAACATGGCGAATTAAATTTAACTAAACGTTATCAGTTGGGAAAACAGTTACGATCTAATCATTATGATCATGCTATTGTCCTGCCAAACTCATTTAAATCAGCGTTGTTACCCTATTTTGCAAACATTCCGAAGCGTACGGGATGGTTAGGGGAATCTCGTTATGGGTTATTAAATGATGCACGTCGTTTAAATAAACCCAAATATCCAATCATGGTGCAGCGATATGCGGCACTGGCATACCCCCCTCATGCAAAGTTGCCACAGCAAGTGCCTAGACCGTGTTTACAAGTACCTGAAGAAGATCTGCTAAATTCTTTAGCAAAACATCAATTAATCGCCAATGGAAAACCTATTTTGGCGCTTTGCCCGGGTGCCGAATTCGGTCCGTCGAAACGTTGGCCAAAAACACATTATGCCAAAGTGGCCGCAACACAGTTAAAAGCTGGGTGGGCAGTATGGTTGTTTGGTTCGGTTAAAGATAAGGTGCTAACCGATCAAATCAACCAAGCGACTGGTGATTTATGTGTGAATTTGGCGGGAGCGACAACGCTACTCGAAGCGGTCGATTTATTATCGCAAGCCAAGGTCGTCATTTCCAATGACTCTGGGCTTATGCATATTGCTGCTGCATTGAATCGCCCTTTGATAGCTTTATATGGATCAACACCCAAAGACTTTATGCCACCATTATCCGATCGAGCAATGGTATTGTCTTTAAACCTCTCTTGCCAACCCTGTATCAAAAGACAATGTCCGCTTGGGCATCTACGTTGCTTAAAAGACTTAAAGCCCGCGATGGTATTAGCGGCATTAGAAAAACTTGTTGCTGAGGAAAATATCAATGACTGAACTAGCCATTACTGAAACTAAATCCTTTAATTTGCAAGATCGCATTGCTTGGTTGGCAGGAGTTTCACTTGTGATCTCTGCATTATGTGTTCCGACTACGATATCTGGTACCGATTTTTTTATGACCGTGGCTGTGATTTTAGGCATCTTGTCAGGGCAGTTAAAAACAACTTGGCTGATGATCAAAAACAATCCGTTGGCAACATTGAGTCTTGCGATTGTTATTCTAGCGATTGTTGCAACATTATGGAGTGTGGCACCTTGGTCCAATCGCTTATCAGCTGTGCATAAGTATGGGAAATTACTTTATATTCCTTTTCTATTGCCATTATTTTTGGATAAAAAATGGCGTTATCGTTGTATTAATGCTTTTTTAATTGCGATGTTTGTAACGGTCATTTTATCTATTTTTAAATATTATAATTTAGTCAGTATTGGTAGTAATCCAGGAGTTGATTGGGTTTTTCACAGTCACGTTGAGACCAGTTATTTTGTTGCTTTTTCAGTTTTTATTTTAGCGACACGTGCCTTTGAAAATCGAAAATTACGTTGGTTTAACGTTTTATTGATATTGTTATTTAGTTATCAGGAATTTTTTATCAACGAAGGTCGAACGGGTTATATTGCTTATGCGGTTTTACTGGTACTTTTTTGCTTGCAGCGCTTGAGTCTTAAAGGGGTGCTATTGAGTTTAGTGTTAACTGTTTTGGCTCTGTTTGCTATGTATCATTACTCAACGAGTTTTAGAGTACGGACTAATTCTACGCTGCATAGTTTGCAGCAGTATCAACAAGGTCAGGCAGAGACCTCGATCGGTTTTCGGATTTCATTCGCCAAATTCAGTTATCACTATTTAAAGCAGCGACCAATCTTGGGGTATGGTTCAGGTAGCTTTCGTTATTTGTATGAACATTCACCACGGATTCCAGGCTGGGGTAATCGTCTAAATACGCCACACGATGACTTTTTATTAACGGCAGTAGAGTTTGGTTTGGTGGGCATGTTGCTGTTGATTTATTTTTATTATCGGCAATGGTTGATGGCGAAACGTTTAATCGATCATCGTTTTATTGCGGAGGGATTAATTCTTTCTTTTGTAGTGGTATCTTTGTATAACTCGTTTTTATATACTGCTGTAACAGGCTATTTCTATGTATTTTTTGCAGCTTTGTTATTCGCAAGTTATCAAAAGCGTCAAGATAAGTCAGAAAATGCTTAATCGCAATCAATCGCTCGCATTTGTAATGTCGCCTCGTTTTGGGGATGCGCTATTGTCGATGGTGATTGTTAATAATCTAGCGCGCAATGGCTTTAAAATCGATGTGTTCAGCAATTATCTTTTTAATATCAAAAATTGGTTTCCTAACGCTACTATTTTCAGGTATCCAGATGAGCATCGTGTTCACGCTGTGTATATGCAATATGATGTGTTGTTACACACTTATGCGCATGATGTGTTGGTGGATGCAAAAAGCATGTCTGATCGAATTATGGTTTTAGATGATTTTCCCATATATCGACGCTGTATTGCTATGCTTGATTTGCAGGTGGAAGTTTGTGGGGAAGTATTTGGGCTAATAGGCGCTGATCACAATAATGGTTTATGTGCACCGAATCATTATATGCACCGTAAAAATAATCGACGTGTTGTTATTCATCCTAGTGCTTCATTGGCGCAAAAGTGTTGGTTGCCGAAGCGGTTTATAAAATTAGCGATTCAATTGCAACAACAGGGTTATCAGCCGGAATTTATTGTCTCGCCGGACGAGAAAAATCATTACGCGTGGGTAGATGCGGCTGGTTTTCAATTAAATGTAAAATCTTCTTTAAGTGAGGTAGCTGCTTGGATTTATGAATCGGGCTGGTTTATTGGTAATGATTCTGGGATTGGTCATTTGGCCTCTAATCTAGGAATACCAACGGTTTCATTAATGTGTCGGCCTAAAAATTTAAAGCGATGGCGCCCAAAATGGGCGCTGGGTTATGCTATCAAACCTTCTATTTCCCTCATACATAAATCACTAAAAGAGCGTTACTGGAAATATTTAATTTCAGTTCGGCGAGTTAAACGGGTTTTTAACGCGTTAGTGAAACATTATGAATTATCGCATTAACGGATTATTCAATTGAGAAAAATAGGCAGAGTTGAAGAAGCTCAAGAAATTGCGTAACGACTCACCCGTCATTCCG
>SDBV01006041.1_pt1 | contig 16906 bp, 20 predicted proteins | sample 2277081 | NCBI WGS metagenome assembly SDBV01 (sample SAMN10402039, study PRJNA504765) | marine sediment metagenome | isolation source: marine sediment core GS10_PC15, 223 cmbsf | place: Arctic Ocean: Southern Knipovich Ridge | collected 2010 | reverse complement strand
CAGAAATTAATATGATTTTGTGGAATGGATTGCGGGATTGTATGTATAATCTGTTATTGGGAATGTGTTACAAAATTTGAATATTCACCTTAATGGGGAGAAACGAAATGGGAGAACTTGGAGTATTCGGTATTGGGATTGCAACGGCAGATGCGGAATTGCGGACAGTTGGGGAAAAGGGAGCTTCTGTTTGTAGTGTTAATCTGGCGTTCAATCGGAGCTATAAGGATAAGAATGATGAATGGCAGCAGGAGCCGTGTTTTGTAAGGGCTCAAGTTTGGGGTGCTCGTGCTGAGCGAATGGCAGAATCGGTGAAGAAGGGACAACCCGTTTATGTCTGCGGCCATCTGAAGCAAGACTCGTGGGAGAAGGATGGCCAAAAGAGGGTGTCGTATTCCATTAATCTTCGTAGTTTTGAGCTATGTGTTAGAAATGGTAAGAGTAAGAGCAAGGGGAAGGGTAAAGATGAGCCCAAGAAGGTTGAGGCAGCGGCAGAGGTGAAGCCGGAAGTTGAGGATAACGAAGATATACCATTTTGAATAATTGCGAGGGTAGCGGAATGATGAAAACAGTGGATGGGAATGGATTTTACTTTGACAAACTTGACCTCGGATCATTCAATCAGTGTATTGACTACATAGAGGGAGTAAATACTGGGGAGTATTCGGTCCCATCGTTAAGCACGGCACTATATTATTCGTGCGAAAGCGATGAGATTGCACGAATCAGTGGGGTAGTGTCTGGCGGTATCATCAGTGTGCCTACTTTTGAAATTGGTGATTATTTAGAGAATAGTGATATTGATGATCCTGGAGTTATTGAAAGCTGGATGGCTCTTGTGGGACTTAAAATTTACAAGATGCTTCATCACATTATAAAGGTAAGTGAAATACCACTGAGATTAGATAATATCTGCATACCCGTTAAGGAAATACGCATCTTTAATGACGACTACTGCTCATGTTATGGATGGATACAATTGGGAATTGCCTTGATTATCCCAGAGGAAGTGGACGTGGATGTCGTCTCTTGATGACTTTATTCGTTGGTTGGCAAGGAAAACAGCTAACTCATATCCTAATAATTATGTTGAAGAAAAAGATTATATCCAGGAAGGACATTTAAAATTAGCAGAAATTCAGGGGAATGGGTACGCAAAACGTAATTCAAATGCCTATGCCATTGTCTCCGTAGCTCGTGCAATGAGAAAGATGGCTTTGGAAACGATGTGTTCCGTGTCGGCACCGAATAGGGTCAAGAGACAAGTTCGTGATATCGGGATGGGTTTAAGAGATGGCAAGACAAACAAAGGTATATGTGAGGAATTAGGGATTGATGCAAAAACACTGATGATATTGAAACCTCTGATGAGAAAGGAATCGTGGCAGTGTTTATTCAAAGAGCCTGCACATAATTCTGAGTCATTTTCTGTAGTCGATGATATATTGGGGATAAGTGGCTTGACAGAAGAAGATAAGATATTTTTAAAAGCACAAGCCGAAGGAAGTGATGGGGATTTGTGGTTGACTAGGAAACAGCGGTGGTCGCGAGCTAATAAGATACGTCCTAAATTGCTAAGGGGTGGTTATTAAGAGGTTATTAGAAAGGTGGGAAAATTATGTTCGGAATGACTAAGGGAAACAAGAAAGTACAAGGAATTGAACTTATCAATGAGGTGGCTGGTCGTTTTAGTGATATGGTGAACGAACTAGATCAAGGTATTAATGACTGTGCAGGTGAACAACAGGATATCCAAACCAAAATAGAATCACTTAATGAACGACACATCATGTTGGATTCATCAGTTGTTCGTGCAAAAGCTATCGCCGCAAATCTACGTACTATCCTTGGTGAATAGCGTATCAACTTATCTTGGCGGGAGTGCTTATATGGGAACTGAGAGAAAACGTAGAATTTTGTTTGTCGGGGAAGCCTCGTTCCTTAGTACTGGGTTCGGGAACTATTATCACGAGGTGTTAAAAAGGTTACATGCAACAGGAGAATTTTTATTGGGCGAATTGGGGGGTTACGCTCATGACGATGATCCGCGATGTCAGCAAGTTCCATGGAAGTTCTATCCCGTGGCTCCTGCTCGCAGTGATCAAGCAGCTATGCAGAAATACATGCCACATCCAGGGCATGAGAATCAGTTCGGTAAGTGGAGGTTCGGAGATACGTGTCTAGATTTTAAGCCCGACATAGTTTGCGTACCGCCAAGCACCCTAATCCGAGGCCCTGGGCTAGCAATGCCTATCAGTGATATAAAAGTGGGGGACAAGGTAATAACTCATAAGGGGAGAGAAAGAAAAGTTCTCGATGTCATGCGGAGGCATCATGTCGGGGATATGATAAAGATATCTTTGTTCGGGAAAACTGAACAATACTATCTTACTCCAGAACATCCAGTATTTGCAATCCGGCCCGACCAAAATAGACGACATATCGTAGACAATGCTGAATTCATAAGTGCGGGAGACTTGACCGAGGATGATTGTGTACTATATCCCATACATAATCTTAAAGATGAGGGTTCCATTTACCACAAAATGCCGGAACTAAGAACGGCTTATTATCGTGGATACGTGGAAAAAGGATACTTAGTATTTTCAATAAAGAAGATAGAAAGAGGACGTTACGATGGAGAAGTATACAATCTATCCGTAGAAGAGGATGAATCTTATGTCACTGGCTTTGCAGTCCATAATTGCGACATTCGTGATCATTGGATGTCATCCTTCATTTCACTGTCACCCCTTCGCAACAATTGGCAAACAATTCTTATGCCGACAATTGACGGAAATCCGCAACGCGAGCTTTGGTTAGACACTTATGCACAAGCTGATGCTATTTTAACATATTCGGATTATGGTATGAACCTACTGAAGAAAACAGGTAGACCAGGAACGAACCTTATAACAATGGCATCTCCAGGTGTAGACCTGGACGTATTCAAACCACCAGAGAACAAGAGAGAACACAAAGCCAAACTAGGCATCGACCCTAACTCGTTGATAATCGGTACCGTAATGAGGAATCAAAAGCGCAAGTTGTACTACGACTTAATTGAAGCATTCTCTATGTGGTTGCAGAGATCAAAATCAAAAGGTCATCTAGAACTAGCAAAGAGAACCTTCCTTTATCTTCACACTAGTTATCCCGATGTTGGGTACGACATAGGCAAAGCCATTCTCGACTTCAAGGTTGGGAACAAGGTAATCATGACCTATCTGTGCGGCAATTGCCAAGCCGTTTATCCTTCATTTTTCGCCGGTGCGATAGCGACTTGTCGAAAGTGCGGCCAACTTGCTGCCCATCCACCTAACGCAAATCATTCGTGCCCAAGAAATGTACTTGCCGATATAATGAAAACGTTTGATTTATATGTGCAGTACTCCATCTGCTTGCACCCAGAAACTCCAATAATGACATCTGATGGATGGGAAAATATCGGTGACATTAATGTTGGTGACAAGGTGGTTGGTAAGGATGGCAAACTACATAGAGTTTACAAAACCATGAAGAATCAGCCAGATCAATGCTTCGAGGTTTCCGTAAAGTGTCGTCCGTGGAACATAACTGCTACAGATAATCATCCATGGCTGGTGGTTGACAGAAAGGGATTGAAGCTAGGCATAGAAAGTATCGTAAACAGGGAACGAGAACACAAAAGGAGAGAAACAAAATGTCCTGAGTTAAAATTTGTCTACAAAAGAACTGATGAATTGAAACCAGGCGACTTGTTGGTCAATCATGTTTCAATAGAAGAAATTTTGCCAGATTATGATTTGCCGTTTATGGATGAAGACATGGCATATTATATTGGGTTATTTGCTGCTGATGGTCATGCTAATGAAAGTTGTGGACAATGTGCTATTTCATCACATTCGTCTGAATCTATATCAGTATTATCTACTTCACAAAAAATAGCACCAAAAATTGGTAAAGACGCCAAACAATATAAGGTTAAGGGCAGAAATGCTGTTTCCACACTTATTTGTGATACTAAATTAAGAAACATTATAAGAAATATCTGTTATCACGAAGATAGAAGCAAACAATTACCCATGGGATGTCATTTGTGGCCCAAAAAATTGCAATCCGCACTAGTTAGAGGGTTAATATATGGGGATGGACACCAGAAAGATGAATGGGTAAATGTGTATGGTACGACTTCTATCCATATAGCCAAAATGCTTTGTCCAATACTTGAACGCCTTGGGTGGTACTATTGTTGTTTTATACAATATCGTGAAAATAGGCTCCCGATGTATAGATTTGAAATTCGCATAGATGGGAAACGTAAGTCGCATGAGACATTATATAAAGATGGTTTCGTGTTGGTTAAAGTGAAAGATACTATATTAAGTGATTTCAATAACGAAGTAGTTAATATAGACGTAGAAGACGACCATAATTACGTGACACTTCAAGGATTACAGCACAACTGTGAGGGCTACGGGATGCCATGCGTTGATGCAATATCTTGCGGAGTACCAGTGGCGGCTGTAGATTACTCTGCTATGCAAGATCATTTGCAATGTCCAACCTCTATACCAATCAAAGTTGGACGATTTTTCTGGGAAGCTATTATTGAAACGGAACAGCGAAGGGCGCTCCCAGACAACCAAGACTTTGTTAATAAACTGGATAGATTCCTAAAACAAAGTGAGAGTCAGAGAGAGGAAAAGTCTAAGCAAACTAGAGATTATGCCGAAGAACTAGTTGAAACTTACGGCCAAAGCAACCTTATGCCACGTTATAGTTGGGACAGAACAGCAGCAATATGGGCACAAGTCCTCAGGGAAATCCCAATTAAAGATCCTAAAACTACTTGGCTTTGTCCAACATCTAGGATTCATAATCCCAACCTGGTACCACCAAGCAATGATATGAGCAACAGCGAATTCGTGAATTGGGTCATAGGCAAGATTTGGAATCGTCCAGACATGTTACGAACACATTATGCTAATGATTGGCTCCAGTGTTTAAATAGTGGATCTAGAACGATGGGAGATCAAAGAGTTCCTTTCACTAGGAAAAATTTAGTAGAGCATTTTATGGAGATGGTTCATCAAGGAAATCTCACAGAAGAAAAGAGGATGGCTTTGTTAAGTGCCCATAATACTCCAAATCAAGTAAGGGTAACAGTGCTATAATAAATGCCAAAATTAATTGATTTAACAGGAAAATCATTTGGACGACTCGTTGTTTTACATCGTTCTGGTTATGATAATACTGGACGTATTCTCTGGATGTGTGAATGTGACTGCGGAACTATGGTTATAATCCGTGGTTGTGACCTGCGTAGCGTTAATAGTCAAAGCTGTGGATGCCTACGGACAGAAAAGATTAGGGCCAGACTCACGAGACATGGGCACGCAAAAAGGAAAAAGAAATCAAGAATTTACAATACTTGGATCGATATGATAAAACGATGTACGAATCGGAACAATATCCGGTACGAACGGTATGGTGGCCGTGGCATCACAGTTTGTGAACGGTGGATTAATTCCTTTGAAAATTTCTTGGAAGATATGGGGGAACCGCCCACAAACAAACATATGATTGATCGTATAAATAATGACAAAGGGTATTATTATGGTAATTGTAGATGGGCTACTGTGATAGAAAGTAATAGAAATACAAGTCAAAATCACTTGTTGACACATGAGGGTGTGACAAAATGCGCTGTCGAATAGGCAGAACAATTGGGTATTAAATATTCAACATTAATGTCTAGACTTAGGCGTGGTTGGTCTACCCATAAAGCACTGACTACATCAATTTAAAGGAACTGGATATGAAAGTGTGTTACATTGGGGTTTATCTAGATGGGACGGGGTATGCTAATCAAGCTGTGCATAATATGCTTGCGTTAGAAGCGGGGGGAGTCGACGTAGTAGCAAGGGCGGTTAAGTTGTCTCAATCCAAGAATGACGAACTAGCCAAGCGGGTTGAACATCTAGAACAAAAATCCACAGATGGTGTTGATGTTGTCGTCCAGCACGTTTTGCCTCACCAATTTGAGTACAAGACAGGAGTTAAAAACATTGGGCTTTTCTGTTACGAAACTACTCACTTTAAGAGGTCCAATTGGGCTAACTGTTGCAATATGATGGATGAGATATGGGTACCGTGTATGCAGAATGCGCAAGCGACTAAAGACAGCGGAGTAACAGTTCCCATAAAGATTTTCCCTTGTGCTTGCGATATCTCTCGTTTCGACGACCCACCGATTCCGTTAGACTTAGCACCCCTGAAAGGAAAATGTGTATTCTACACTATAGGCGAAATGACTCGTAGAAAAAACATTGTAGCAATATTACGAGCATTTTACAGTGCCTTTAGTTCACGCGACGACGTAGCTTTGGTTATAAAAACAAATGTCCCAGGCAAATCTCCCGACGAAGCAACCAATATCCTTAAATCTACTATTGATGACATTAAAAAATCATTACACACATATATTAAACATTCGTATTACCCACCAGTTGTTTGCATCACGGATTTTTTGTCAGATGAAAAACTAGATCAGCTCCACATGGCTTGTGATGTTTTTGTGTCAGTATCGCACGGTGAGGCATGGGGTATACCTTCACACAATTCCATGGGTTTCGGGAATCCCGTAATCTTATCCAACTGGGGCGCAGCACCAGAATTAACATACAAGCAAGCACCAGAACATTGGGACCCAGATACTCATCAGTTTAAATGGCCAGGTGAAATTGATTGTGGATGGTTGGTTAGGGGACAATTAACGCCATGCTTCGGAGCTGTTGAGAGCTTTCCCGATTTATATACGGGCTCAGAATTTTGGTTCGACCCAGATATGGAACAATTTATTGCACATATGAAAAATGCTTACGCTGGTTGGCTAGACGGAGAATTGGGGGTCAGAGGCCAAGCTGCGAAAAAACGAGCTTATGAGTTCTCCTACGCGAAGGTTGGTCAGATAGCAAAAGGGTTATTGGGGGTATAATAAATGGCGTCACCGCTTTCTACAGTTTTACGGAGCATCAATCGGGACAGAACTCGTCCATTGAATATCCTCTGTGCTTTAAATCACGAAGCATACCAAGCGACACTTGCAAAAACGGGACACCATTTTTTCATGTTAAATCACCCCCGCTTTCACAAATGGGACCCCAAAGAGAGAAAAATGCCGTCTAACATCATCTCTCTGGGGCCGGGGGATATTCCACAACAACTGAAATCTGATATGACCTTTGATTTAGTATTAAGTCAAAATCGCGTAGACCATCATCCCGTCATGATACAATTGGCTCAACAGCTTAATTGCTCCTTGCTTCAGGCAGAACACACATTGCCTTGGCCTGACTGGGACGATAAAACAATAGATAGAATGGGCAACTTACCATGTTCCCACAACATATTCATGGCCGATTTTTCAGTTGGTGCATGGTTTCAAGATGAAGATGATCCAAATATCACAGTTATCAAACATGGGATGGACACTAGCTACTGGAATGGTCCGTGGATTGGCGGGGATGGTAAAATCTTAACCGCTGTCTGGAACTACCCCCAACGAAATCAAATTTGCGGTTTCGATTTATATCAAGAGGTCACCAAAGATCTTCCTACCAACCCATGGGGAGATAGTCCAGGATTTTCTCAGATGGCCAAAGACACGGACCACCTACTAGACATTTACCGTCATGCTTCAGTTTTTCTCAATACTACTTTGTGGAGCACAACCCCATTTGGATTACTTGAAGCAATGTCTGTTGGATGTCCAATCGTTACAACGGCAACTACGGAAATGCCTAATTTCATCAGGGACGGCATCAATGGATTCATCACCAACGACCCCCAAGTCATGCGAGAGCGACTTCAGGAACTAATAAAAGATAAGGATCTAGCTCGTAAAATTGGCAATGCTGGTAGAAAGACAGTACTGGAACAGTTTGGGCAGCAACGTTTTCTTGAGGAGTGGGACAAAGTTTTGCGAAAAACCGCAGAGTGCCCAACGGGAAAATTGGCATAGGAGACAAAAATGAAATTAAACCTGGGTTGTGGCAACGACATTCGTGCTGGATATCTGAATGTAGATCGTTTACCAGCGAATCAGGTACCACCAGAAGTATACAGGCAAGGAGATATCGGGTCTCTAGATTGGTTGACTGAAGATGATACAGTAGACGAAATTTTGGCTATTGATTGTCTGGAATATTTACCCATTGATGTTGTTAAATCAGCTTTGGCTAATTGGGCTAAGAAGTTATCTGTCGGTGGTACTTTAAAAATTCTCGTGCCAGATGCTCATGCGGTGGCAAAGGCGTTCTATCAAGGACAATTTAATCTTTCAGAATACTCACAAATGACCTTTGGCACCCAAAAGGAGAATGATAATCGCTTATCCGTAATCGATGCCATAACGCTGTTAAACATTCTAGAGGAAATAGGGTTGACCATATCTATAAAAAGATACGAGGGCATAGCTATTTATGTGGAGGCAACAAAATGATCACTACAGGATGCGATGGATGTTGTTTTCTAGTAGAGGAGGAGAGGGGCAAAGGTTGTTCACTAGGACAGTTTTGTATTTTGCGAGATGAACAAACCATTGCTCCGGGATATTGCAGAATGTGTCGTAGTCATAAATGGGCGGGAAAACACAAGGACGATCCCCACTCTGCGATGATAGAAGAACGCACTTTGAAGATGGATATGATTGTCTTTTTTGATGAAGCGAAGACTAATCTCACAGACTTAGGAAGAACATTGGATTCCGATTGGTATTCTGAACATACCAATAAAGTCATAATTGCTGATGTTACGGGATTTGGTAATGATAGAAAAAATTTAGCGTTACAATATGTCAATAAGCGGGATCATCGAGTACCAACAATCGTGGATAGCAGCGTTCGTCATGAAGAACCGAGTCAACGGGAAGAAACGATACGTAGATTGGTCGGACAAGTAAAATCGCCATTTTTTCTAGCTATACCAGCAGGACTTAAGATTGATCCCTTTCATGCCCTTGCGGCAGATATTAAACACACATCAACGAGGGTTATCCATTGGCACTTCGCCGGTGGTATTGGCAAAACAATAATGTTACATAATACATATGACGACGGACTATTTATTACTAAGCCTTATCGGGCGTTGATTAAATCTCCAGATGTTAAATTATTCTCGGAACAAATAAGAAAAGAAGAAAAGGAAACAAAAATGTTGCTTTCGTGGCAATGCGGAAATTGTTGGATGATATAATGCCCAAACTTATTAATTTAATTGGACAAAATTTCGGAAGGCTTGAGGTAATAAAACTAGTAGGGAAAGATAAGCATAGAAATTATAAATGGTTATGTTTATGTAATTGTGATGATAAAAATGAAATAATTGTTCGTGGTTATGATCTCAAAAATGGTCATACAAAAAGTTGTGGATGTTTACAAAAAGAAAATGCATCCATTCATAATACAAAACATGGTCACAATAAAATAGGGAAAAGATCAAAAATCTATCAAGCATGGGTGAATATGATTGCAAGGTGCACTAATCCAAATAACTTAGCTTATCATAATTATGGAGATAGAGGGATTACGGTTTGTAAAGAATGGTTAAATTCTTTTCCTAATTTTTTGGAAGATATGGGAAAAGGATGGGAACTTGGACTTACGATAGAACGAATAAAAAATGAAAAAGGATATTGTAAGGAAAATTGTAGATGGGCTACAAGAAAAGAACAACAAAGAAATACCAGAAGAAGTCGCTTAATCTCATTCAATGGTAAAAATCAATGTATATCAGACTTAGCAAAGGAATTTGGTGTTCATGTAACAACTCTTAGATATAGAATTGATAAATTAAATTGGCCGATAGGAAAAGCACTAGTAACACCAACGAGAAAGAAAAGTACAAATGAAAGATAATGAAAATATAACAATTGTTATCGCCACTCACAATAATTCAAAAACAATTAAGCGAGCTTTGAATTCAGTAACCAGATGTATTAGACCGGCCAATCAATTAATAATTGGCGATAACGATTCGACCGATGGAACTTATGATGTCTTGTGTGATTTATTGGGTGCTAAGCCAATCGAGGTGGATGGTAAATCAGGCCTGCCTCCAAAGTTCGAAGGGAAATTTGAATCTGTTCCTGTCACCATTTTCCGAAAGAAACTTAGTACCATAGCTCATACGCTAAATATTGCAGTTCAAATGAAGTGGGAAGGTGTAACAATCTTTGGTTTTATTGATCCAGAGAGTTGGTATGCAGGGGATAAAATATCGCAAGCGATAAGTGCTTTTCAAGACCATCCAGCGATTGCATGTGTTATTAGTGATTGCGATAACCATCACGCAGACGGAAAAGTAGAACGGGTGTTTAGAAATTCTTTCGACACGCAAAGATTGCTCGCAAATTATGAATATGATCGAAATTTCCTGGTAAGGGCACAGGTATTCCCAAAGCTCAAGAGTGGTTTTAATGAACAAATGCAGATTAGGGAAGACTATGAGTTGATGTTGAGAATATCCGAAATCGGTTTGATTTACCATATTCCTGCACCACTTCATCACAATATTGTCCAAGACATGGATGAACCCACGAAACAATCTATAGCACAATACGAGCAAGTAGCAAGACAATTAACAGCACAGCGGAGAGGTCAATCTGGTGGCTAAAAAGCATAAAAATTTAAGACACACAGAGGCCATGAGACGAAAGGCAGATGCGACCAGAGAAATGGCCCAACTAGGGCTTAAGCTAGATGACGACATAGCGTTGGTTGGGTTTGTTTTTGACCACCTTTCAGTTTCCCACCTCACGTATTTAGGACTTGTATCCATCAATAAGCTATGCAAAGACCATGTTGGCGTCGATATTTGTATATTTTCCCAACATATTATACAGCCCTGTGTATCCCTTTTGTGTCCTGCTTTCAGTACATCTGACTTAATGAGGTGGCGTGACTATCCGTTAATATCTACCAGTATCGAAACGACGATTGATGCTCTATCCAGCAATGCTCCTGTAGTTTATCATTATTGCTTTGATCCATCTTTTGTTAACAAGCCGCACAAAGAGTCATCTATTTTAGTTCAGGCGTTTTGCGATCCTCGTGTTAGAGTAATAGCAAGGCATGAGTCCCACAGGGAATTGATAGAGGCGGAATTCGACATTAAAGTACAAGATACGATAATACCAGACTGTAATACAGAAATGTTAGTTAAACTCATACTGAAGGAGATGAAAAATGCCAACGAATCTAATGAGTAAAACCGAGCTAGTTATTGCCCTTCGTGGTCATGGGTATGCCGATTCAGAATTTTCTGATGAGACAGGAAGGGTATTGAAGAAGGCTCAATTAATTGAGAAGCTTCAGGCTCACGAACAAGGGGAGGTGGGTTTGGCTGTTTTGTCGGATATTGAAGAAAATGGAGAAACAGGGGGAAATAATGAGGATTTTGTAAAGATTGAACATGATAACTCAACGGATGAGGAATTGAGTAAGACATATTCTCTCCCCAGCGAAGATGAATCTGAGGTGCCAGATACCCCTACTGTGAATGACGAGGGATGGACTCAATACGTTATTGGACAGTTACAGGATGATGAAGTCGATGGTCAGAATCCGCGAGTGGAAGGACTCAGACGAATTGCTGGGAAACTAGTTGGTGAATTGATTGAGGAGGGTTGTGACCTAATCTCTCCACCCACACAAGAAAATAATTTCCGTGCGTGTACTAAAGCGTGGGGGGTCTTTCTAACCCCAGCAGGACGTACCAAGAGATTTGAAGCTCTTGCTGATGCACATAGTGATAACTGTTTAGAGGATTATGCCACATATCTAGTGGCGATGGCCGACACTCGGGCTAAGGGCAGAATGTATCGCAATGCACTACATCTACGGCGAGTTGTAGCTGCTGAAGAAGTTAGCAAGACTATGGCCATGGCCGTAGATGTACAAAAGGGAGGATCAGCCCACAGTGTTCAAATTAGTTTGATTCGTATGTTAGCGGATCGCAACGGTTTCCGTATACCAGAGATACTTGAGAAACTAGAGATATCACACGAACTTAATGAAAAAACAGGCGATGTCAACTTGAAGGAATTATCGTACGAAGATGCTATTACCGTATCGAAGAATATGAGAGAAATGGTTGAAGAAAAAAGAAAAGGAGAATAAGGATGCCAGACGCAAAAAGGTTCAGTAAGGGGTTTATGCTGTACAAAGCAAGGAATAGTGGAGACGGAGCGGTGAGCCAATGGAACATTGGATCGGAGAAAGACTGTATATTCTTAGAGATGGCAAATCAGAAAACTGGTAAGGATGAAAATGGAAATGCACGTTTTGATTGGGACAATAAGATCCGGTTTAAACTTGGGGAAGCCGACATAGGAGAAATTCTCGCCGTATTGGCTGGGGTACAAAATGGGGTTGGACCATTTGATCCTACAAATCAGAAACATAAGGGTCTATTCCATTCAAACAAAAGTGGTAATGCTATTTTGAGGTTCGGGAAAGACCAGAACGACAGATTCGGGATTTACTTAAGTGTCAAGAAGGACGGGGAGCAGAGTGCTATAAATCATTATATAAGCAAGGGTGAGGCTTGTGTCTTGGGAACTCTTTTGCGTCGTGCAATTGAAGTCATGTACCGGTGGGATTAACCTTTTTCCATTCGTTCCATAATGGCTTTTAGTACTTGAACATCAGTGCGCAGATTGCCAATGGTATCAGCTAGGTGTAATATCTCTGTTTGGATCTGAGTCATCTGTTCTGAAATAATTATAGTGAAGCGATCCAGTTCCTGTTGGGTCGCTTTTTCATGCGCTGCGTCGTCTGTCCTTAAGGCCACCATTTCAGTGGTATGTCTAATTAGCGTGTCGTTAATTCGCTGCTTATCTGCCCCCATAGAAAAAGCAGTACCAGCGATACCCCCTACTGTTCCGAGAATGAGACCGCCGATACAATAGATAGTGTGCCGTTTCTTAATCATATAAACCTTAGTCTCCTGTTTAACCCATAGGTTTTGGATTGGCTTTCCTACTTTCTACAAGCCCCTGGACTTTAGTCCTGGGGTAGTTGACCCATTACCCCAGTTCTATTTGTTCGAGTAGATCCTTTTCCCAGTCATTCCTGGTAATAATAAGAAATTTTAATCCTTGTTTTTCGTAGAATTCTTTTTTCTTCTCTAGCTTATCGTTAGCGCGAACTTCCATGAGACCGTCATACTCAACCCATAAATCATAATCGGGTAAATAAAAATCACAAATACTACGACTTGGTGCTGGTAAATGCTTGTGTGGTTCGTATTCTATATCATTTCCGAATAGCCAATCGGCCACTTTAGCTTCGGATATTGAATCATAAGTTTCGCCATCTAATCCTATTGTTCTTTGCCACATATTGTTCATACACCTATAAAAAAAAGGACTATGATCGTCGGGGCAATCAACATCCTTTGTGAGTCTTTAATCTTGTAAAGTTTTACGTTAAATACTCCAATTGCGCATAAATTCCGTAGAGAATTTTCGGACCGATACTTAACGGAGTCGCCGACAAACACATAAACCAGTCGTGTCGTGTGTCGAGATCACTTGCTCCTGATGGTCCTAGTCCACCACTTCCAGGATTATTAAGCAAATTCACACGAGGATTCTCCCCGGATGCTGCGATCCACCCACTGTGACTTGCTAGTGCCTCTGCGGTACCACTGGTACTTACACCAGAACCACCATTAACAATTTGAAGAATCTGGGTAGTTACCCCCGTAGCTCCATTAGTAATAGTTGTTCGGTCGTAAATACGAACTTGGCCATTTTGGGTATTCACTGCGCTAGCATGTGTGAAGCGAATGTTCATAGTCCCCGAATTGAGTGCTATTGCCGAAGGCTGAACAGCCACCGCATCATCATCAACAAGAATACCAGAACCATCGCTAGTATCATACTTGCAATTCGTTGCCTGTGGTCCTTCTGGGGTTCCACCGCCTTGGGTAATATAGGTACTGTCTTGATACTGCCCGACTTGAACCGAATTACCAAATGCCGCACCGAAAAAACTCAGACCAGATCCATTCATATCTACGTGAGTACCGCCGCCTTGCGAAGCGTAAAAGTCAATAGATGCCATATTTTTCACCTCCTTTTATTTTTCTAAAAACCAATCTTCTCTGTTTTATTATACACCATTTGGTTTTCCCGACACGTTCTTACGCGATAGCTATGTGATGTTCTTTAAAGTAGGAATGAAAAATTTATTTACACGTATTCTAGGTCGGTGCGTAGACTGAATTGCTTATCTGAGGGGATTGTCGGGGTAACAGATAAGGCTACGTACCAATCGTGTCTCACCGAAAGAGAGGCCGGACCGGTCGGACTCAAACCAGAAGTAGCAGGAGAATCCACCAAGTTAACCTGAGAGCCCGAACCCTGCATAAGTGTCCAAGATGTGTCCCCGGTTCCAGATGCTGTTTGCAGTCTACTGGTATGGATAATTTCAGCCCCATAAACACTGAGGCCCGTAGGCGCATTAGAGACGTCGGTACCATCAAAAGCAATTAGCCGGGCATTTTGTACTAAAACCGCTTGCGGATGTGTAAAGCGTATATTTACAGTAGCTAAATAATTTGGCAGATTAAGAATATTAATTCCATCACCAGTTTGACCAATAACAACCTCGGAAGATGAAATTCGGCGACAATTGTCACATTCTTCATATTCAGTAGCGCCATTGGGAGTAGTGGCGAAAGTTCGTCCATTAAATTCACCCAAAGACAATGGGTCTCCGAAACCTGCCGGGCCGAAGAACCCCAGAGCTTCTCCTGTGTCAATTTTGATATCGGTCTCTGCAATATACATATCAATTTCTGACATTACTTATTCCTTTCGTCTGCTTATACACCATTATACGCTCACGCTCGGTATGAACTGAATGCTATCCACATTACCCTGTATCGTGATTTTAAGGTCTAATGCGGATAAAAATACATTTAGCGCATTTGCCGGAACCGAGTTTTCAGGTAAATACCAACCGTAGAGTGCTGAAGCATCAAAAGTAAGGGGAAAACTAATAGCCTTCATCGTTTTGGAGGGAATATTTATGGTTTTGTTATCAACAAATACTCCACCCAAAGCATGTACATCCTCCCAATCATCACCCGTAGATGTGGATAAATATATCTGAGTTGAACCAACAATAATTTGTTTATGACACAGATTTGATCTATCGAAACTGCCAGGAGTAACAGTTAATGAATACTCTATATCTAGTTGGATATCTTCTAGCGTAGGATTGTTGAGAAAAAAGGTATCGAATACTTCAGTACGAATACTTTGTGCTGCAACGACACGATTAAAGTAATTAGGAGTAGGAAAGTCGTATATCACGTGAACAGTAGATTCAGTATACCTATAATTAAGAGTGCCAGATGATGGTATTCCTACACTTGTATCCATAACACCTATAGCACTTGTTAATCTACCAAATTCATTCAATAGTTGAGGATATGTATTGTGGTTGTAATTCGTAGGACCATTACCACTCCATGTCGGTTCTATTAGGGGGTCATATCCAACACCAGAAGCTGACATACCAGAGATTTCAACGGTCATTGGGAAAAAGCAAATTTTAGTCTGAGCTTTAAAAGTTCTCCAGAATGGTGGCGGCTCTTGTTCATACCTGTCGGTATCCGTAATTTCACAATCTAGAGGTCCTATGTCCATATTGTATACTGTTGCTATGTCGTCTGGGTCGGGGATATTGTTAGCGTAAGCGTTGAGGGAGTTCCAGTATCCCCTGAATCTTTCTGCTTGGTCTATGTATGTATTTAGCACGGTTCGTGCCCATAGACTAGACTGATAGCTATCTACTGAGACCGATTGACCATCAGATAATTTTAGTTCAATTGTTATAGGGACAGCCTGTAAGTCTGTCAGTGTTTGGCCATTAAATAATTCAGATTTTTCTCTAGCTAAAACAGACGTGCTTGTAGCTAAGATCCTAGAATCTTCCAGTGTCGTTGGATCATTTATGTCTTGATTAGGTCCAGCCCTTGCCATCTCAATCTCCTAAAGAGGTTTAAATAAATTCAATTGTTGTTCCATAAACGGAGTAAACGAACCGTCTTCGTTCTCGTTCCAGTAAATCATAACTTCCGTATTGACAGCTAAAAATCCTCTGAAATTGGCTGGTTCTCCTATATTCAGAACGGAACTTAGCGATAGTATCTCACTAGATGTCAAGTTGATCTGTTGCACGGCATTCACCACTGGGGTAACTTTGTAAATGGGTTGACTATTGCTAACAGACGACACAACGGTTGCAGTAAAATTAGGAACTTTAGCAACAGCGACATCTATATAGTAAGAGACAATACCCCCATCTGTAATAGAGAATTCGTGAACTGTCACATCATTCCCTGCTGTCAACCTACCCCCGGCAGTTTGTTTTTCACCCATATTTACAACATCAAGATATTCTCCGAAGATTTTAGGATCTCTTACTAGTGTTAAGGAGCCAAAAACGTCAGAAGTCCATGCCATCGGGATGATGTTATATTTAGGCTGACTAGTGCTACTCCGACCATCTATGCGACCGAGTAAAGTCTTTAATTGTCGTCTATTCCCCTCACCCTCAATCCCAACAGAAGGTTCTGGTAACGATTTTTTGAGTGTCCTAGCAACTCTATCCAGCTCCCAGTCATCTTGAGGTGGTTTCATTGTATTATTAAATTCTGCTGCTTGACGACGAAGTTTGTCTAGCAAATCTTGTTGTTGTCTTCTATATTTGGAAAGATCTGTTGTATATTGTAATGATTGATAAGTTGTGAGCACCCCTTTTATTCCGAAGACCACTTGTATAGATGTTATAGCACCTGTTGTCTGTAACTGATCTCCTATGTTAACAGCAGGAACTCCCGCTACTTC
>SDBV01006040.1_pt1 | contig 16907 bp, 23 predicted proteins | sample 2277081 | NCBI WGS metagenome assembly SDBV01 (sample SAMN10402039, study PRJNA504765) | marine sediment metagenome | isolation source: marine sediment core GS10_PC15, 223 cmbsf | place: Arctic Ocean: Southern Knipovich Ridge | collected 2010 | reverse complement strand
AGATCAATTAGTTCATCTTTGTAAACAATTACCTAAATATAAAAAAAAGACTCATCTTCAGCTTTTAAGTCACTTTAGAATAGGTCTACAAAGAATGTGTTGTGATAATTATTTACATACACAAACATTAAATGATCTATGGATTATGTTTTATATTTTTGAAAGGGATGGTAAGATTTGGGATGAAGGAAAATCTCAATGGTTAGATTAAGTAGATTGATAATAAATAGGATTTATTAAATTTACAAAAAATTTAAGTTGAAGTTCACTAGGTAAACCATTATCATTAGATAAAAAAATAGAAGTTTTATAAACAATATTTCTACGAGATTCTCCTAAAATATCTTTTATTTCCACTACACTATTAATAAATATATCTGCATTTTCATCAAAAGGTGTATCTGGATTATTTGGTGCATCAGGGATGGGCAAACTTATTTCACTCTCCCCTAATCTATATGAAATTTTTGATTCAATATAAGGAATTAAATTTTTATTAATTCCGTTTATAATGACTTGATATTCCTTGAACAATTGAAAAGGATTATTATCTTCTATTACTTGTGAATCAGGAATTAACCAATCACTACTTAAATCAATTAAATTATTATAAACAGTATCAGTATCATTTAAATCATTTACTTTATTTAAAATTATTTGATCATTAGATGATAAATCACTAATTTGAAATTGATTTTTAATAGAATCATTCCAAATTTTAAAAATTTTTCGTTTTTCTGTGCTAAAAGTCATTTTTATTATATTTTCTTTGTTCTCGCCAATATAAAGGATTAACTAAATAAGCTTTAATATTAATAGTAATATCTTGTGTTTCAGGTAAAAAAGTTATTTTACTTAAAATACTATGATTCTCAGTTGTCAAACTATATGAAGTATCACCTACTGTATAAATATCATTATAAACTGGAAAATCAGTAGTGTTTGGATTGTCTACTATTGCAGGACTTAAAATTATAAAACTACCATTTAATTGAAATCTAAATGTTGGTATAAATGCAGACGAATCAGATATTTGTACATAATTTTTAAATTCTCTTTCTGACGTTACAACTCTTTCAAAACCTAATGTTACTGATTCTTTTTCTATTTCATCAGGAATATTTACAACATTTCTTTTAAGTGTAATATTAGTATAAGGAAGAGTATCACCATCATCTTCATCAGGAAAATTTGTTGGAGCTATTTCTTTAAAGTCACCATCATCTACTATAGATATATTAAGAATAAATAATTTTTGTTTTAATGTACTCCAAAAAAGCCAACGCCCATTTGCTTCAAATACTTTTGTTTTAATATTAGAACTAGGAATACCTACCCCACCATCTAATTGTATACTATAACTATCAACAGCAGAGAAAGTAAAAGTTTTTGTGACATTTTCAGTAGTTACTAAATTTTGATCGCATGATGATCCAGTATCAGTAAATGTTGTAACTATAAAATCTCCTATTGCAGTAAAAGAAGTGGATGTTATACTAATTATTTCATGATCTGGATTTGTTAAAGGGTTTGTTTGGAAAATTTCTGTACTATCTGAACCAAGACAATTCCCTGCCCCTACTGCTGTAATTACAGTAGTAGTGATACTAGTTACATTTCCAGTTACAATACTATCATCATTTTTAGTAATAGTTCCTTTAAAAACTTCTTTACTTAAATCAAATGAAATCCCATTAGAAGTAAAAAATGAATCTGAAAATACTTTATCAATTCCTATACCACCAACGGTTCCTGAAGTTGGCAATCTATCTGTTTTGAAAATTAAAGTACCATCTCCACGAATTTCTACACTATCATCAACAAAATCAGATCTATCATATAAAACAAAACCATGAATATCTGTATCTGGTAAAGATTTAATTTCTACACTATATTTTATGAAAGGTAAGAAAATTTCTGGAATTTGTAAATCTATAATTTGAGAATATGAAGCTTTAGTAGGCATTTTTTCAGATTTGAAAGCAGTAAAGGGACTATCAGATATAAAATCTGTATTTGGAATAACATTAATATCTCCTGAATTAAATAATTCAATAGGAGTTTTTATATTTTGTTGTTTTAATAGATTATTAAAAAATTCAAATTGATTACTATTATCTTTATTTTGAATTTCACTATTATTTTGTTCAACTCGTTCCCAAATTGTTTGTATTTTTTTTATTGAAGTAGTAAATTTAGACATTATTCTTTCTTTTCATTCATTAATTCATAAATTCTTTGATTTAAAAGTTTTAATGATAAAGTTATAAAGGTAGGAACTGAAGTAGAACTGAATCCAAATTGACTTACTGTTGCTTCTCTTATATTTATACTATAAAATATTTTTAATAGAAAATGTTTTTGATCTACATTATTAAACCAATATTTAAAATCTTGATTCTCGATACTTATATCACCTGTTTTTAAAGTACCATTAAGATTTGCTTCAGAAAAACTTATATTAATTATTTTACTGACAAATCCATCTCCAATTGTATATATTAGAGAAGGTTCTATTATATTTAAAGCCCATAATGGGAAATTTTCTAATAAAATAGTTTGAACATCATTAACTTCAGTTGTTAATTGATTAGTTATTATTGGAATTATTGCAATTTGTTTCTTAAAATTTATTGAATTAAAATTTAGTGTAACTAAAGAAACATCATTTAAAGTATTTTCGTTTTGTTCAGATCTTTCCCAAGTTTTTCTAATTTTTTGTTTCGATTTTCTAAAACTTTCAAATTGAGACATTATTCCACCGCTAATCTTGTTCTCATATCACTTTTAAGGGCAATAAGTATTCTTAATTCTTCCTCATTATATTCATTATCATCTTCATCAGGAAATTGACCATCAATAATTTCTAATTCTTTTACAGATTTAAGATTATCACCTTCAATAGTAACTTTTCTATCTGCGGATGTAATTGTAATAGATTTAACACTAACTGGAAAACCATTAGTATTATTATATATATTTGCTTGTGTACTATTATCAATATTAATTCTTGTTAATAAAGAAATATCATAATAAAAATATCCATCTATTGTTAAAGTTAATGAACAAGAAGTTTCTGGTAAAATATTTCCATTAATATTTTTTAATTTTTCTAATTCTAAATTAGCAACAAGTTTAGCAAACTCTTGAAAATTAAAACTTGCATCTTTAATTGAAAATAATCCATTCTGTTCATCAACTAATTTAGATTTTGTAATTTTAATACCATTTCTTACACTAATTTCTTGAAATGGAGCTTCTCCAACTTCAAAAAAGCCTAATTCAGTTTCTATATCATCATAAATTCTTTGTCTACGATGTTTAGCTACATTTAAATTCCATAACTCTTCTGATACAGGAGCCAATGATGTTCCAATATATAAAAAATGTTGTATAGATTTATCTCCAGTAGGTAGATTAGAAAACGGTGTAACTCCTTCAAATGTAAATACTGGCAATCTGATTTGACTAAAATCAAGTTCTTCATCAGTTGCTTCAGGGATATTAGAAGAATCATTAACTGAAAAAGATCCAAATTTATTAGCTGTTGGACTCCAAAAATAAGTCCAATTTTGTATGGGATTAAAAGTTCCTTCTTGGATTTCCTCTGCTATACTTCCATCACTATCAAAAAATAAATATCGACTTAAACTTTGTTTAATTCTAGTTCCTAAATTAACTCTAATTCCTTTAAATTTTGGTGGATTATCTTCATTATTAGGATCGCTAAAAGGATTAAATATTTTTGGATTTTGAATTAATACATCATAAAGAGATAATCTTGAATTTATTCCAGGTAATGAAAGTGTTATATTATTTAATATATTAATTTTTTCCTCTGCTAAAGCATTGACAATAATAAATTCTTGATTATTATATTGACAATCTAATTCAGAAATTTGTCCACTAAATTCAGTTCTTCCTCTAATTTTTATTTCTACATTATTTTGATTAGTAATTGTAGAAGAAACTCCTTCTAAAGTTGTATTTAATTGATCATGTTTGCGAGTTAATTGAAAAGAAGCCCTGGATTGTTCTGCAACAGAATGGGTTATAGAAATTGAATTTAAAATTAAATCAGTATCTCCTAACTCAACACTATCTATAAATATTTGATAATCTGTCAAATTAATAGGAACTATATCATCAATTGAAGTAATAGGTACAAGTTCTTTAGTCAAACATTTAAAATCTGTATCAATAGCAAAAGTTTGTTGAGATAAAGCATTAAAATTACTATCCATCCTAAATGTTTCAACAATATTAAAATCTGTATCTAATTGAAATTCATTTGGTTGTAAAGCCTGAAAATCTGTATCTAATTTAAAAGTAGATCTTTCATCTATAGTATATAATTCTCCAATAGTATTTTCTGTGCCAGCATATGTAATACCAAAATTAGAATTAGTTTCAATAGTTAATAAATTATCTGTATCACTTAAATCAAAAGTTATTTGATTTGTCAAATCAGCAATTTCAACTTTTACTACCTTTCCAGACGATCCTGCTACATAAACAAAATCATTTGTAGAATTCACAGCCACATCTTTTGCATTATTAATATTAGCCAAAGTAACAGATTCATAAACAAGATTTTCAGGATCTGTTGTATCAATTTTAATAATTTTAACAGGTGAAGTATCAGTAACAGCAATTAAAGGATTAACAGAAATAATTTTAGCTATTAAAGAACCTATAACTGGAAAAATAGGTGTTTCTAAACTAGAAGTAATAGTTAAAATATTGGGAGTAATTAAAACATCAGAGATAGTAGTTGGAGTTTCAATTGAACTTGAAATAGTTAAAACATTTGGAGTTATTTTCAAAACTTCTCCTATAGCAAAAGGAGGAAGTAATTCACTAGTAATAGTTAAAGGATCAGGTGTAATTATAGCATCTACAATTGTCTGAATAGATTCTATACTTGAATTAATTGTTAAAACAGATGGAGATACTATTATATCGTCATTATATTCTTGTGTTGGAGGAGTAAAATTAGATGTCCATCTTGCAATACCTTTTGATATTCGAAATTCGTCTAACCAACCATCTATAGAAGTTGAAGCTCCTAAAACACTTATTGAACCTATTTGAATTTGATTTGTTCGGCTTGTAATTGCATCACTATCTATAAGAGTAGACCCTTGCTGAACTCCATCTAAAAATAACCTAAAATCATTTCCATTTCTAGTTACTGCGACATGATACCATGTATTAATAGAAATAGATACTGTACGATCCATACCTATAATAATACTGCCATTAATATCTCTAAATCTTAATGTTGTGCTATCAACAAAACCAAGAAATACATAATTACTTACAGAACTTCCTCTTGAAAAAATAGTATTAAAAGATCCAGTATTTGAGAATCTAATCCAACAATCTATTGTAAAATCACTAGAACCCCAATCCCAATCTGTAGAATTAGGAACAGTTAATTTATCAGTAATACCATCAAATAAACCTGAAGCTCCACCAAATTTACTTTGAGCAGTATCTATTTGAGCATCTGCTTGAGCAGTAATTGTATGAGCAGAATCAGAATCATCTGTAAATGTAGTTGACCCATCTGATCCATTCATATGAAGCATTAATTTTGTATTAGAATCAATTCCAGCCATTTAATAACCTCTTTATATTAATCTAACAATTCCATTAGTTGACCATTGAATTATGAATGTTCCACCTGTTACACTTTTAGCTCCACCAAAATCAATAGAACCAATTAAATCATCTCCTGCTAATGTATCATCATAAAGAACTGCATGATAAGCAGTAAATGTAGCAGTCACCCATTGAACATCATCTGCATCGAATTTTGCTAAATCATTAGTATTATCTTGAGTAATTGCTTGATTAGCTAAAGTTTCTCCACTACTTGTATAACCAGTTCCACTACTTAGTAATTCATTAGCAGAGACATCGGCAAACGTGTTATTATCTGCATCAAAAGTATGACTATTATCTAATAAAGCAACTTTGATTATATCTCCACCATTAGTTAAATCAACTAATTTACTAAATAAATTAGCTTTCATCCTATTATATATACCACTCGCCATATTATATTACCTCCTCTTGGTTTCCTATTAAATCTAAAGGTTTCTGTATTTCTACTTTACAATCATTTGTACCATCGTCATAGTATGTATAAATTGTTTTTGTAGGTACAATTTCTTTTATACCATTCTTTAAATTAATGGTTGCTTTTCCTAATTCTTCTACAATATTTTTTATTTGTTTCATAATCTCTCCTATGGTATTAAAGTTTCATCTATAGTAAAATCATAAAGTCCACCTGATATTTGAAAAACTCTAACTATTTTTGCAGGAGTTTCAAATGTTCCAATCCAAATATCATTATTATCATCAATTGTCATTGAATTTGCATTATTAACTACTGAACCACTTTTTGCCAAATCTACTGTTTGTTGTAATATTCCAGATGTATTGTATCGTAATAATTGGGCATTTGATCCGCTTACATTGCCTGGTAAAAGAAACCATAAATCTGAACCGTCTATTTTTACATCTACTGGAGATTCAACAATAGATCCTCTTGAAATTTCTGTTGTAGAAGTTAATGGATTCGTTTTTGAAATAATTTCTCCTAATAAAGTTGAATCAGTATAAGCAACATAAAGATTAGAAGAATCTAAAGATAATGATTTAATTTCAGTAACAGCACGTTCTAATGTAAAATATGTTTGAGTTGGAATAAATTTTGCTTCTTTTTCTATAATGCAATTACCATCAGAATTTTGGGCAAAGGCAATCCATAAAAAATCATTAATTTCATCTGCTATTTGTGCAGTTATTTGTTTATCTGATGAAAAATCAAATCTACGAGTTATTGGCATTATTATTTTTCCAAGTTAAATAAATCTTATGAGAATTTTTTTCTTCATAAATAATATATAATGTATTATCTACTATCCAATAATCCCAAAGTTGAAATACTATTGTTAAATTATTTTTCATAAATTATTTAATTTCAATTACTTAGCCATTTAACAACAAATACTGGATTGGCTGAAAAGCCAGTTGTTTGACTAGCTGGAATTACTACAGCTATATTTGCATAAAGTGTACTAGCACCTGTAAGAAATCCATTTTGATCATTAAGAAAAAGGAAATTTCCATCTGAAGAACCAGCCATTCTTGTAGCTCCTGTTATCCAACCAGCACCAGGTAAACCAGCAGTTGTTGTAATACCTCTAATAAAGCTAGAAGAAGGTGTGCCACCACCTAATATCGTTCCTGTAGAAGTATTTAAATTTGTATCATCCCAAACTTCTAATTTAGGTTCTGATGCAGTACCAGCATTAAAATCAAAAGCCAAAACATAACGCTTATCTAAATTACCCATTCCATCAATACTTTTTAATAAAACATCACTAACATCTTCTAAAAGATAATTAGAAACTACAATTTGTGATCCTGTTAATTCTGAACCAGCACTAATCAATTCAGCTTGTGTTGGAATATCTGCCCCATCAATAACTTCTGGATTACCAGCAGTAAAAATTAATTTATCATTTCCTTCACTAAATTCTACCCAATCAACTCCTGAAGTGTTTAAGGGAGAATCAGAACTATCCACATTAACATGTGTCGTTAAAGCCATACTATTTCTCCTTTTTTATGCCCAAGAATTCACACGAAAAGTGATAAATCCATCAGCAAATGTTACAACTTTTTTTCTTCTTGTTCCAGATGGAAATCTAATTGGATTTGCACCTAATCTTTTTACCTTTAAATCTTTAGTTGTTGAAGGGGTTAAATCAACTTTTAATACATACTTTGTATTTTTAGCAATAGTAGAAGGTAATGTATTCATAATAGCCACTAAAGCTTCATAGTTTTCGTCTATAAGAATAAATTGTAATGGAAAATCCCAAGCAGAATCTGAACCTTCTGAAATAATACTTCCCTGTCCTCTTAAAGATGTATGTTCAATATCTGTTGATGGATCTAAAAATGGTGAATCTCCCCAATCTACAACATTCTCAAATTCATATACTAAAGTTGTTCCGTCACTCTGATAAAGCCGAAATCTAGGAAATCCACTTGCCATAATTTACTCCTTAAAATTCTTCTATTTGTCCATTTACTGCTTCTTTAAATGGTAAAGTATTTACTATTCTATCAATTGTAGATTTATCAGAAAGAAGATTTGATAATAATGTCCTTGCTTCTTCTTTTGATCTAAATATTAAATCTAAATTTTGTCCATCAATTGTAATATTAAAATCAATAGTTTGTTTTTGTGTTGGTAGTTGAAACCCTGCTGATGTAACTTGACTAACTGGCAAATTTGCTATAGTTCTTGGTATATTTTGTGTTTTTTCAGCATCTGTAAAAAAACTCCTAATTTTCTTTAAATCTTCGGTAAATAAAGTACCACCTTGTTCAAAAACTCGAATTAAATTTCCAATTGAAGTTGTATTTTCTTGTATTGCTGATTTATTTTGATCAGTTGATTCTTTTAAACCTATTCGTGCTTTTGTTAATTCAATTTGTGTTTCAGCACGTATGGGAGTAAAAGCTTTTTGTCCAAGTTTTTCTTCAATTTGAATAGTAGCTCCCCGACCAGTAAAAAATTTTAATAATTCTTGTTGTTTAACAAAATCAGCAAATTGAGTTTTTAAAATTTCAGCTTCTTTTCCTCCTCGACGAATAAAAGTATTAAAATCTCTTTGACCACTTACCACTTCACTAATAATTTTAGCTGAACTAATACCTTCATTTTTAGCAATTTGAGCAAGTTTTACAGAATTACTAGTAAAAGAAATACTTTTCTTTTGTTCTTCATTCATTTTTCTTTCAATTTCTAATTGACGTTTTTTTTGATTTATAATACCGTCATTTATATCTGTTTGACGTATTAATCTATCTTTAATTTTTAATAATTGTGATTCTGTTGCTCCTTCTAATCTTAATCTTTCAAGTTGATCTTTAATAATAGCTTTAATTAATTTATTTTGCTGTTCTGTTGTAATTTCTACTTGATCAAGTGTTATCTTTAAAGTTGGTTCTATAGGTTCTAAATCTTCAAATAATCCTTCTAAAGCTTTTTTAGCCTTAATTAATATATCTTTACCAAATGTAAATTGTTTAGTATCTAATTTAATATCAGTTTCAATTTCAACAATTAATCGTTCCAAATTAGCTCTATCTAATTGACCTTCTAATCCTTTCAGTAATTTCTTAGTATTGTTTAAAGTTCTCTTTTGAAATTTATCCAATGCTTTTTCAGTTTCTCTGGATACAAAAATTATATCTTTCAATGATAAACCAACTTCTTTTAACGACAAAGTTGTTAATCTTGTTACTCCACTAACATCACCAAAACTAACTTGTCCTGAAATTATTACAGCTCTAGCAATTGATTCAGCTTGATCTAATATTTTTTTCTGAATTTTTGATAATTTTTCTAAACTTTTATCAAAATCTTTAGCACCTACTAAGCCAGTAACAAATGCTTTACCAATCTCCTTATTTAAATTTTGAAATTGAGCAACTAATTGAAAGGTCGTTTTATTAAGTTCTTCAAATTCTTTAGTAAAATTGGCGACATCTACAGTAACTCCAAGAATATCTTGTAAATTTTTCCTAAGAGCAATTAAACCTTTAACAGCTAAACCTGATCTTAATCCAAAAATAGACTTAACTATTTTTTCAAATTCTGGAGATACCTTACCTGCTTCACTTCGAGTTTTTTGCAAAGCATCTAGGGTTTTCAAAAATATATCAAATGTTCTATCCATTTCAGGATTAACTTTAATACCTAAACTCTTAGCTAACTCATCTGTTTTAGTTACCATACGAACTAAAGACGTTGATAATAAACGACCTGCTTTGCTACCTCTTAATCCTGCTGTACTTAAACCAGCCATAAGTTTTACAGCTTCTTCTGCTGAAAATCCTGCTGTTTTTGCAACAGGAGCAAATCTTTCTAATGAAGCAGTTAATTCATTTAATTCAAATGCATTAGTTTTCCATAATTCAGAAGTAAGAGCCATAACCTCCGCTAATTGTTCTCCTGCTGGTTTTGCATCTTTACTTTCATCTACTAAAACTCTCATAGCACGTGCAAAAGCTGTAGCAGTCTCTTGTACTTCACCAAATAAAAGAATTGATAATTTTGTGGCACTATTAGCTCCAGATAAAGAAGCTTCAAAATCAAAACCTACAGTAGCAAATTTTTGGAAAGCATTAGTAATATCTTCTACACTTCTACCAGTTTCAATAGATAATTTAGTAACTTCATCTTTTAAAATCCCGAAATTTCTTTTAATATCTTCTGCACTTCCTTGTAAATTACGTCTAGCTTTTTGTAATGCCCTATCAAAAGAAACAATAGCTGATAATCCTTCTTTAATTGTTCTAAAAACAGATCCTATTCCTTGTCTCAAAGCAAACCATAATGGGATAGTTAAAGCTGCTCGTTTTGCTAGTGTTGCTAAATTCTGTCCAAATGTTCTTGATACAGTTGCTCCTTTTGATACTGTAGTATTAAATGTTTTAATATTTTTACCAGTACCTGCAACACTACTTCTAACAGTTACTAATTGTCCATTCGCTAATCTTAATACTGTTGCAAATTGTTTAACTTGCTTACTAACACCACCTAAAGGTAATTTTATTCCTTTAGCAACAGTTTTAATTTTTATTAATTCATCTTTAACAATAGTTGCACCTTTAGTAAAATCTTTACCCAAATTCTTAGCGACTCTTGCATTAATTCGTTCTAATAATTTAACTTGGCGTTTAATATCCGAAATATCTGCTCTATATCCTATAACTACATTTTCTACAGCCATTTAGTTGTCACCTTCTTTTTTTGCCCCTGAAAAAATTTTAAATTTACCTGATTTATTTTCACTTTTTCTTTCTTCTCTTTTATGTTTTCTCATGCGTTTTTCCTGTTCTTTTCTTCTCCAATAAAGGAATGCATCTGTTCTGTCATTATCTTTTATTACTGCTTCATCTAAATTATTCCATTCCATTTGATATAATTCATCATATAACATATGATAAACTCTAATCCAATAAATCATTAAAAATTGTAGTCCTGAAAAATTCATGGAATTTTGAAATAATTGAATACCAGAACATTTCTGTGAGGCATTGTAAATTTCCTGATAATAACTATTCTGAGCTAACTTTCTTATTTGCTGTTCTAAAGTCATATTAATCTTTGATATTCAAAAGTAATGTTTGTATTGCTTCAATAGATTTGTAACTAATACCAGTATCATCTTTTTCAAATTCTGAATAATCTTTCCAAACTTTTTCAAATTCATCTTCTTTAATTTGTTTTTCAACACACGAAGATGCTAAAGATTTATAATATATTGCTTTTACTTGTTCTTCTAACGCAGGGGATAATAATTCTATTACTTCAATAGTAACTTCCATAAATTTTTCTTCAATTTTATTTTTCTTATCTTTTAATTCTTCAATTTTATCAGGATCATCTGAAGGAATAATAGCTAAATCTAAATACATATCTTGCAAATCTTTTCGTAATTTTTCTTTATCTTTCTCTAATTGAGCAATATCAATATCTTGTTTTTCTTTTAATACTTTAATTAATCTTTTTCTAGTGATTGTATCATCTGATTGAATTAATTTTACTTTTAATTGATTTTGTTTATATTCTGCTTCAGTTTGTTGTATTTGAGTTGGCATTTTACAACGATATACTTTATCTTTATAAATAAATATTAATTTATTATCTTGAATTAAAGATTGATTAACAGGGTTTATATCCATTTCTTTTAATATTTCTTTAATTTCTTCTATTTTTTCGGGGTTTAATTGTTCCATACGTTTTCTCCTATTTTAATATAGATTATTATCATCTATATATTTATCTAATATAGTTTTTATATTATCATAGTCATAGTAATAATGAGTATGTATTTCCATAATTCGCATTTTTTTTAACTCATCAATACCTTTTCTTAAATATGCTATTTCTTCTTCCAAAGCTCTAAGTCTTTTATCAGACATGATACTCCTTAAATAAAAAAATCCCTACATCAAGATTCATCATCTTTAGTAGGGTGATATATGGGAATTTTCTTGTATTCTCTACCTTCTGAATAGAAAATCACAGAATTACGAATAGTACGAAATTCTTCATAAATTAATTCTTTCAAAAGAGATTTCTGTAATCCTAAAATTTGTTTGGTTTCTTCAGAACAATTTGGTTGTTCTTGTAATACCTCAATTTGTTTACAAGCCTTTCCAACCAATGATTTACTTTGTTCTTTACAAAGATTTTTAATAAATTCTTTTAAACCAATATCCATACGTTACCCCACTTTGTATACAAGAGAAGAGAGAATCGCTTATAGCGACTCTCATCTCCTCAAGATCTCCTTCTACCGAAGTAGACGAGTCTATTTATTATAAATTACCTTCAGTTGCTGTAATTAATATATCATCAGATTGTGCTGAAATATCCATTGTAGCAAATTCATTAGCTGTGGCTGAAAAACTTCCATCAGTATATGAAAGATTATCAATTTGATAGCCAATTAAGAAAATATCTTTATCTGAATTATTATAAATTTTAACAGTTACTTTTATATTATCATTAAATAATTTAACACTTGAAATAATATCAGAATCTGCTAATTGATTCATAAAAGCTTTTTCTCCATTATAATTTTTAACACGACCTGAAAGATCAACAGTTACAGGTGTATCAGAAATTTCACGAAGAATTCTTTCATCATTTCCAAGAACACTTTCATCAATTCTATTTAAAGTAGCTGTTAATGTAAGAGAACTTAAACGATCCATTTCTAATTCCGTTGTTCCATCACTAATAAGTACTGTAATATTTTCCGCTTTTAAAAAACATATTGAATCGTTATCAACAGTGGTAGGATCTCCTGCACTACCAAAAGATGAAGCACTATAATAAATATTATACACATCACCTGTTAATGCAGAAAGAATATCAATATCTTCTCCTACTACAGTATAAGTATAATCAGTTACTTCTGTTAATGTTACTGTTTCACCTGCTCTAGTACGATCAATTCGCAACATATAAAGTGCTGTTGGATTTGGATCTATAACTGGAACTGGATCTGAAACATTAATAATATAACTTCCTGATGTTCCTGATGGGGCTGTATCTTCCACATGAATTAAATATTTATTAGCTCCTAAAAGAACTCTGCGATCATCGCTTGAAAGTTCAATATCTCTTGTAATTCGGGCTTCTGGATCATCAACATTTAATGTGATACTAGAAACTGAACATTTAGGAGTCCAAATAGTAGAATTTAAAACGCCATTGAATTCATCTTTTAAATAATAAATAGCATCAACTAAGGAGCTATTAAAATCTAAAAGGTCAAAACCCCCTGCTGGTTCTGAATCTAAATTTGCAAGGGTAAGATATGAATCTATCTCGCCTCGCTCTAATAATGTTAAAGGAACTGTTACCTCTGGAATTTCTGTGTCAACACCACATTTCACCTTTTTACCAACTACAAATACTTCTTCTGAACCAACACTAGGATCTGTTCCTACATCTGTTAAGCCATGTAAATCATCTGCACTTCCACCTGTATTTGGAATAAAATAAGGTGAAATTGCTCTACCATGTCGAATATCTTCACTCATAATTTAATATCTCCTCTTGTTTATTATAATTTTTTTTTAAATCAATATTTCTTTACTTCGCTATTACAATTATTTTATCTATATAAGTGTTACCTTTTCTAAGATTATCTATTGCCCATAGGGGTTGTAAATTCTTGAAATTAAAACACTTATATTGTTCTGATTCCTTACTTAAATCAAATTTCGCACATGGTTTAATATGATCTATATGCCATTTACCATAATTATCCCAATTCATACCTTTGGTGAATTGTTCTTGAATGTGATATATTAAATAATCTATATCACAACCAATAAGAAATATAGTTGACAAGGATTTATTAAGTCCGTGTAATGCTAAACTTATTCTTCTGCTTAAATTATCTTTTACTTTAATTTGAATATTTTCTCGTCGTGCTTTTAATTTACGTTTGACATCTTTTTTACTAATTCTTTCTTTATTTTTTATTCTATACCGCTTATCATATTCTTTCTTTTCTTCTTTATGATTTTCATACCATTTTTTACTTTGTTTTATAATTTTATCTCTATTTATTAAATAATTATTTTTACATTTTTGTTTTATATAATCTTTATTTTCTTTTTGATAATTTTCAATTTTTAATACTATTTGTTTCTTATGATCAAGATAATATTTTTTTCTATTTAATTGAATACACTCAATGCAATCATTTCTATAAGAATTAGAATCTTTACGAAAATAAAATTCTGATAGTTCTTTTTCTTCACCACATTTTGAACATTTTTTAATTTTCATTTTATTTCTTAGATTTTTCTAATTGATTAATTCTTTCTTCAGAAACTGCTAGTTTTTTATCAATCTTATTTAATTTAGTTGTATTTGTTTTAACTTCCTTACTTAAATCTTTTACATCTCCTGAAAGATGTTTAAAATCATTAAATTTTATAATTGCGAAACATAAAATAGTAATAAACCCTTGAATTAAAAATGCATAAAGTTTCCAATCATTTAATATATTTTCCATATTTATTATTTCTCCTTAAACAGCAATACTAATATTTATTGAAATATTATGACGGTATTTATCAAATGCATCGGCATCTGCTGTAGCCCTAATTGGTGTATCCGTAACAAATTCTACAGAAGCTTTACCAGTTAATGTTTTAATAGGATTATCTGGATCACTTGAATTTGGTTGATAATCAAAAAAATCAAATCCATCGTTAATCGTATCTGTTACCCACTCTGTTAAATCAGAACGCATTCCATCATCTAATGCTCTAATATCAATAATCATTAAATAAGATTTTAATCGTTTATTACCACCAACAAATCCTCTAGTAGCAGTTCGGGTGTCTAAATAAACAGAAATATTTGGTAATTTCCAATCTTGTTGAGGAGATTTACCTACTCTTATATCAATAGAAGTGTCTGAACCCTTAAAAAATACTGTTACTCCACTGGATTGTGTTTGTAAAAATTCAGTTAAACTGTTCTCTAAATTTCTCCGAATTTGCCAATCTAAAGTCATAATTTAATAGTCCTTACAATAGAAGATACAATTTGATTTACTTCATTAAGAGTTGCTTGTATATAATTTTTTGCTTCAATAGGTTTTTGAGGATTAATTAAATATTTACCAGTAGAACTTTGATTCCAACGACTTTTTCCTCCACCTGCAATTGGTTGAGGACTACCTGTTCTAAATTGTCCTCTACTTCTAGGTGGTGTTGTCCTACCTGATTGAGCTTTTCCAAAATTTTGCCAAAACCAATAAGGTGCTTGTTGATTAAGAAATGCAATATCACCAACACCCCATCCATCAGTAATTTGTACTGTTGTGAATGCATTAGCTAAATTTTTTGTAGATCCTTCTCTTTCAATTCTTTCAGCAATCTTATCTTTAATAACTACTTCAGTTCTTCTAGCAATCCCTTCTATTTGTCTATCAGCTAAATTAAGAATTATTGTAGTTTGGGCTTTCGCAAAATTTTTATTACCTTTTATTTTGGTTGTAACTTTAGCCAATTAATCCACATCCTTACGAAATAAAATAATCTTTGAAAAATCTGTATAAGAAGTTGGAAAAATTTGAAATTTATTTCCTACAGCAGAATTATAAACATAATATTCTATATTACTAATAGTTATCTTTTCACTATTTTTAATTAAATTAACATCCTTATCTGCTAATATAATTTGTATTGCTCCTGCTTCTGTCAAGCCCATTTCCCTAAAAGTAAGACTTGATGGGGATATTGTTTTTGTAAGTACTTTAACAGGTAAAGGATTATTATTCTGTTGAATAAAACCAGTGTTTCTAAAGGAATCGAAATTATCTTCTTTAGTTTTAGAGCCTCTTAAAAAAACTAAAGCTATTTTACGATGTTTCCGAAAGAATTCTTTAAAAAATGCTTGACTAATTTCTTTTTCAGACATTATATTAAGCGGTTGGATCTGTCCAATCTATTTTTTCCTTTTTAAATTGTATCTCGCCTTGATGTACTGTAAAAATTTCTGAAGAAGTATTTTCAATCTCAATTTCAATAAAAGATTTATCATCGAAATTTGTGGTTTGATTTTTGGCTACTTTAATTATAAAAATTCCATTTGTAGCATCAGTGACTTCTATTTGACTATCAGCACCACTACTATTTAAAGTAGCAAGTTTTATGCAATTTCCACAATCATCGTATATTTCACACCTTATCTTCCAATCAGTAATATCTGTATTTAAATCTGCTTCTAAATTTATATTGTCACCACGAACTATATTAGTAAGACTTGCCATTATGAATCCTCACACTTTTTCAAATTTAATTTAAATTGCTCAGATAATTTACTATTCAATTTGAACTGTGATAATCTTATTAAATTCAATTTCTTTTGATCAATAAAAGAATTCAAATTTATAGTAACTTCCTTCTTTAAATTCAATTTAAATAAATCAGTCTTTAATCGTAAATTAAATGGAAGAATAAATCGAATAATACGAGTAATATCTCCACCCCTACAAATAATACCTTTAGTAGATAATGCTATTGATTGTCCTGCCATAAAATTAATTCTCCGTAACCTTATAATCTATTAATTCTTGATTTATATTATATGTGGCATTAATAGTATATTCTGCAATCGAATTCGTTTGTGAATTAGTATCACTTGCATTATTATAAATCGAAATTTTAGCAGAAGTTAAAGATCCTTCTGTATCATATACTTGATCTGTTAATCTATAATTACTTTGTGATAATCCAAGAACTTTAATTAATTTTGTAGCTAAATTATC
>SDBV01006039.1_pt1 | contig 16907 bp, 12 predicted proteins | sample 2277081 | NCBI WGS metagenome assembly SDBV01 (sample SAMN10402039, study PRJNA504765) | marine sediment metagenome | isolation source: marine sediment core GS10_PC15, 223 cmbsf | place: Arctic Ocean: Southern Knipovich Ridge | collected 2010 | reverse complement strand
CGTCTGGCGATTACGTCAACAAAAAGCCGGTGGTTAGTGCTGATGCGGCATGGAACGATGAGCCGAAGATCACTAACTGGCTGGGTATCAACTGGATTACGCATCCAAAAGTGACTGGAGTTGGGACGTCAGCCGAGAAGTGCTACTTGTTCCACAAGTCGGCTATAGGGTCTGCTTTTGATTTGGATGGTGGGTTGGATATCTCCATCGGTTACGACTCAGAGCAGGATTATTCTTTCGCCAGGGCGACGTCGTTCTTCGGCAGTAAATTGCTGCAGAACGCTGGAATCGTAGAGATTCGTCACGACGCTTCGGCCATCTCATAGGAGGTATTGATCATGGGATATGCTACTGCTGGATTGCGTCTTTGCAACCCTGGGATGCCCGGACAGCCGGCTAGTTGGGTCTACTCGAGCACTGATGCTCATGCAACTGTTGTTGGCGCTGGCTACTTCACAGATGGAGCAGCCAGGGGAATGAAGGTTGGTGATTTCATCTTCGTTCTCAAAACGGGCTCGACTGAAGGCGCTACGATTCACTACGTGAAGACTGTCACGGCACTGGACGCGAGTCCGTACACGACTCTCGCCGCTGCAATTTTCGCTTAACTGAACGTTAAGCGAAAAACACAAGGGCACCCTTCGGGGTGCCCTTTTTATTGGAAAAGGAAAAACTATGAACGCACCAAAGGCACTTAAAAAGGAAGACGCAATCACCGCGTCGGATCGGAAGAGACAAGAACTGGAGGCCGACTGCGCGAAGATGCGTGATGTCAGCGTGGAACGTAAGGCGGCCCCGCCAGCGCGTCTTGAACTCGCACAGCATTGCCGCAAGGTCTATCGCTTTATTCTGCCGGAGGGCGACACGCTTGAGGATGCCCTGGAGACTGACTACTGGGTCCACAACCTGTCGAGACTTGCGCTTCTGGATAAGATCGAGATCAATCCTGACGATGGCAGTTTCTATGCTGAGTTACAGGTCAGATCCATAGCATTCGGCCAGGTTGTTACCGCTGTTATCCACTTAACCGACTTTGACGACGTAAAGGCACCCAATGCGCACGCGATAGCATCTGAGTTCACCGTCAAATTCAGGGGTCCGTATGACAAGTGGGGAGTGCTTTCTGCCAAGGGCGAAGTACTGGTAACTGAACTTGATACTGAAGGGGTCGCTAATAACTGGCTGAATGATTACCTGAAAGCGCAGAGGGCGTAAATGGCCGTTTCCAAGTTATCGCTGTATCAGGGGGCTCTGCTCAACCTGAGCGTTGAAAAGCTCTCTGGTATCTCGGAGGATATTGAGCCCCGTCATGTAATGGATCGGGTTTGGGACAATCAGTTGAGAGATCGTGTCCTGCAGATGGGCCAGTGGAACTTCGCTACTCGCGCACAGAAGCTGGACTCATCGTCCTCGCTCACGCCTAGCTTCGGCTACCAGTTCGGATTTACACGGCCGACTGACTGGATTCGCACGGTAGGGCTGACTCAGGACGAGTATTTCGGTGTACCGCTGACCCGGTACGTCGATGAAGCGGCCGTATGGTACGCCGACATCGATCCGATCTACGTTCGCTTCATCTCAAACGACACTTCGTATGGCTATGATTATTCTCTCTGGCCGCCGAACTTCTCTGAGTTCGTTGAGTACTACATGGCGTATAAAACTGCGGGTCGAATAACGGGTCAGTACGACGACGAGAAACTGGAAAAGAAAATGAAGAAGGCGCTTTTGGCGGCCAAGTCCACGGATGCAATGGAGAGTCCTGCTCGCTTTACACCGCTGGGTTCGTGGGCCAGATCCAGGCAGGGTCGACGGCGCGGCGATCGGGGCAGCAGGAATCGGTTGCTCGGCTGATGGCAGTAAAAACGGCACGGAAACTGCTGCTGGCATTTAACAGGGGCGTCGTTTCGGCGCTTGGCCTTGCGCGTATTGACCTGAAGCGCATGGGTATGTCTGCGGAAACGCAGACCAACTGGATGCCGCGTGTACTCGGTTCAATGATGTTGCGTCCGGGCTTTGGGTACAAGGACAATACTCGTTCTGATTTGCAGTCCAGGCTAATGCCATTCGTGTTTTCTGAGGACGATACGGCACAGGTCGAAATATCCGCCAGCACCATTTATGTGCGTATCGATGATTCGCGTATCACTCGTCCGGCTGTAACGTCTGCCGTTACCAATGGCAGTTTTGATAGTAATGTCACGAGCTGGACCGATATTGATGAGAGTGGTTGCACGTCTGCCTGGTTGTCAGGCGGCTACCTGCAGATGATTGGCAATGGTACAAACTTCGCCGGTCGTAAACAGCAGGTCACAACGGTTGAGACCGGAACTGAACATGCGCTGCGGGTCATAATCAATCGCGGCTCGGCCATCTTCAAGGTTGGGTCGTCTGACCTTGGCGAGCAGTATGTCTCGGAGACACGCCTGGGACGCGGCGATCATTCCCTGGCTTTCACGCCGACCGGTGATTTCTATATCACCGTAACCAGTGAACTCAGTTATACCGTCTTAATCGATAGTATCGAGGTCGAATCTGCCGGCGTGATGAGCCTGCCTACTCTGTGGACGGCAGCGGCCGATCTGAAGAAACTGCGCTGGGATCAATCGGGCGATGTCATTTATGTCGCTGCCAATGGGTTCGCGAATCGGAAGATTGAGCGTCGCGCTGCCCGATCCTGGTCTGTGGTCTTTTACGAACCTGTTGACGGGCCGTTCAGAGTACAGAATACCTCCAAGACAACGATCGCGACGAGCGCCATATCCGGTGACGTCACGCTCACGGCCTCGAAGTCGATATTCAAGAGTACGCATGTCGGCGGTTTGTTTCGGGTTGCATCAGTCGGGCAGACCGTTACCGCGTCTATTGCGGCACAGGATACATTTACCGGCGCTATACGAGTCACTGGTGTTGATACCGGGCGTGTTTTCAGCATCGTGATTACCGGAATCAGTGATTCCACGGTGACTGTGCAGTATTCGGTGGGCGCGGAAGGCGCGTGGGTTGACCTGGCGACTACTTACGTGGCACCGGTCTCAACGTCCTACGATGACGGGCAGGACAACCAGATCATTTATTACCGGATTGGTATTAAGACGGGAGACTACGGTACAGACACATGCGTTTGCACGTTGAGTTATGCGGCCGGGTCAATTTCCGGGGTGGCGCGGATTAACGCCTATTCTTCCGGTACATCCGTCACCGCGAACATTCTGAAAGATTTCGGTGCTACTTCTGCCTCTGCTGATTGGTGGGAAGGCGAATGGTCGGACTTCCGCGGCTATCCAACAGCAACCAGGCTCCACGAGGGACGCCTGTGGTGGTTGGGCAAAGATAAGATATGGGGTTCAATTTCAGACGCTTATGAGAGTTTCGATGATGAGTTTATAGGCGATGCCGGGCCGATCTCTCGCAGTATCGGTTCAGGTCCGATTGCAATAATCCACTGGGCACTGTCGTTGGGCAGATTGTTAATGGGCACGGCCAGCAACTCAACCGATATCGATGCCGCTATGATTGAGGGCGACAGCGTGCTCGGAGCGCGGTCAAGCTCTTTCGGTGAGCCCCTCACTCCATCGAACTTCAACCTCAAGGACGAAATTGGCCGCGCTGTGTACGTTGATCGGTCCAAGCAACGCCTTTATGAGTTGACGCCTAGTCAATCAGAATACACGGGCGGCGTAAGTGGGTACGAGTCCCTGGACCTGAGTGTTTTTACACCTGATTTCAATTCGGCTGGTATCGTGCAGATTGCTGTACAGATCAAGCCGGATGTGCGAATTCACTGCGTCAGGGCCGACGGCACGGTCGGCGTGCTGATCTTTGATCGGCTTGAGAATGTTATCTGCTGGATAACGGTGACGACGCCGGGCGCTACCGGCCTGGTCGAAGACGTTTCCGTGCTGCCGGGTGCTGTTGAGGATCAGGTGTATTACATCGTCAAGCGCACCGTTAATTCGGCGACTGTTCGCACCATTGAGAAATGGGCGCTCGAGTCCGAGTGTGTCGGCGACGATCTTACTAAACTGGCCGACGGTTTTGTCGTGTATGACAGCACATCGACCACGACGCCGTTCACAACCGAATTACTGCACTTGAGAGATGAGACTGTTGAGGTCTGGGCCGATGGCAAGGATGTCGGCACTCATACGGTGAGCGCGGCGGGTGCGATCACCTTGTCGGTGGCTGCCTCCAAAGTCGTTGCTGGTCTTGGTTATACCGCCCAGTTCAAGGGCACGAAACTCGCATCAGTAGAGGGTGTTGGACTGAACGAGCGCAAGAAGGTCAGCGGCCTTGGGTTCATTCTCAAGGATACGCATTACCAGGGGCTAAAATTCGGCCCGTCTTTTTCGAACTTGGACAACCTTCCGAAAGTGGTAGCCGGGTCCACCCAGGCCGACGATACGGTCTGGTCTGAATTTGACGAACCGGTTATTCCTTTCAAGGGCGTCTGGGACACGGATTCAAGAATATGCTTACAAGCAGCAGCGCCGAGACCTTGCACGGTACTGGCAGCAGTCGGGGAAATCGAAGCGTAGTAGCTTGGCGGTACGCGAGTGCCACCGATGTCGAGCGATTTTACAGTGGCGCGGTGCGACCGACTTTACGTGCGGTCATTATTACGCTGGACGATGAGCCTGTCGGAATCATCGGCGTGTCCAGGGAAGACGGGATCGGTAAGTATTTCTCCGAGTACCGGGATGCGCTCAAACCGCACTTGCGCTCAATCACCGTCATGCGGGCGATTAAGGCCAGCATGGAATTTGTTAAGGACCATCCGGGTCCGGTTTATGCGGGCGCGGAACACGAACAAGGAAAACACATCTTGACCAGACTGGGATTTACCAACATCGACGGAGACCTGTTCTCATGGGCGATTTAGTTAAAGGCTACGGCCAGTATCGTGCTGGCAAAGAGGCGAAACGTGCCGGCAAGCTGGAAGCGGAACAACTGCACGAGCGAGCCGATGTAAGGCGTGCCGCGTCGCACCGGGACGCCGCAGAAGAGCAACGGAACGCCAAACTCGCCTATTCGCGCGCATTAGCGGTCACTGCCGCGAGCGGTGGCGGTGTTGACGATCCCACGGTGGTCAAGATATTTGCGGACCTGCAGGCCGAAGGCAGGTATCGCGTGTTGTCGAGGTTGTTTGTGGGTGAGGATGAGGCTGAAGGCATCGAGTATCGCGCCGAGGTTGCGCGCCGAGAAGGCCAATCGCGCTACAAACTAGGCAGGTATCAAGCGGCTTCGTCGGTGCTGAAAACCGCAGAGACTTTTGCAGGGAAATACGGCTGATGACAGCCACCTCAACTGTAGCGACGGGTACATAGCATGGCAAAAATTCTACAAGCTCAAGATTTAGGGCCCCGCCCAAGTCTCAGATCGAACCGGCAGGTTGTCATGGACCGTTCCGGCGAGATTGCGGCGCAGGGCCTTATTGCGTTGGGGCAGACTGTCGCCGACATCGAAGAAGGTATGAGGCGGCGTGAGGATAGATTCTCCTATGCTAATGCCAAGTCGACGCTGCTGATTGCAGATTCCGAAGCCCAGCGGTCCTTTGAGGACGACGATGACTGGGCGACCTTCGAGGAACGGTATCGGGAAAAGATGGCGGCTGGTCTTGAGGCGGCTACCAAGAAGATCAAAAGCAAGACCGATCGAAAACTGTTTGAGCTGGATTCAAAGCTAGCGATCGAGCGCGGTGCGATGGCTATTCGTAATGCGGCGCGCAAGAAAGAAATTGATGAGGTTCGGGCGGACCTCGATGTGATTGTTGATTCAGCTCTGAAGAATACTCTTGAGAGTCCTGATGCCAGTTATGAACTTCTGGATAATGCGCGTGACGCCATCGCGGCGGCTGCGAGCAAGGGTGTCATAAGCAAAGAAGTCGCCGGAGATAAGAGCCGAGCGCTTTCCAGGGATTATGCCGAAGCCGCGTTGACGATCATGGAGCCGGAAGCTCGGCTTGAGATGCTGAAGCACCCGGAAGGCACAGATGCGGATTTCCTGCACAAAGACACACGGATCAAGATGCTGCGCGCCGCTGAGAAGGAAAACAAGGCTACGCGCGTCAAGGCGGCATCCCAGTCGGCAGTCGATGAGATCATGGAAAAGAATCCGGAGGACCGTGGCAAAGCACTTGCGTCCGCCAGGAAGATCAAGGATCCGGATGTGCGGGCGGCTGCGGTGACTAGCGTCAATGCTCGCTTCAACGAAATGGAAGCGATCGAACGCGAGAACGTTGACCGCATCTACGATGAGGCGACGGAATTCATTGGCGAGACGGGCAGCCTTGCTGGTTATGACGGCAATCTGCAAAAGCTCACTCCTGCCCAGCAGAAGTCTCTTGACGATTTTGCGCGTTATGAGCAGAAAGGCATTGAACCCGTGCATTCCGATGAAAAATACGAAGAATGGCTGGCCCTGCCAATAAGAGACGTAGCTAAGGTAAATCTGTTGGCGGAATATCGCCCAGTTTTTGACGATGCTCATTTCGCACAAGCGCAAGCACGTCAGTTGTCCATCCGCGACGGGAAAACCGAACAGGTGCAGTCCTACGTCGGCGATGTCAGGCGCATCGAGTCCGTACTGATTGGCACGCCTAATTTCGAACGCAAGCCCGGCAGCGGCACAAAAGATCGTGACCGCAAAATCCGATGGGACCGGCTCGTCGGCGGAATACTGAGACGGTTCGAAGAGGTTGCGGCCGAAAACGAAGGCAAGCCGCTGACGCCTGTGCAGAAAGACGAAATCATCATCAAGGAACTGGCGCGTCGCATGTGGGTAGATGTGCGTGGCTTTGATAAGCAGTTCATTGTTGCCGGCATGAGTCGGGAAGAACTGGCAGAGGTCTATGTGCCGTACAACGAGATACCGGAACAGCCACGGCGCCGTCTTGAGAATTATGCGAAGTCGAATAATTGGGCGACTACCGAAGAGCAGATTGAAAAGGCTTACGGTGCCGGTGTGAATCGTCTCGGCAATGATCGTATTGACGAAATCCTGAGCGGCAGGTAATGGGAATCCAAGAAGACTTACTGGCCGACGAACAGCCGGACAGTGTTGCGCGTCTGGATTTTGCGTTAAGGAATCCGCTGGACGCCAACAAGTCCGCTCGCATTCTGAATCTGCAGATGAAGACCGGTCTGCCGGTCGAGTTGATCGAAAACAATCTGGATCTGGTTGAGAGTGAATCTGCCCGGGTCGACTTTGATCCGGACAAGTTTCTCAAGGAATCTCCGGTAACGGCCGAATGGGTCGCTGAGCACCCGAATCACTGGGCACTGGTTCAGGATGAGTGGGAGTCTATGGGTCGGGCTGAGTGGCTGTGGAAGGCTTTCGGTGCAGCTAAGGCCGAAGGCTGGGATGAGGTTGAGCTAAACCGGATATGGAACAGGCGCAAGGAAGGCCGCGCTACCGAGGTAGACATAGCTCGCAGCGAGATGCTCGAGAAGCGCATCGGTGGGCATGATTTCGGCGCTGGACCCATGGGCTTATTTATCACCGATTTCGGCAAACAGGCACCGCAGATGATTGCCGGAATGAAGCGTGGTGCGGAGTTGGGCATGACAACTGCCATGGGGGGCGCATTGATCGGCGGGGTATCTGGTGGGCCGCCGGGCGCTGTCGCAGGCTTCGGTATCACCGGTACGGCAGGGTTTGCCAGTGGCATTGCACTACACGCTTTTGAACAGGAAAGCGGCGCTGATTACCGCCAACTCATTCAAGAAGGCGTTGATCCGGATATTGCCCTGGTGTCCGCGAATATCAGCGGCTCAATCAATGCGCTGCTGGAAGCGACTGGTATGATGGCTATCAGCAGCCAGGTGCCCGGTATCAGGCAATTGCGTGGAGCACTGGTACGCGATTCGGTAAAAAGCCTGCTCAAGCAGCCTACGTTTCTTCGGGCGATGGGGCAGTTCGTGAAGGGGACTGCGATTGGTGTCGGTGGTGAGGTTGGTACTGAGATAACGCAGGAAGCGGTCAGTATGCTGGTCAGCGAAGTCGCCAAGAATGTTGATCCACAGTCCTTTGCGCCGCTCACAATGGATCAGTTTACCGACTCGCTCAAACAGATTGCGGCAGTCACCTTCAGGGCTACGTTAATACCGGGTGCTGCGGGTCCGACGGTACAGGTCGGCCTCGATGCAAATCGTGTGCGTCGTGCGAAAACGAATCGCCGAATATTTGAAGCGCTCGGTGAGAATGCGGAAGAACAAACACTCAAGGACAAGCTGCCGGCGAAATACCGCGAATTTGTGGAGCGGATACGCGAAAAGGGCGCAGTCAAGTCAGTCAATATACCTGTCGATCGCTTCGACACGTATTTTCAGTCGCTGGACATTGATCCGGCTGAGATGGCCGAAGAGATAACCGGATCTCCGGACGCTTATATTGAGGCGAAGGCTGCTGGCACGGACCTTGAGATCAAGAATGAAGACTTTGCCGAAAAGCTATTAAATACCGAACATTATGAGGGGCTGATCGACGATCTGCGCCTGCATCCGGACGACATGACCGCGAGGGAAGCGCAGGAGTGGACCGAGACTGGTGACGAGCTCGTGAAAACTTTGTCCGAAGAGCTTGATTCTGAAGAAGCGGTTCAGCGGGGCGATGCCGACAAACAGGCAGACGGTCGTCTGCAATCTTCATTGCATAAGGTCGCAGCAAACAGCGACGGTACTGCCATTACTGATGAGCAAGGTGAGCCGGTTACTGAGGGTGAAAGACTCCTTAGAAAGATAGCTTCTCGTTCGGCCAAGCTAGAGAAAATCGGAAAGGATAAGTCAGCAGCCCTGACCGAACTTTTTACTGGCAAATGGTCGTTAGGTAACGCATTTGAAGCAGCCCGACAAACAATGCGGTTCGCTTTGCAAGAAGGGAATACCGAGGTTTACGAGGCCGCGCTTTACAAGGCCGAAAGAAGTGATCGCATTACCGACGCTGAGATAGAGTTTCTACAGGCAGCAAAGACAGAAAAGGATTTGGTTGCAGCAGCGCCGGAAGGTGGACAACGGGTTCAGCGGGGCTATCAGGCCGTCTTCGATGATGTCTTGGGGCAACTGCTGGCTGCGAATGTCGAGCGGGGCGCCGCAGAGCAGAATGCGACCCTGATGGCATCGGTATTCTCTACGCTTGGCGAGCGCACTGGTATTGATCCGCAGGAGTTGTATCAGCGCTATGGCCTGTCGATCAGCGGGCGTCAACTGCCCGAGGTGCTGCGAAACCTTGAGGATGTCGATATAGACATCGATCCGCTGATTGATCGCTTACGTCGCGGCGAGATACCGACTGACCGCGAGATACGCGGCGAGTCGCTGGGTGATTTCATCAAGGCGCGCGGCGGACTGCAAGATCAGGGCGGCGAGCTCACGGCCAGGGACGTTAAAAAAGAAATCCGCGGCTTCGTCAACCCGGAAGGGCTCACCATAGATGAAGCGGCTGGGCTCGCGTCTGAGGCTGGCTACATCGAGGAACACGACGAAGCGCAATTCATGGAGGCGATCGACCGTGAACTCGGCGGTAGTGACGTTTTCTCATCCGTGAAAACGGAGGAAGAACTTTTGACTTTGCAATCAACGCTTTACGAATTGCAAAACTTTCTCAATGAGGCAAAGATTGACCTGTCCGATGCCGACAACGAAGCGGTCAAGGCGCTGCTGAAAAGCACGACGTTCGAGCAGTCCCGCATCGGTTTCACTTCCGGCCTGCTCAGCGCCGCGCAAAACCTGAAGCAAGCCAAAGGTACTGCGCAGCAGATGCTCTCGATGCTGAAGAAGTCTCCCGGCGTAAAGGCCGAAGAGATCGACTGGACCGGCCTGCCTGAATTCCTGCGCGCGAAGAAGTCCGTCACCAAAGACGAGATCGTCGAATTCCTCGAGGCGAACGGGGTGCAGGTTGAGGAAGTAGAGTTGCGTAGTACTTCGGAATTCAACTACGTCGGTAATGAGTGGCAAATCGCGATCGACCAAGCAGAAGCCGCTGATGACTTCGAATTGGCAGCGCGCATTCAGCGTGCATGGGAAGGCGTTGACGAAGAAACTGGCAGCACGGCTGGACAACCAAAATTCGCCGACTACACCCTTCCTGGCGGCCAGAACTACCGGGAAGTGTTGCTGACGTTGCCGGAAAGCGAAGAGGGCAGGCTAGAGCCGATAACAGAGCTTCCAGAGGGGTATGTGGTTGGTGTCGACTACAGTCAGACAGAAGATCGCAAGTACCACGTTCTGCCGCCGGGGCAGGCTTCCGCGAGACCATTTGGCGGCAATCGCTACCCGGACAAAGAGACTGCGATTAAGATGGCAATTTCGCATATCAACATCGAACGAGAGGCCGAGTGGCGAAAAGGTCGAGAGGGATTTGTCGGCGGCCACTTCGACCAGCCAAACGTCCTCGCTCACATTCGCGTCGATGATCGCACCGGCCCGAACGGCGAAAAGATACTATTCATCGAAGAGATTCAGTCGGACTGGCATCGGTCGGGGCGGGATAGAGGGTATCAGCCAAAAGTCGGAGCTGGCATCAAGCGCGAGGATCTTACTGCTGTCCGTAAGGACGGATATTGGGAGATCAGCACAAATCGCGGTGTCTTTGTCACTAACGTCATCGATGAGTTGGCCGACCCCACTCACGATGACGCAATGGATGAGGCATACAGGCGGCTGGAAAATGAGCGGAGTCGTACCGGTCAGGATTCGCTGGTCCCCGACGCTCCCTTCAAAAGCAACGCATGGGCTGAACTCTCCCTGAAGCGAGTCATTCGCATGGCTGCCGAAGGTGGCTACGATCAAGTCGGCTGGACGACCGGCGAGCAGCAAGCGGATCGGTATAATCTGTCCAGAGCGGTTAGTAAAATAACCTCAAGTATCTTACCGGACTCACCGAAGCGGTTTGACATAAAGGTGACGCTGCGCGAGGGCGACGGCATTGATCTCGTTGTGGATGAAAGCGGCACAGTGATCGAGTCGATGGCCGCCAATAACTACAAGGGCGAACAGTTGTCTGATGTACTCGGCAAGGATCTGGCCGACAAGATACTCGCCATAAAACCAAAGACTACGGTTGAGTTCACGGACAAGGATCTCAAAGTCGGCGGCGAAGGTAAGAAATCCTTCTACGACAAGATGCTGCGCAACATCATGCAGAAGATCGTCAAGAAAATGGATAAGGGCGTGCGGGTTGGTGAAATCGATCTCGATTGGTCTATAACCGAGAATATGCGTGGCCCGGAATCAGTTGTCCACGCCGTACCGATCTCTGATCAAATGAAGCGCCTCGCTATGGAAGGCATGGCGCTATTTCAGGACGAGACAAGCCCTCGCGCCACGTTCACTATCGGTGAAGCTACTCGCCAGACAGCGATCAATCTGACCAAAGCGGCGAACCTGTCATCGTTCCTGCACGAGTCCGGTCACTTCTACCTTGAAGTGCTGGGCGATCTCGCCGAAGCAAACAACGCGCCTGAACAAATCGTCCAAGACTACGCCGCGATTCTGAAATGGATGGGCGCGGAGAATCGCCAGGGCGTCACGCGAGAGCAGCACGAGCAGTTCGCGCGCGGTTTCGAGACGTATCTCATGGAAGGCAAGGCACCGTCTGTGGAGTTGCAGGCCGCGTTTGCCAGGTTCCGCGTTTGGCTGCTGGACATATACAAACGGTTGACGGCGCTCAACGTTGACCTGAACGATGAGATTCGTGGCATATTCGACCGACTGGTGGCAACCGATGAAGCGATCGCAACTGCTGAAGAATCCCAGAATTATATCGCGCTATTCAGTACGCCTGAGATTGCGGGCGTGTCGCCCGAAGTCTTTGGAGCGTACCGAAAAGCAGTCGAGCGGGCCCGGGTCGAGTCCGAAGAAAACCTCGGCCAAAAGCTACTCAATGTCAAACGACGCGAGCAACTGAAGTGGTGGCAGGCTGATCGCGAAAAGGTGCTTGAGGAAGTTACCGACGAAGTCCACAAGATGCGCGTGTATCGGGCGCTGGCCTATTTGCAGAAAGGCAAGGATCCGGATGGTTCCGATCTTGAGATTGAGCACCAGAAGCTATCGAAGGATCTGCTGGTGCGACGTCATGGTGCAGAATTCCTGAAACGCCTGCCACGACCTTATGTGTAATCGGTTAAGGCAGGGCTGGACCCTGCCGAAGTTGCGCTCTTGTTCGGCTATCAGAGCGGCCATGAGCTCGTTGAGGAACTGGCCGAGGCCAAGACCCGGCCGATGCCGCAACTAATCCAGGCTGAGACCGATGCCAGGATGAAAGAACGCTATCCGGATCCGATGCTGGATGGTTCGCTGGCTGATGAAGCACAAAACGCGGTGCACAACGATAAGCGCGCTGAACTTTTGACGGCCGAACTCCGGATGTTACGCAAACTGGCGCGTCGTGATCGTCCTGCGGTAAGGGCGGCTGAACAGACCAGAAAACGGGAAGAACGCGAAGCCCGGGAGACACTGCCTGATCGCGATGAATTGAAACTGATCAGGATGGCTGCTGAAAGGATGATCGGGCCCAAGTCTCCGCGGGACATCAAGCCACACACATTCAGGTCGGCAGAAGCTAAGGCTGCGCGCAAGGCATTTGCCGCCGCCGCGCGCGGTGACTACCAGACTGCGTACCTTGAGAAGCGTCGTCAGATATTGAATCACGAGCTCTTTCGTGAGGCCGATAAGGCGCAAACCGAAGCTGAAAAGATACGCGAGTATTTCCTGAAATTCCGGCGTAAGAACATCCGGCAGACATTGGGCAAAGCGCAGGACGGTCGGCTTGAGAAGATCGAGGCGTTACTGGCTGAAATTGACCTGCATCGAATCAGCGGCAAGCAAATCGATCGCAACAGGGCCAAGGCGGAAATTCGGCAGAGTATTGAGGATGGCGATCTTGTCGCCACGCCCGAAGTGGCGGCGTTGTTCAATGGCCCGGAAATACCGAACTGGCGCGTGCTGTCAATAGACGAACTGCGTGGTATTCGGGATATCGTCAAGCAACTCGAGACACAGGCTCGTGCTGAATCTGAGATGGTGGTCAATGGCGAGAAGATAGAAATCGCCATAGCTGCCGTCGAGATTGGGCAAAGCGTTCTGGATGCCGGCAAAGTTATCGACATTGGAATAGGCCAGGAAACCAAGGCGGAACATCGTAAGCGCTCTGCCAAGGAAATGCTCGCCGCATGGCTGAACTCTCCCGCCATTGCTCGTCTATTGGATGGCAATGATTTTGGCCCGTTCACGAGATATGTCATTGTACCGATTCGACGCGCCTATGCTGAACGGCTGATACCGGCGCTGCACAAAGCTCGCGAAGACATGGCCGCGATCTACGTCGAGCACTACACGAATAAGGAACTGGCCCTCTTTCAGGATCGTAAGCTCTACAAAATTCTTGGCGAGAATCTGTCGAAGAGCGATGTGCTGTCACTGGCGCTGAACTGGGGAAATGAAGGCAACCGCAAGTCGGTGCTAAATGGTATCTTGAAGGGCGGACCCGCATTCACTCATGCAGGCGTGCAGGAAGCCCTCAGTTCACTTGACGCGCGCGATTGGGCATTTGTACAGGACACATGGGATTACTTGAATTCGTACTGGCCGGGACTGGCGGCGGCCGCGAAACGGCGCCGTGGCATTGTTCCACAAAAGATTGAGGCGATGCCGTTCACGGTTGCGACGTCGGATGGTCAAATAATCAATCTTCGCGGTGGCTATATGCCTCTCGCCTATAACAAACTGCTCAGCGATCGAACCAAAGAACTCGATATAGAAGATTACTTCGACAAAATGGTCAACAGCGGGTTCGTCAGCGCTAACATACGGGCTGGCTCCACCTATGAGCGCGTCGGGTCGGGCGGTCAAGTGGTACAGCTCGGGCTCGGTCTGATCGACAAGCACCTGCGGGAAATTGTTCGCGATATCGCAATTGGCGATGAAGTCAATTTCGTCAGAAAAATCCTGAATCACAAGGCAGTCAAAAACGCGATGAAAGAAACCGGCAACACCCCGGCGTTAGGCGTACTGGATTTGTGGTTGAAAGATGCGGCGGTTGGCGAGATGCCATCTGACGGTGCTATTGAAGCTGCGCTCGCGTATGTTCGCACGGGATTTGTGAAGGCGAAACTCGCTTGGAATGCGATGGTTGCGTTGCTGCAGTTTACCGGCATCACTCAAACGTGGGTGGTGGTTGGCAATAAGGCGATGACTCAGGGTCTTGGCAAATACATTACTAATCCGCGCGCGATGCACACTCACATAATGGAAATGTCTTCGTTCCTGAAGACGCGGTACAAAGACAATGCCTGGGATAAGGATGTCATGGATACTCAGGCGCACCTGATGGCTGGTTTCGGCAAGCTGCCGCCAGGCGTTTCTTCCACATGGCGCCAAGTGTCAGCGACCTTTTTTATTCCTATCGCGAAAATGCAGATGGTCGTCGATGAAGTTACTTGGCTATCCGCATACTGGAAGGGCGCGAACGTCAAGAATCTCGAGGGGCAGGACATAATCAGCTACGCAGATTCGATAGTTGAGGCGGCGCAAACCTCTGGCTTTTTCTCGGATCGTTCCGGCATTGAGCGCGGAACAGTAGGCTGGAAGAAAACCCGGCAGTCTCAGTGGATTCGTATCTGGACAACGCTGATCTCGTACATGCTGCGAAAAGGTGGTCTTGGTTATGAGTCTGTGCAGCAGTTCAAGGCGCGACCGAAGACAATAGCGAGCGCCGCGCTTCTCGCGACAGACCTGACGACGTTGTTTGTGGTCGAGGCCATGACGACGGCTGCGCTGTACGGTCGCTGGCCGGATGAGGATGATGATGAATTTTTCCTATGGTGGCTGGCGAAGGAAACTATCGAGTCTATACTGGCCGGTATTCCATTGGTGCGGGAAATATCCAGCGCCATGTTCTCAAGCGGCAATACGCCGGTCGGTGGGTTGACGACAGATATCTATGACCTGGCCCAGCAGCTCGGGCAGATGGAACTCGACGACACACTGCTCAAAGAACTGAACAACGTCGGTGGCACCCTGTTCCATTATCCGTCCAGTCAGCTAAACCGGGCGCTCGAGTCGGCCTGGGCCGAAGGCGTTGAGGGTGAGGACGTGCCGTTCTACGAATATGTGACTGGCAAGCGTTACCGCGAATGACATTAACCCGGTTGCTGTTTATCAATCAGCCGGGTGGTTCCCCAAATTAAGGCTATCGCGAGGATGAGGCCGATTGTCAGCCAGATCCAGTCAATTCTGGACATGGCTTCCGAAAATCCGAGCACAGAAGAATATGTTTCGATTCGGGCTACCGCTTTGGCAAACACTATTACGAGCCACAAGATGCCCGAGAACCGTAGTATTTTGAGGGCAATGGTCATCTGATCGCCTCTTCTGATTTATTTCTTGGTGAGCGAGCACAGTCTGCTCCCGCCGCATCGAGAATTCAACAAACAGCCGCCTTCGGGCGGTTTTTTAATGGAGTACAGAAATGACTGCAACAGACAGACTCAACGGCGCAATTGGGTCGCTGGCCGACAAAGCACCGGTGGTGGTGGTAACGACCGCGGATATCACGCTATCGGGCGAACAAACCGTAAACAGCGTCGCTGTTGTCGAGGGTGATCGCGTTCTTGTCATGGAGCAGGACGACGCGACCGAGAATGGCATCTGGGTCACGGAAACCGGCGCATGGGTTAGGGCTCCGGACTTCGACGGCAACAGCGATGCAGTCAATGGCACGCTGGTCGTGGTGGCGTCGACGCCATTGGTGGGCTTCTATCAATTGACCGCGACCAATCCGGTTGTGATCGGAACATCGGCGCTGACCTTTACCAAGGTCGCTGACATTGACATCGCAGGTAATCTTGCGCTGACGACATCCGGGCAGGGTTCGGCTCTCATTGGCAGTGAGGATGCTGGTAGTTTATTTGTGGGCGAGACTGTCGAGGCGCAATTACAAGAAATACATGGAACCGCTTCCGCTACCGCTAAAAGAACGCTTGAGTTGGCGACCCAGGCTGAAGTAAATACCGGCACAGATGCGACCAGGGTCATCACGCCGGTCACACTCGAGGCGTGGGCTGGAGGAATTGAAAATTCCTTTACGGCAACTCTTACGGGCTTTGGGTCTAATCCTACAGGGACAATACACTATAGAATATCTGGTGGAATGGTCATGCTGTGGAACGAAACAGGACTAATTTCAAGTACGTCAGATGCAACTGCGTTTACTATGGAGGCCATCCCTGCTGCACTACGTCCTACTGCGGCTGTTTTTGCGCCGTGTATAGCACTACGAGATAATGGTGCGAACGCTGGTTCATGTGGCGTCACTATAAACATCAGTGGAATCCTCACGTTTGCTACGGACCAACCACTCAACGTGAGTGGATGGACGGGCTCAGGAATTAAGGGGATAGAGCAGGGCTGGACCCTAATGTACCCGCTGAACTAATGAGATTCGCACTGCTGTTGCTCCTGTTGCTTGCAGGATGTGCAACAGATTGGACCCATAAAGACACGCGATATGAAATAGCGTTTCAGGCGATACACGTCGCAGACGCTTACGCAACCGCCCGCATTCGACATACGGCCGGCGTTCACGAAGCTAATACGCTCACTGCAGCACTCATTGGTCGACAACCAACTGAGAACGACGTTGCGTTGTTATTCATTACTTACGGGATCAGTCATTACCTGATTGCGAAGTCGTTGCCGGAAAAGTGGCGTCGATATTACCAAGTGGGATCGCTGGCGGCTGGGACCTATGTGCTGATCGAAAATTGCCGGCGTGATCTTTGTCCATGAGGATTCTCTAATGAACGCATTCGACAGTGCGCTAAAGCACACCCTCGGTATAGAAGGTGATTTCTCCGACGACCCGAGTGATTCGGGCGGCGCTACGAAGTGGGGCATCACGGAGTCTGTTGC
>SDBV01006038.1_pt1 | contig 16912 bp, 43 predicted proteins | sample 2277081 | NCBI WGS metagenome assembly SDBV01 (sample SAMN10402039, study PRJNA504765) | marine sediment metagenome | isolation source: marine sediment core GS10_PC15, 223 cmbsf | place: Arctic Ocean: Southern Knipovich Ridge | collected 2010 | reverse complement strand
TTCTCATTGGTGCGCATCCTCCCTATAGTCCATTACTTATCACCTCCAATAGCCCTTAGGATAGCTTGCTTTGTGGCGTTGGAAATATTAACAAACGAAACTATATCTGGCAACCTCTTTTCTTCTTCGGAAATATAGTCGTTATGGTTTAGTCCAGCACCCTCTACCACTTCCCGAAACTTGGCGAGGATTGTGTCAGCAAATCTTAAATCATCCTGCCATAAGAGAGTCTCTTTATAGTCAGGGGCTTGCTTCCAAATGTTTGCCTTTAGTTCAGCTATCTCTGTCAGTAATCCCTTATTCACTTCCCCTCCTTCAATAGAGCTTGCCTTATTTCTTTCATTTCGGGTGACTGGTGATAATATATTTCCCACATTTTCTCTGCCATGTCATGTCCTAGTTTCACCTCAGCCTCCGCATTGTGCCAAACCTTTATCAATTCAACAGCTTTCGTTAACAACCCCATCAACTCAGAGCTATCAGGTCTACTCATGTCGGCTTTAGAACCTCTCAATATCCTACCTCGCCAACCAAGGGGTAATCCCCCGGGACTCCCCCATTCATGCAATTTTGTCCTGTCGACTTCGGCTAGTTGGGCTTTATCCATCAATGTTTTTACAGCCCGGAGCATAAAGCCACCACCTGATGAAGAAGGCGTAGTAAGTGCCTTGTCAATTAAGTAGAGCGAAGCCTTTTTGTAATCATCTAGTTCCTCCACCTTCAGCATGCTAGTCATTTCTTTACCTCTTTGGCTACCTCTATCTGCTCATCTGTCAACAATTCATCCATTGTTATCCTCCAGTAAATCCCATTTATTTTTGTACTGAATATATTTACTTCTACTATTATTGGATATATTGCACAAAGAAACGGCAGTTCCAGTAATTTTTAGTTTAGGTATGATAAGAAAACAGTCATCGTCAATGCACCAAAAAACTACAAAATCACACTTAAGGAAACTTAGGGGTCGTTGCCTTTTACCCCCACGCACTTTAAATAGATAGTTTTTCTTTGTCCTGCCACCCCTCCAATACTGGTAAAGCCTATGTGCGCTTTTCACCTCCACTCGCAAGCCGTTCTCTAATATAATATCCGCCCCCTCGTTCAAATATGATTTGGCGGGGTTATGCCCCCTTAATAATAATTCAGACATTACTCTAAACTCCCCAGCCAAGCCTATTTTATTGTTTAACAGAGTTCCCATAATTTCCCCCTACATCCTCCCTCTATTTAAGTATTTCCTGCAAGTCCTCAAGACTTCTAATGATAAAGTATTCTGCCCCCTGCCCCTCAACTAACTCTTGGAATTCTTTTTGTTCGGGGCGTTGCTTCCCCTTAGTGCCTTTGAGTTCGAGATAGATGACCTGCGTATTTTGCGTGAAGCCACAACCACATTTAGGACACCGGTTATCTCCCCAACATACCACCATAAAATCAGCAGTTCCCTCTCGACAAAGCTGCACCTTGTATACTTTAGCCCCCGCCTTAACAAGGACTGAGCCACTATTAAGGCGGTCAAAGTACCACTTGCCTTGATTCATACCAATTTGCAGATAATCCCGTACTGTTCTTTGTAGCTCTGATTCCTTCATTCCCTCACATATACCGTTGCTAGAAAAATATCGAATCGCAATAACTAAAGCGTATGCCGATTTGAGAATCATCCTTGTTGTAGAATACCTCCAAGCCCCCCGATGCGCAGGAGCCTTCTTCAAAGTGGTCAATTAGTACTTCCAAGGTCTCCTCGATTTCGGCTTCGGATGGCGGGGAATCATAACCGCCCCACTTCCAGTCTAGTGCTTTATAAAGAGGTGCCGCCTTTTCGGCAAAACCCTCAACCCTTCCGTACATAATGCCCTTAACATCTTTTTTGTTCATTTCTCCTCCTTTATATATACCATTGTATTACATTTAGCACATCTTTTGCAAGGGGTCTTTCCTATATGGGGATGGATAAATAAACCATTCACAGTTTCCGCTTCCTTCTCGCATTTAGGACACCAGTATATTTTCATTTATTTACGTATCCTGTCTTGTTGCAGTCTGTGCAGGGTGCGCTTGAGTTACCTGATTTCTTCCAGCCCTTGCCGTAGCAAACACCACATTTAACAATCTCCCTGAAGTTTATAATCTTCACACCCTGAGAAATACCGAAGGCATACTTCTTGCCTATCACAGCCTGCTTATATTCCTTAACCTTGCCTATGGTCATCATACTTTCCCATTCAGTAAACCTGTCAATGAGTAATTCGCAATCGGTAAAGTCTTTCGTAAAGGTCTTCCCCCGCATATAGGCGGAGTCGGGGTCTTTCTGTAAAACAGGTACAACTATACCCCTGCCCACCGCTGCCTTGCAGTCCTCCATAATCCTGCCTATATCATATAGCCTACTGGCATCAAGGTTGATCCAATCGATAAAGTTTATCCTGTCTTTAATTATATGCTCTGCATAATCTTCCTTCACCGGCAACAGTGTGAAGGCGTCTTGACCATCTCCGTTAGTCCACTGCACCCAATCCATGTTATCCAGGCGGTTAAGGAATCTCGGGGTGGGTTCGTATTCATCAGTATCCCCTATTCTGGTGGTGTATTCATTGCCCATTAAGACAGGGTTGTATTCGATGTTTTCTCCCAGCATATTGAGGATTATAGCCGTCTTGCCATAGTTGCTGACACCGCCGACAGAAATCGTGTCGCCTTCCCTAATTACAATAGACTCTGCAAATGGCATATCCATGCCCGTATCAAAGTCTCGAGGAAAGAAGAAATTAAACGGTGGCCTTCGCTCTCGCTCCTTGATAAAGACCCTGACGGGCTTCACTTGCCTTACCACATGATAGCACCCGTCATTCCTTCCGGACGGCCTGACGAGCTTCCTCTCTCCTTTGGAGAAGTTGTGCATAAGAACCTTGATGCTCTCCCACGAATTTGAATCGGGGTCAATCTTTAACTCCGACCTCAGGTAAGTGAGGGTTACATCCCTCCCCTGCGCCCCAACCAAGAATTCCTTGAGTCTGTCTGATAGTCTCATTTCCATATTAACCCTATTAACTCCATTAACCGCATTAACTTATTTAACTGGCATTAACTTTGCTAGGCTCAACCATTAACCCCATTAACCCGCTTAGTCGTAAGTTAACGCTTTCTCTTAATATATATTAAGAAGAAGAGTATTTATTATATCTACCCTCAGACTTTTTCTTTGAGTAGGGAATTGAGTGAGCCTTAAAGTGTTCCTGTAAGTCGTGAAATAGCCCGTGATACTTCCCATCTATATCCTCAATGGACTCCCGTATTCTCTTAGCCGATGATAGTTTCTCAAACTTGTGAGCCTCGATTTCGTGCTTACAGGTTGAAATTGTCATAAACTCAGTCCACTCGCTCAGGTGGTGTCTAATAATATCAAGATAGTCCGCAAGCTTCAACAAGTTTTCCTCATGTGTTTCACTGTACGACATTAGCGCTTCACACTGTCTCTCTAGTCTATCTATCCTCTCTTTATCTGTTAGTTCAGTCAAAGACCTCTCCTAAATGATATTATCCAGCACCAGGGGTTGACTGCCCATCCATAGCCACGCTTGGCATTGAGGGAGTCCCATAAACCCTTGAAGTGGTAAATATAACTCTCAGCTATACCTTCGTAGTATTCACCATCGCCGTGAACTCTGTAGGGTAAGATAATTCCCTCTGCCATAGCATCCTCACCACATATCTCCTGCACCCTCTCTGCTCTGACCTCAGTAATCTCAAGGGTTATTCGGGAAGCCCATCGGGGACAAAACATAGCATTTAAGGTGTTCTTCTTCCATATCCAAGTAGGTCTGCCTAATCCTGGATATCGTTCTGTGGGATTTGAATTTGAAACACCAGTAGCGCTGGCAACATAGGAAATATAATCTGCTGGCACATTTGGGTCGTTGAACTTACGCCTCAGTGTCTCTCTCACCCAAAGCCTATCGCCTACCTGACCATAGGGGCATTTCCAAGTCAATTCACCATCTTCTGTGTAAGCCCCAAATATCTGATAGTCAGCAGGATACTGGTCTCCATTTTTATCCACTAATGCTGGAGTATAATTACCAACTATTAAATATTCTTCTTCGTGAGGCTGTGGCTTAATCACTCTTCTGGTTTGAGTTTTTCTACCATCAAGGATAGCCTTGACCATCGGTGTGCTGAATAAAATCGGTTTTTCCATTAGCTCTCTCCTCCTTTAATACTATCCCTTAAAGTTCACTCTCTACTTCATTACCATCTAGTAATCCATAGCTCTTGTTTTAATTAAGACTTTTGTCTCTTTCACTAACACACCAACAACGGCAGTTTCTTTATTAGGTCTGAACCCTTGCGAATCACCATAATTAGCAACCCAAACCGGAGTAGTTTTACCCATAAGGTAATTTCCACCCTTGTAGCCAGTCAGAGTTTTGCCAATCGTGTTATTCAGAAGTTTTAACAGTTCCTTTAGCACCAAAGGCTCACTCATGTCATCATATTCAAGGGCAAGTTCACAGTAACTTCCACGCCAGCTATCAATACCCGTAGGTCTAATCTTACCCACATCAAAGAATACAGGTAAATTATTGACTTCAACTGCCTCAAGTTTTAATATGAGTTCTCCCAATGTTAATTGTGGTGATGCTTTCATAACCTTCGCTCTCTCTGCTTGCACCGCATTATCTAGCATAGTCTGTAAATCCATTGTCTACCTCCATATATTATCTTCTTCATCTTTACTATCCCTTATAGGGTGTTACTCCTCTACAGCCTCGTAGGTTTGGGCAAATATATCTGGCTTGCAAGGATACTTCTCGCCCTTAACGCCTGTTATAATCCAATCGTTGGGGCATACTATGTGCCCTCCTTCAAGGGTGTCAATCCAACCATGAGAAAGCATAAGATTGTGGCACTGTTCACACCTTTTATGTCCATCAACATCTGGCCTACGGAAAAAACGCACCACTTTACCTTCAATAAGTAGCGGTTCGGGCATCCCTGTATAATCTTCGGGATGGTCACCATTCTCAAACCACTGTGTTGCCTCAATTACTACTGGTTTCTTTCTGAATTTCATCAGTCCTCCTTAATCTCAATATATTTATACATTATCCCTACTTCACCTTTATCGGGGTATTCTAATTCTACTTTATCTGCCGAGCAATGACAAATTACCACGTGAACCAAGAAGCAATTCTCTATAGTGTGATTGCCGTACCGTCTCTTGATAATATGGTGCCCTATCAACGGATTGTAGGAGTCGTTCAAAGTCCCGTACCCTCCGCACCATTGACACAAATTGTGCGTCATCTCTGCCTTTCGGCTTGTAGCTTCTTTCCATATCTTCCTTATCTCCCTTGCTTTCTTTAATGCTTTAGCTGATGGTTTCATAACTCTACTTTATTGCCTCATATTTCTCTCTCAGTGAATCTATGTCAAGAAGTGACCCCGAATTGTGGATTGCGTGGATACATTCATCCGCAAGAAGAACCCTATCTCGTTTAGCTAATTCTTCAATATTCTGACACTGGCCGTAGGTTTTAAGGAGCTGTTGATAGTTGGCATTGGTCATGTAAATCTTCCTATAGTAGTCGTATCTCTGCCTGAAAATTCCCCTTGCGATACAGGATATATTGAATACATGCCCATCATGTGTAGCGTGTGTAAAGTTGCGTAGAGTATGGAAGTTATATATTTGCGCCATTTCCCTTAAATAATCACGAAAACCCAACACCCCATGCCTTGCCAGTTTGCGGTAGAGTAATTTACGAAACTCAGAGAAGAAAAGGGGGAAATTAAAGGTTTCGGTCTTCCCCTCGCTGTATCTCCAAAATTCAAATATCAACTTATCCATTATCATCAGCCTTATTATTATAATCCCTGCAAACATCAAGGCAATTTCCTGAACATATCCTATCGGTGTGGGTATTGTGTTTCTCATACCAATCCTTGCGCTGTTCTCGCATCCAAGGATTTATCTCCCCGATGGGTTCACCGCCTTCTCTTAAATAGATAATGCAAGGAAAATGCCAGTTACCCGCAATCGCCATATCATCTAAGACTAGGGGGCATTTGCTAGTATCGCTTGGTCGTAGTCCCCTTACGGCAACTTGTTCCCTTATGTGATTTACTCTATATTTAAGAATGGGGAACTTGTTAAGCACATCTGGCGGCAGTTCCATCAGTTTTAAAAGTGCCCTGTTATATTGAGCGGATGGTATTACCCTTATATCGGATACCCCAAGTGAGTTGGCAAACATCACATCTTCAAGGCAACTATCGATGTTGTTGGCTGTAAAAACCATGCCTATTGAAACATAGGCTAGTTGGCTAATGTTACGGATATTACTCACAACAGAATTAAAGGAATTAATGCTTCCCGCCATCTCCTCGCTAATAGAACAACACCCACTGTCGAGTGATATGGAGAAGTCATTAACCCCTGCCTTGATTAAATCTTGGTAGAGGGCGAAGCTTGCAGACCCATTGGTTGAAACTGCTATACGCTCAACATTATTATATTTGCATCTATGCACCAGGTCGGGTAGGTCGGGATACAGTGTTGGTTCTCCGCCAGAAAACCTAACATTCTTTAGCCCGTCTTTTACCCAATAATCTATAACATTTAGTGCCACATTCAGAGGTAAATCACCCGAACAATCTCTACGCAACCCCCTACAATAAGTACATCGGAAATTACACCTATCAGTTAATATTAATTCACACCTCCACAATGGGCTAGTCGCACTACATTGGGATGCACGATAATCGGACAATGTGTAAAACCCTATATTCTCTAGTGGCATGTACGCCATAATTACCTCCCTATTTCTTCTTAATGGGTGGGGCCGATACATCGACTTTAACGGTTCATTTAAGGGTAGGCATTTCTGCCCTAACCGCACCCCACTGCCTGAGCCTACTACATTACCCTGCCCTAATCTCACGCTAGTCTAGCCTCCCGTGAGTGCCATCCCTCGGCTCAGGTTCGGACACCAGCAATATTCTATTAACCTCCTCCTTTCTCCTTTTCTGCAATATCCCCATACTCAAGATAAGACTCAAACATCCCTGCCCTGGCTATGGTCTTATCGTAGGTTTCAGGATCGCCCTGTGCTATCTTGGCAACTGTAATTTCGGTAGATGCCTTGAGTGCTGTTTGCCTTTCAATGCTCTTCCTTGTAGGGTCTGCCGGCGTGTTGTTGATAATAACTGGCGGTATAGTTTGTGCTTCTCCCGGATTAGTTGCTGGTGGTAAGTTGGACAGCTCATCCCCTCCGCCCTCAGGTTCGTTGCACCAACGAGGTTTACCCTTCTCATTAAGTATTGGGTTACTATCCTTGTCTACTATGGGGTGGGCATAACCCTTCATGGCCCCCTTGTGAAAAAATAAAGTTTGATGTTCACTACAATAGTGTCCCATTATTTACCCCCTCGTCTGTAGATATTACTGGCTCTAGCATAACCTGATTACCAAGATTGGTTAATTCAACTCTAGGTGACCACATCTGTCCACGGATTATTATTATCTCTGGCATTACAAACTTCACCTTGTTCTTTGTTGGCATCGTTTTCATTTATCCTCCTTTATATTACCAACTAAGCCCTTGACTGATGGGCGAATTGAAGCATAGTATTCAGCCCGCCATTCTTCCTGTATCTCGTCCCATGTGCTACATTTCTCACCACCTGCTAGTAAACAGGGTTTAATTCTGCCGGATGATCGCTCGGTTAGGTCGCAGAAATCCCAAGACTCATCACCAGCGGCTTTCCTTCTAATATGAGGGCACATAATCTTCTTATCATATTCACATACTTTATTCATTTCCCCTCCGCTTTGGCTAGTGCCTCCTTAACTATTCTTACCACATCGGCACGATTAGGCTTCTCTCCATTGGGTTGTCTTATTCCTAGCCACTCAGCCACCCAGATTAGAGCCTCATTCTGCTTAGGAGAAGATGCTATAAGGTGGGCGTTGGCTTTGGCTTCGTTACTTTCCCCGTGTCCATCTCCATACTCGGGGTCAGGCTTGGTATTCTCATAGGAACAGGTATCAAGCATAGCGATTTCCTTTCCGCCACAAGACACCTCGTAACCAGATGTCATAGCATCATATCCATTATGAGTGCCAAACTCTACTTTCCATTCTCCCTTAGTATAGTTCACCTCACCACCTCCCTTATTTTATCCTTCATAACCTCTGGTAACTTAGTACGGGTAATCCTTTCATGTTCAACTATCGCCTGCTCCCTGGTCATCCCTTTAGTAAGGATGTTGTACCTGATAATATCAAACACTGAATTCCTCTGCTCCCTCACCGCTTCCAATTCCTCACATATATAGCCTACTCCGTCCTTTATCATAATATCCTCCTGTTATAGTATTTAAAGCCCCTGACGTTGCTCTACGGCTCAATGGGGGCATCATGGCTTACTACCAGCCAGCCAATAATCCCCAGTTTCTCGGCGCAGTCCTGACAGACATGGAACTTCTCCACATCCTTCTTGGCAGTAAACTTTACTTCTTTCTTGTGACATTTTTGACACCATTTTCTGTTCATGTTACCTCCTCTTCGATTAACATTTCACGAGCCACCACTGCGTTATACTTGCCATATTTGCCCGAGGCTATAACCCCTCTATAAAGAACTTTTCTAGGGGGGTCTGTAAAGTGCCAGTCCTTCAGCCAATGTCTTAGCCCTCTCTTTGACAGCATGATATGAAAGCCCACGTCATAGGTTTTTTTATCTTTTTCCGTTTCAAGTATGTTTGTACCCCCAATCCCCGAGCGACTCGAAATCCATTCTCCCACAGGATAGGTGCCTTGTAGGAAGGTCATGGCTGGGGAAAGTTCTCCATCTTTCTTGGTGAAGACCTTGTAGCCATAACCCCTACCTCTCTTAACTTTCTTGTCTAGCGTGTCTAAACACATTTAGTTCACCTCCTTTAATTAGTATGAGCTAAGATAAATATTACTGCGGCTCCAAGCACCCACACTATGCCAAGTATTATAGTAACAGGATTGTCGATATTGAGTAACCACCGAATAATTCCTCGCTCACCATCGCAATCAAGGTGCTGGCAAATGAATGAGAATTTGGTGGTTATCCCTCCGCATTTCTGGCATCTCCATCGCTTGTACATCTCATTCCTCCTTTAATTAGATATAAGTTTCTCGATTGCTTTAACTTATCTCTTTTTCTCATTGGAACTCGCATCTATTAACACCTCAATAGTACGACATAGGGCTAGGGCAAGGGTGTCACCCTCTCCTGTATATTTCATACTGTCATAAGAGTATCTAATATAACAACTCACCTTAATAGCAGGATGCGGTAGTGTAAATTCTATTCTCAGAGTGACTTTATCTTCGAGTTTTGGCACAAGCCACTCACAGCAGGCATCTAGGGATTTGGTGAAGTTGGGTAACGGAAATTTACCCCAGCCTGTCCCCTTTCCATCAGGGAAGACCCAGCCATCATCACTTCTTTGCCAGAAACCTACCCACTCGGCGAGTTTCTTATTTAGCTCATTCAATTTGAAATCTCCTTATACCAGAGTAACCAGTCAGCGATACCAAATTTCTTAGGTTGACAGTTGTCATAGAACCAGCCTATCCAATAGGGGCAGGTTGTATCCTTGAAGTTCTCCCATCTTTGAAGCTCAAAGATACGGATTAAATCCCTTGACCCTTGATGCAAGTTATCCTTAGCTTGGTTTAATCTGTCTAGTGTCATAATCCCCACTCCTCCTTCTTAGAGTGCAACGAACCCTCCCAAATATAATATCCGTAAGCATCCTTCCCAAGAGGGGTTTCCCTGTTCGCCTCTATCCACTTCGCCACTTCCTTCCTACCTCTCCTCTCGCCATCTTCAACCCCCTTAAGGTAAGACAGCGAGTTAGTACCACCCTTAGCCTCTTCTTCCATACCTGCCTTGAATGCTAGTTCAGCTTGGTGGAGCAATATCTTCTCCATCATTATCTTCAAACTCTCATTATCAGTTTTACCTAGATTTATCACTGTATCCTTAGCTTCCATTATCAGCCTCCTCTTTATTGATAACATATTGGGCGAGCATTCCATAAAGGCACACTATTCCCAAGAGAATATAATAAATCCACCAAGTTAGCATGAGGAACACTTTAACTACAAATATCATCACGCCTCCCGATATATAATGTTTCACCTTCAATCATCCAGTTTCTACCCTCACTAAAGGTTAAGAACTTCATACACTGTAATTTAGAGACAGGCTCTCTATTCTTAGGGTAAATCTCTTTACCGTTTATGATTATCCAGCCTATTATCTTGGCTTTATCTTTTTTATCCTTGATGGGCTGTAGTATCATTCAACCTCCTGAAGTTCAGGCGACTCATATATATTACCGATTACTTCAACACCCCTGCTTTCATCAAAGCGATTTCCTGTTCCCAACTCTTGTAGTTTAGCAGGGGTAGGATAGAAATAACCATCCCTGAATACTACGGTTTCAGTACCCATATACCCATCCCATGTATACCACCTAACCCTATCCCCCTCATATATCTCTACTCCGTTCTTATCCTTTGAGTCTATGTATACATCGGGTTTATTACCTTTCCTGAGCCATGGAATAACAAGCTCACGGATACTGAACAAGGGCTTAGGATTTACCAAACCATCTAGTGTGAAATAAACATTGTCTTATCACTTATAACTGCCCTAAATTTATGCTCTCTCATAACATGCCACACTCACCACATGCACTTTTACCACCAGCATAATTAAATATTAAGCTGTGTTTGCATTCTCCCTCAGTATACTCACTCATGTTTGTATTCCCTCCTCTTATTTAGTTGTGGGCCGTATGTTTTCCCAATTAGGCCAAATAGGTAGCATCCCCAATAGTTCATGCGCCAAATCGGAATTGTCCCATTCAACCGTATAAGGTAGCGCACTGTAACGACCCGGGCTATGGAACTCATGGCTTCGTATAGTGCCAGTTAATTCCGGGTGTTTTTTATGTTGTATTCGTGTTCCAATTGGTAGTACATCAAACTCTAAATTATCTGCCGTTAAGCCTTTCATTCCCTCTCCTCCTCTATGATTTAGTATGAGCTAATTAGTCGTTTCAAACCAAGCAATTTGCTCTAATGCCTTGTCTATCTTTTCCTTTGCAAAAGTTAAACCACTAATATATGTAAAATCCTTAGTAGTATTAGGGTCATCCAAAATGGCATTGAGCTTTAGGAGTGCTACTCCCAGAAGGTGCTTGACCTCGTTTAATTTCTCTATTTCTGCCATCTCTATTACCTCCCTATTAGATCCCGTAGACTTTACCCCATTGGCGGGCTAGTTTATCGTAAGCCTCGCCGTTAAGCTCGTCTGCAGTTTTATTCCATTGATGATTGAACTCGGCTCCGCAATCCAGGCATCTGCAGTTATTGCTGTCGGGGTCAACCCTATTGTAGTTTAAGGTAGTATCTATTCGTTTACTGTTACAATTCGGACATTGTGGTGTCATATCCTCACCTCCTTATTTAATACTCCAAGGGCCGTAAGTGCCCTCTTTAATATTCCTCTCTACTTCCATCTTCATCCTCCTTTATCCTTTAATAGACTGTCAATTATACCGCCTTGCCAGTGCTGATTTAGATTTCAACTGTGGCTAATTCCCCCTCTTCTTGGAGGATTTCCCCGCTGGTATAGCCCTCTTTGATACATTCTGTGATGTGCTCTAAGTCAATGGCGTTAGGCTCAACAAACTCCTCATCCACCGCTTCATACTTTATAGTCCACCATCCTCTAATCATTTTGTTACCTCCTTTAATATTCCTTAGTGATGTTATGACTCGGTTTCGGCTTACCTAAATAGATAACTTACTCCATCAAAGTCAACTTCGGTGTAGTCTATTCTTAATTCTCGTGCTGCCAACTCCCAATCAATGCAGTTGACAGGCCAAGATGTATCCGTACTGATAGCTCCGATGTCCTGTGCAAACTCTCTAGCGTAGTTCTCGAAGCAATCCTCCCTTATCAGGGTAACGCCAAATTTCCAATCGCCATATTCCCCTGCTTCCTCGGCCAGTGCTTTCAGGTTAGCAAGCTCATCTTTCTCGTAGTCCTCCAATAAATCCCTCTCTAATGCTTTGATTCTCTCTATGATGTCCCGACTGTCTATGGCTTCCTGTGTGTTGGTGATTTCCTTTGTTTGAGTTGTCATTTCCTTACCTCCTCTATTTGATACTACCATCATAAACAAGCTGCTATGAATCGTTCTCGGTCAAAGCGTGGGTTGTCTTCCTGGAGTATGTTGCATAGGGTTAGTACGTAACCTGGGCGGTCTATTTGTAGGTTGTACTCCTTGATTAGCTCGGCTAGTTTGATGTAATCCTTCTTAGTCATCTGTCTAACTCCTTTCCTGTTTATTTAATCTTATACTCACTATAAACCCCTTGAAACTATTGCCATTTGTTGGCGCTAGGTGCTTTGTAAGTCATATCATGGTCAGTTACCGATTGTGCTTTCATGGTAAAGTAAACGCCCGGTTGAAGTATTTTTCTGATGTAGCTATCCATTTCGTTATACGGTACTATGTGCTCTACATCGCCAGTGCTTTTATGCTCTATGATAATCATTCCATTCCCTCCCATTTCAGTCTCCTAGTTATGATAAAGGATAATTTGGCATTTGTCACGCTCGCTGACAATAAGATACAGCAAGTTATAAGGGTATACAGTGATAGCAGGATATAACAAACCCCCCAAATCAGCCATGTTCTACCATTTACTCCCGATAGCTCACTAATTGCAAGTGATTAAAGGATGTTGTATAATATAAGGGTGATAGACTCTGTGAGAGGGACGGCTGACTCGCCACGCTGTCAACGTGGAGATACGGGTTCAACTCCCGTACAGAGTGCCAACAGTGATGTCGAGCACAAGAGTCATACGAGAGAAGTAGGTACGCCTGGCGAAGCCTACCCAAAGGGATAATGACAGCAGAAGAGAAGTTAAAGGAACTATACAATGATTAGATTTTACTTAACAGATAACTGAACAGTTAATCTTAAATCCTATTGGGCTAAAAATAAGAGATGCTGGATTGCTCGATTGAATATGAGCTGGTTTTGTTTATGGTTAATATGGAATAGCTAATCTAATAAACCACAACATATGGTATTATTAAAAGAGAGGTATACTACATATGGAAGAGAAACTCACTGAGAAGCAGAGAACGAGTAGAGAAATTAGTAACGATAACCTGATTCCCTTTAAGCCAGGAGAGTCAGGAAACCCAGGTGGAAAGGTGGCTGGAAAGAGTATAACAGCTGAGTTAAGGAAGCTAATCGAGTCCGGTACTACGGCTGAGGAGCTGGCTAAGGTCTTGTTAGACCTGGCTAAAAGCAAACAGGGGAGGTCACAACTCCAGGCACTACAAGAGGTATTAAACAGGACTGACGGCAAGGTAATGGATACGCACAAGATAGAAGGTGATGTGCCTGTAACACTACTCTTTGCCTTAAAGGAGAGAGATGCCACTGAGTAAGGCAAGGATGAGAGCTAGGAAGCGTCAGGACAGGGCTAAGAAGACACCATCTAGGTTTGACGGCACGATTAGAGGGGGGTATGTCAAACCTAGCAGCCCATTCAAGACAGTGGTTACTGATGCCGGGGAGCTGGTGGAGTTCGATGCTGATGGTAACCGGATATATGAGGATTAAAACATCAATGAGAACAGGCCTTAATATTGCTATGGGTACTCAGCTATTCAAGGACGGCTTAGGGTACACTGGTATGGCTCTCAGTGCGTCTCAGGGCAAGGGGGAACCATATTCAGGGCAGGTGATATGGTATAGAGAACCACACATCTAAAATTCACCAATTAAGTAACTTTACATAATAAGGAGTCATAATGAAATGGTACGAAGACCCTGTTTATATAAAGATGTGTGAGAGAAATCCCTACATACAAATTCCGCATTGGGAAAAGGGATGGCAAGAAGGTGATTATTTGTATGATGGTAAGAAAGTCTGTCTCTGCGGAATGGATTACTTGCAGGTACTAAACATCTTTAGGGATGGCAGAAATAGAGTTAGGTTTGCTATACGTGAACCCATGACGGCGATAGTCTATGAGCAACCATCCCCACTAAGTACCGTTGCTATGAAAACCGGTGATTACGAAATATTCAGCCTGAATAATGGTACCTGGCTACCCCGACAAGACCAGTTACAGGAGATGGTGGGTGAACCACTGTGGCAGCTTAACTTCAGGTTCATTGATTGGTTACGTGACAAGCCATACGATGGGCATATCAATCATAGCCATCTTGATTTTAAGTCAATGGAACAACTATGGTTAGCCTTTTATATGTCCGAGAAACACTCTAGGGTATGGGAGGATAAGTGGGTAAAGAGATAATAAAAGTATACACTAAGCATGATGTTGTGCCGAATACTATCAGAACTATGTGCGAAAGGGCACTAACTACAGATGATTATTTTGAGCAAGATATGTTTTTTGTAGTGGACTATCAGTTCTCACATGAGGTGGCTGGACTAGAGGGGGTTAGGTTCGTTCATTATGCCAAGTAGAGAAGAGATAAAGGAGCTTGAGTACAGGCGAGATGCGTGGAGTAACTTTCCGTGCTAAGGGGAGTATTTTACGGTGTTTTCTTCTGGGTGTGGGTACAGGTGGTGGCTCAGGTTTATATAGAGATAAGATGAACAAAACCGGGGTAATAAATTTTGTGGTTGCAGCCTCTTTAGACATTTTAGAGAAGCGGTTTTTCAAGGATGCGCAGGATGAGATACACTTACATCCCAATGCCCGATTTCTCCTGCCACATTTTACGGAGATGTTCGTAGAAATTAAGACGAGGGATTATTTCAATCATTGTGCTTTGTGTAATTAATGGAAGAAGTAATTAAAAAAAACATCGGTGTAACCCCCGTATTTCTCAAGAACAAAGAGGCCCAAGAGAAGACTATTGTTAATGTAGGTGGTTCGGGTAGTTCAAAGTCTTTTTCTATTGCTCAACTTTTAGTAAGTAAGCTCATTGAAGAGGACAACAAGAGATTTGTTATCGCTAGAAAGACTATGCCCGCTTGTAAGAGAAGTTCATATGATTTGATAATCCAGTTTTTGAAAGATTACGGGATTTACAAAGAGAGTCGTCACAATAAGACCGACCATATCTATCGACATAAGAATAACGAGATGTTATTCATGGGTTTGGATGAACCTACCAAGATTAAATCTATCTCAAGCGGTGTGAATTACGCCTGGTTGGAGGAGGCTAATGAGTTTACCTATGAAGATTACCAGATGTTCGCCCTCCAGGTCAGGAAATCTCCCGAAGGGGGGACGAATCACATATATATCAGCCTCAATCCCATCGATGAAGGTAATTGGATAGCTAAGACACTTGTTAAGGAAGATGGCATTTGTGTTATCAGAAGCACCTATAAGGATAACCCGTTTCTTGATAAAGAATATGTTAAGTTCCTTGAGGACTCCATAAATGGTGATGAGAACTTTTATAGAGTCTACGTGCTGGGAGAATGGGGAAAACTAGAGAACCTGATTTATCGCAATTATAAAGTCATTCCCGAATTACCCGAACTGGACGGTGCTAAGTGGTGCTACGGATTAGATTTTGGGCTAGTTAACCCCAGTGTTGTAATTAAGGTTTTTCTCTATGATGGTCGGTTTTACTTGGAGGAGAAACTTTATAAACCTGATTGGACTTGTGCTGACATAATAGAGTTCCTTACCCATGAGGATAGAGGGGATATATACGCTGACCCCTCTGCCAAGCAGCAGATAGAGGAAATCTACAGAGCTAATCTAAATTGTTATCCTGCGCATAAGGATGTTAAGGCGGGAATTGATTTATGCCAGAGACAAACCCTGACCATCCCTGAAAGTAGTGACCATCTTCTTAGGGAAATTCGGGGTTATCATTGGAAGAAGGATAAAGATGGTATTATTCTTTCAGAACCCGTAAAACAGCATGACCATTTAATGGATGCCATGAGGTACGCTGTGTTCGGTATGACGGAAAGATACGGATTCGCCACAGCAATGCCAGGAAAGAAAATCAGAACCAAGCACTCCATGAGGATTTAGGAGGGAACATGCCCGATATATTAGGGTTAATAAAGAACAACAGGGACGAAGGGTTGGAGGCACGGTGGAGAGCCGATGAAGATTTATTGTATCTGAAGAAGTATATTATGACAGATACGCATGGCGACCCTATTGTGGATATTGTCAACGTTACTTTAAACAGACCTGCTGTATTTGCAGCTAACGTTATCTCTGCGTTAGGTTCTACTTCAGAGCAGAGGGTTGTGGTAAGTGACGGTGATGTGGATACAAAGTTTGTTGAGGACTTTCAGAAGGCTGGTTTTGATTCCGCCAATGACAGATTAAGAAGGCGAGGCCTACCCTTGTTAAATGTTTTTGCCGATACGCAGTTCAGTATAAGAGGGAGGGCTGCCCGCAGGATATTGTTCAGAATGGAGGATGACGTTTTAATCTCCGATATTACTTCATGGGATTCCAGATATGTAAGGTATGAGATGGGGGATAGGGGATTAAATTGGGCGGCCTATGAGATGACCCGTTCCAAAGGGGCGATAGAAGCCGAGTACGGAGGCCGTATAATAAACGGTAAGGAGATAGTTTTACCACACATAAGGGGTAGAGATGCGCCTGTTATAGACTCCTGGAATGCTCAGGGAAACTTCTTATATATTAACGGTAAGCTGGTTTTCGAGCAGGAACATAAGTATGGATTCACACCCATAGTGGTTGAGGTTGTCTCATTAGGATACGGGGCGATACTTTTCAGCGAGGATAATCTGAGAAGGGAGGGGGAGTCAATCTTCTTCCTGATTAGAGATGTAATCCCTGAATTAAACAGAT
>SDBV01006037.1_pt1 | contig 16913 bp, 8 predicted proteins | sample 2277081 | NCBI WGS metagenome assembly SDBV01 (sample SAMN10402039, study PRJNA504765) | marine sediment metagenome | isolation source: marine sediment core GS10_PC15, 223 cmbsf | place: Arctic Ocean: Southern Knipovich Ridge | collected 2010 | reverse complement strand
AGGCAAAGTTGTCCGAGGAGGAGCCGGAAACCGCGAGTCCCCAACCGGCCGTCGGCCCGTCGGAGGGTGACGCCGCCGAGCCGGACGGCGGTCGGTCGAGGCCCCGTCGCCGGCGCCGCGGCGGCGCGGCGAGGAAGAAACCGGAGGTCGTGGCGGAGCGAAACGCCGACGAGACGGACTCGGCGGAGGAACCTGAAAGACTCCGCCGCGCCGCCGCACGGGAGACGGCCGTCGAACTACTGGACGAAAACGAAGCATCCGAGGAAGATTCCCAGACCGGCCGGTCCGGCCACCGCGCCATTCCCACCTGGGAGGACGCCATCAACCTAATCATTTCCGCCAACCTCGAGGCCCGCTCGAAGAAGCCTTCCGGCGGAGCATCTCGCGGGCGGGGCGGCGGCCGAGGATCGGGCAAGGGTCGAACGGCCGGCAAGAGTCAGACGTCGGGCAAGAACTGGGGAGCGGGAAAGAAGTTGCCCAAGCAGAATAGCTGAAGCCCGCAAGTAGTTCACACCGACCGGCCGCGGCGGCTAAACTACCATGGACTTGCCGCTTGGGGAATTGTCCTTCTCGGTCGTCGTCCACGGCGGCTGTCCACAACTTCTCGATACACCTCGAGCATCTCTTCGACGTTGCGGTCGAGCGTGTAGTTCAAGGCCGTTTGCCGCAGCGCGTCACCGATTCGTCGCCGAAGCGAACCGTCCAACAAGGCCCGCATTCGCTCGGCCAGCCGGCTGGCGTCGTTAGGGTCGGAAAGCAACAGCCGTTTCAGATGGTCGCCGAACAGTTCAACCGCGCCGTTGAACCGGGTGGTGGTGATGATCGGCAAGCCGCTGGCGGCCGCCTCGAGCAATACCAGGCTGCAAGCGTCGTACCACGTCGGATGGACGTAGAAATCGGCGGCGGCGTAGTAAGGAATCGTGTCGCTGACCGGCCCGGTGAACGTCACGTTGGTCGCAGCGCCGGCCCGCGCGGCGGCTCGCCGCCAGCCGCCCAGCCGTTTTCCGCCCACCACGACCAGGTGGATGGGAAGGCCAGCCGCCGCGAGTCGGCCCATGGCGCTCAGCAGCGCGGGAACGCCCTTGAGTCGGAAATTGTGCGCCACGATCAAGGCCAAAACCGTTTTGTCGTCGATCCCGAGTTTCGCTCGGATCGGCCGGCGGTAGTCGGCCCGATGACGCGGCGAGAAGCGGTCCGTGTCGACTCCGTTGTAGACGACCCGGATTCGGTCGGGCGTCACCGCGTGGAGAAGCTGAAAGTCGTCGGAAACCGAGCCCGACAACGCCACGAGAATCTGCCCGCGGTCCGCATACTGACGCGCCGCAAGAGCCCGGAACTCGCGCTGTCGCGGAAGCAGTCGGTCCGCCATACGTTTCAGAGGACGCACCCAAGGCGAGTGTAGCAGGAGCTTTCGCTGGGCGACCGAGAACCACGACCCTCCATGCGGCTGGAACACGTCGCAGTACCAGCCGGATCCCATGTCGTGAATCACGTCGAAGCTCAGAGGTCGCAATTTTGCTTCAGCGGCTTGGGCGAAACCGAGCCGCGATCGGACTCCTTCCAGGCGGTGGGCGACGATCGAGGTATTGCGGATCTGCGGCGTGAAGCACGTTGCCGCCACGTGGACCTCGTGGCGGCGTTGAATCAGCCGGTTGGCGAACCGCCACGTCCACTGCTCCAATCCGCCACGCTGAGGATCGAGACGTTCCAATACCAGAGCGATTCTCATCCCATACACCTCACGGTCAGGAGTCAGGGGTCAGGGGGCAGGAGTCAGCTTTTTCTCCATTGCATGCCCAGGCTCTGGCACCTGACCCCTGACCCCTGCCCCCTGACTCCTGACTTGGGCGGGCCACCATGAGGAAGTTCGAGTGGAAGTAGGTCCGTAGCCGTGCCGGCAACACTCGCCAACGGCCGTGGAGCCGCTTGGCCTTTATCCAGCAGAGCCGCAGAACCTCGAAGCCGCTCAAATTCAGCAAGCGGCCCAGGGTGTGCGGATCGAACCATGCAGTGTGCTCTTCATGGACCTGAATGTCGTTGTATTTCAGGATCTTCCAGAAATTGTTGATGTAGAAGGGATTGCAGGTCGTCAGAATCAGCCGTCCCGAGGGCTTCAGATGGTCGCGCATCGAGACAAGTGCGCGGCGCGGATTGCCAAGGTGCTCGATGATTTCCCCCGCCACGATGGTGTCGAACCGTCGATCGAGAGCCATCGTTTCCACGTCGGCGCAGAGGACGTTGTAGCCGCGGCGCTGCAAGATCCCGATCCCTTCGGCATCCACGTCGACGCCCAGCACGTTGGGATTCAGAAGCCGGATGCGCTGGTGCAAGCTGGTGGCGAAACCGGCCAGACGTTGCCCGGTCGGCGCATGAGTCCGCCGGCTGTCCACCACACCAAGATCCAGCACGCTTCCCGCGCTGACGTATTGGGCGATCACGTCTTCGCGGTTTGCCGCCACCTCGAATTCATCCGGCCCGTTCGGGCTGCGCATCTTCCCGCGTTGAAAAAGTCCGGTGGGCATGATCGTGCAATCCGCTTTCCCAATGCTCCCGGCTTCCTGCCTCCTGCCGGGCTAGAACCGGCGCAACTCGGCGCAGACTCTTGACATGGGTCATTATCGTCACAATCACCCCGACCGCTTTACTTTACCAGCATGCGGGGGCAGCGAAGCCCCAGGGTCTGCGGAGTGGCAGGTGGCATGTTGTAGGTAGTAGGTAGTAGATAGTAGGTAGTAGATGGATGGTAGTCGGTTGGTTGCCTCGTGAAAGTGAATTGGCCAGCGCGGTGGTTAGACGGCAGGCTTGGCCGGCCAGGTCGATTAGCGCGGAGGTTGTCTCTTCGTTGATGTAGCCCAAGCGATTGGCGATAAAGGCTTGGGTTTCCGCCTCGCGAATCGAGCCGACGGCGATGAAGAGGAAGTGGCTGACGTCGCGTTTGGTTCGGCGCCCTTGTCCTGCGGAAATGTTCGACGCAACGGACACCGCGGCCCTGAGGATCTGACTGGTCAGAACGTACATTTCCTGCTTCGGAAACCTCTCGCTCGCCCGATACACCATCATCACCAGATCCATCGCCTTCTGCCAGGCGATCAAATCCCGATAGTTCTTTCCCGCCACGGTTTAGCTCCTTGCTACCTACCACCTACTATCTACTACCTACTTCTTCCCCATCACGCCACGGTATCTAATCCGGCCGCATCCGGCGCCGATTGACTCTGAACCCGTCAGCGGCTGCCATGGCCCCAGTTCTGAAGCGGACGCAGTTCGAGCTTGCGTCCGGCGGAGTCCGGGCCGGGGTCCGGCGTGGCGAGCACGGCGAGCGTGAGTTCGCCGGATTCCGGGGCGGCCACCTCGAATGCGACCATGCGGGTGCCGGGGTTGGGAGAGTCCCACTCGCGGCGCGGCTTGGCCGTGTCAATCACCTGCCAGGCTGCGGTCTGCGGAGACAGAATCGTCAGCGTCAGACGCGCGTCCTTCTGGCGAAGCTCGATACTCGAACCGTCCAGCGCCTCCGGTGAGCCGGGCGTGATCATGCCCCAACGGACACGGCTGCCGGGTTTCAGCCCCGCCAGGTGATCCTGGATCAATACCTGGCGAGAACGGACCAGCGCCACGCCACGCCCAACGCTCTCGGCCTGCCCGTCGTAGACCGAACTCATGTCGACCACCGAGTGGGGGAAGTCGGGATCGTCGGAGAAGCTGACGATTTTGCCGCTGCCGGACGCCCGTTGAAGCTGCCCGTCGATCACCAGCGTGTTGTGCCCGTGGTTGCTCTGGCGGAAGATGGTCCAGCGGTCGGAGTCTTGGGCGCGGCTCCACAGATTCATCCCTCGCGATTCGATGGCGTGGTAGCCTTCCGCGCCGAGGTCCATGGCCCATCGCACGCCGCCGGCGTCCAGCACGAACGATCCGACGTCCATCTGTCCGTGGCTGGCCGAGGGGGAGCCGGCTTTCAGACCGATGAAGATTGCCTTGGGGTCGGTCCAGGAACTGCGGTGGATGGTGATCGGCGTCTCTGATTCGCTGTGCCAGTGCAAAGGCATGCGGACCGCGGCGTCGGCCTTCGCGTCGTCCATCCAGAGCAACGCCGTCGGCAGCAGGCGGTCGCTGCTCGAGGCGGCGTACGTCGGGCTGAGCCTGGCGATGCGTGAGCGTACCCGTTCGGCTTCGCCGAGCAGCCAGTCCGGCCGATCGTAGCGCGATGCGAACCAGAACAGGACCGGCTGTGGACTCCGGCCGGCCCCGCCGTCGGCATAGTTGAAGAACTGCCCCGACGGTCCGCACATCAGGCCAAGGTACTGGCCGGTCTCGCTAAAGCCGGGGGCGGCGCTCAATCCGAAATCCGTCCCCAGGGCGCTCTCGAGCACGCCGATCAGCATCACGTTGTAGCTCGTGCCGTACGACCAGTAGCCCGGTCCTTCCGGGTAGCCGCCCTTGGGTGCATACGAGTGCATCGAGTGCGTCACGTGGTGCAGGGCGTTGTGAACGGTGCGTGCGGCCAGGTCCGGCTCGTGCTCCATGACGGCCAACGCTCCCGCGGTAAGGCCCCCATGGCAGACCTGTCCCCAGTTGTTTCGGGAATTGACCCAGCCCTTGTGTCGCGTCTGAAGCGGCAGCACCACACCCTTTTCGATAATCGCCGTGCGGATCTCTCTGCGGCTGGTCTCGTCAAGCTGCTCGTAGAGCCAGTCGTAGCCGATCGCCAGGGCGAAGGTCATCTCGGCCACGTCGAGGAAGTGGCTCGGGTTGAAGTCGCTGAATCGGGCCGCGGCCAACATCTCCTGCTCGCAGCGGCGAACGTGCCGCACGTCGCCGCTCAAGTGATACGCCATGGCGAGCACGACGACGCGTTTCACGCAGCGTCTCGACTCGCCCAACAGCCGCCGCCCCTGCAGCTTCCGCGTGATGGGGGCCACGGCCCGCATCAAGTTGGCCTGTTGGACCACGGCACCGGCCAAGGCCCGGCGCAGCGGATCGCCGTCGATCGACTCACGCAGCGCAACCAGATCGGCCCGGGTCGCCAGCAAACGCGGGTGTTCGGTGGGGGCCTTATCGATCCACTTGCGAACGTCCTCGAGCGAGATGGTGGGCGGATAGCCGAAGCCGCTCTCGCCCGCCGATGCCCTGCCGGTTGCCACGGCGACGGCCAGGGTCAAGAAAGCTCCGCCAATGCAAATCCTGTTCATGCTTCTCCTCGCGGTGATGGCCAGCTTCGTGGCCGCCCAGAGTCCAACACAGGCCGGACCAACCGGCCCGGGCGGCACAACCTGGAGCTTATGGTGACCCCACCGCGAAGTCAATCGAAGGGGCGCACAGTGAGACCCAGCCCCGAAGGGGCGGCAGTTAATAGCCAGGCGGCGTAAGCCCCTGGAAACCGGACCCAACGGTAGCTCCAGCCCCGAAGGGGCGGCAGAAGAGCCGGGCACACCGTTTCTGCCGCCCCTTCGGGGCTGCCCATGCGCATCGCCCTTGGGTAGACTGGGAAACTGACGGCGGCCCGCTACCTGCTTCTTCTATGCCCTACAGTTGCCTCCTGACGAAGAGGCTGCCCCTTCCACCAAACAGAAAAGACACCACCGATGGCAAACGAACTGACCGGCAAAGTGGCATTGGTCACCGGCGCAAGTCGGGGGATCGGACGGGCGATCGCGGTGGCGCTGGCCGAGGCGGGGGCCGACGTGGGTGTGAACTACCGCACCCGCCGGAATGAGGCGGAACAGGCGTGCCAGCAGATCCAGCGGCATCGGCGGCGGGCGTTGCCCGTCATGGCCGACGTCTCGGCCGCGGCGGAAGTCACCCGGCTGGTGGAGACGGTCGAAGAGCAACTCGGCGAAGTGGCCATTCTGGTCAACAACGCGGGCATCACGCGGCCGCAGCCGCTCGAGGAGATCGGCGAGCAGGACTGGGATGAAATCCTCGACGTCAACCTGAAGTCGGTCTTTCTGGTCACCCAGGCCGTCTTGCCCAAGATGCGGGCCAACCGCTGGGGCCGGATCATCAACCTGTCGTCCGTGGCGGCGCAGACTGGTGGAGTGGTCGGGCCGCACTATGCCGCCTCCAAGGCGGGCATTCTCGGTTTGACCCGGGCCTACGCCAACCTGCTGGCCAAGGAAGCCATCACGGTCAATGCGATCGCTCCGGCGCTGATCGAAACGGAAATGATCACCAGCAACCCCCGAGCCCGGGCGGACCTGATCCCGGTCGGACGGTTCGGCCGGGTTGAAGAGGCGGCTGAAGTGGCGGTGATGCTCGCCCGCAACGGCTATATCACCGGACAGACGGTGAACGTCAACGGCGGGTGGTATATGAGCTGACCGCGTAGCGAGATGCTAGTACCTCGTGACAATTGTTCTTGGCAGTTGGGTGGCTGGGGTCGAACCACGAGGGACGAGTGGTGAGCCCCCAGTGATTCCGCCCTGGGGGCTCGGTGCTCGTTGCTCGCACCTCGACCCCAGCCACCCACAAACTCAAGTGAATTGAGGTTCATCCGACTGAAGCGTACATGATATCTGGTGCAGGAAGTACCGGTGCCTCTTCTCTGTTGCCACGGCGGGTCAAATCGTGGAAAAACGCTGTCTCTTGCCAGAAACCCACGAACAGAGAAGAGGCACCGGTACTTCCGCTGCGTGGTCGCGTACGCGAATTCCGGATGAACCAGAATTGAGGTACTAGGCTTTGTCGGAAAACTGCAATGTAGCCATCTCGCTGGAGCGAGATGAAGCTTCGTCTCGCGGAGCGAGACGGCTACTCAACGGGACGGGCACCGAAGCACGCGACCTTGCCGTCTACCGTTGACAGGTACAACCGCCGATGCGCCACGGCCATGCCGTCCCAGACGGGCGGCGCGTCGAGTCGCATCTTGGCCAGGGTCTTGCCGTCGCCGGAGGACACGATGTGCAGCAGACCTTCGCCCTGTCCCTCGAAGGCGGCATTGGACGGAGCCGAGGGGTCTTTCGCGTCAAACTCGTCCGGCATCCCGGCGATGAGGAGCTGATCGCCGGCGCGTACCATCGCCCGCGGTCGCAGGGGCAAAGACACCGTCCACTTCAACGGCACACTATCCTCCCTGAAGTCCGGCAGAGAGCTTCTCGCTGCCGCCGGATCGGGCCTCACGGCGGCAAAGAGTCCGTACAGCCCCTGCTGCTTGCCCGCCGAACGTACAAGGTGATTGCGGCGAACGCCCCAAACGACGTCGTCGTCAAAGACCAGCATCAGGCCGTAGGGGACCGAGAGTCTCGTCTCGCCCCGCGGCTTATAGGCGATCCAGGAATAGGCGACCGGCGTACGGCTGAAATCCCCCGTGCCGAACACCCAGTGCGATCGATGGATCTCCGAGCCGTCCAACAGGCTGGAGGTCGAAAAAAGGTGAGGGAGTCGTGCGTCCTGTTTCCTGAGCCTGCCGTCGAATCGCAGTTGTCGCAAATACACCGACTTCCCGTCGGCGACCAGAACATCCGTCCGGGCCCCTTCCATCGAAAACGCGTCGCTGCGGTCCGCCGCGGTGAACGTCTTGTAGTCCGTGCTGTTCTGGGAGATCTGGCTGCTCATCTCTGCCTGCCGAGCTTCAGAAGGCGGCGGCGGAGCAGCCGGATGCTCGCTTCGGATCCGGGTCTTGCAGAGCACCTCGCCGGTGGCGGGATCCAGGCCGTAGAGCAGCATGCCGCCGTCGAGATACGAAGACCGGCCGGCCAACACGTACGCCATCCGGCCGTTGACCACGACGCTGCCGTGTACCGGCCAGAGTGATTCCACCTGGTCAAACGCCACCGTGTTCAGTTTCTGTTCAGCCGCCAGGAATCGCCACACCAACTCGCCGTCGGCCAGGCGGAGGCAGTATACACGGCCGTCGGCACAGCCCGCCAATACCTTGCCGTCGCAGATCGTAGGCGGAGAATCGACCCGGGCGGCGGTGGTGAAACTCCACTGCCGCTTCCCGTCCTGCGCATCCAGACATACGATGCGATGCGAATCGACGTCGGAGACCACGACCCGTCCGGAAGCAACCACCGGCGGACTGATCCTTCCGCCGAGACGGACGCGCCAGACGGGCTCGAGTTCGGCAGGAACCTCCGTCGGCGTGGAACCGCTCCGCATGCCGTCATGCCGATAGGTGGGCCATTCGGAGGATTTCGGATTTCGGATTTCGGATTTCAGATTGGTGACCTGCCCAAAGGCCGGGCCCCGCTGCAACCGCTCGATGGGCGGGACTTCGGCTCGAAGTTGTCGGCGGGGCGCCAGGGCCCAGAATCCGTAGAGCTTCGCTTCCATGTAACATCCGCAGGAGTGCGGCGGAGCGTAGATCAGCCCGTTGCACGGCGTGACGCCCAGCCGGCACGTCCCCCGAACCCAGTTGTTGCGCGAATGGTCCTCTGCTTCGAGGTCCATCATTTCGATCCCGCGTTTGCCGTTGAGGATATACCTGGTGGTGGCCTTCTCGGGATAGCACCGGTGGTGATGCCCGGTCGTCCAGAGCCGTTCGAGCACGTCTTGCTTTCGCTCGACCTTGCCCGTGTGCAGATCCCGGGCCTCGGAAAAATCGGGGCCGAGCCAGACCAGCCGGTTGATGACGAATATATCGCCGGGGTACGACTCCAGCCCGGGCTTGTAGGCCGTCTTCCATAACGGGCTGCCGTCGTCGGCGGATAATGCCGCCAGTGTCCCGCCGTATTCGTTTACGCGAGGGTGCGATCCCAGGTACTCCCAGATGTCGCGGTTGAGGACCTCGGGATTCGTTCCCCCGTAGGAACACAACACGACCCCGTCCTTGGCGATCAGCTTGGCGCGTGGCCACTTCAGCCGGCGCCGCTTTGCCGGGATATCCGGGACGAATCGCCACAGTTGCTTGCCCGTCTCGGCCGAAAGGCAGCAGATACTCTTGTCGGTCTTCACAAACACCTTGCCCTGGGAGGCGGCCATCGTCAGCGGCACGATATCCGTGTCGTCTGGTGGGGCCCACTGCCAGAGCCGGTTGGCCGTATCCGCTCGCAACGCCATCAGGCCGTTTTGATTGTCGTTGAGAGGGACCACGGCAAACAGCTTATCGCCGGCCACGATCAACTCCTGCAGGCCTTCGGTCCCCGGGAAGCTTCGGACCACCTCGCCGGTGGCCGCATCCAGGGCGCTGAGCGGTTGCTCCGCGGCGAGGGTCACGTACAGCCGGTCGCCGTCCGCCACGAGGCCCCTCCACAACTGCTCCAAACGGCGTGGAAACTCCCGCCTTGGCAACGGCCTTCTCCACAACCGGACCCCGCTGAAGGCATCTCGTGCGATCAGACACCACCGGCTGGGTGCATTGATGCTTGCGGCGGTCGTCTCGTCGACCAGGTAGTAGATTCTGCCGCCGGCGGAGACCATGGCCCTGACGCCGGGCTGCGTCCCCTTGTCCGGGCCGTGGTGCCGGGTCCATTTCGGCGCGGCCAGCCACTGCATGCGACGAGGCGGTCCGACCGCGGTGTCTTCGGCGACCGCGTTGTTATCCGGGCCGTGCAGGAAGTGCGTCCACTCGTCGATCTCGTCCGGCCAAGGTTTGACCGTCTTGCTCCAGGAGGCGCCCTTTTTCACGTACGCCACGCCGCCCGGCGCAAGGACCCGCATGACCTCGTCCATCGATACCCGGTTTATCGCCGCCTTCTCCCCCGACACGCTGCCCGGTGCTTCCGCCACCAGGAGGTTGACGAGGTTGTCGATAAAGGGCAGGTGTTCGCCGTCGAACGTATCGACCGACACTTTGCCGTAGAGGCCCAGCGAGCGGATTTGCTCTCGGGCCGCGTCGACGCGGTTCGGATCGGTGTCGAGGCCGCGGACCAGGTACGACTGGCCGGCGTGCAGCGCCGCAGTGAGTCGACCGTCGCCGCAGCCAAGGTGGACGACCAGCCCGCCGGTGACGGCGGTGGTATTGAGGATCTGTTGTCCCAGAACGCGTTGGGGGGTTCTTTGGGTCGTGTCCGCGGCCTTCGGCGCTGCCCCACACACGAACAACGCTGCCAGGGCGACTAGGATTGTCCGGATCATGGTTGACTCTAATTCGACGACGCTTTGACTGACAGCGCCGGTGGATCGTCCCGCACCATAACGCGGAACCCTACATTGTACACCTTCTGAAACTCCCGGTATCCCCAGCGGATCTCGGCCCCGGCCCATTTGGGGCGATCGGACCATGAACCGCCGCGCACCACCCGCTTCGTAGCCGCGGCGTCTGAGCCGGGCCGGTACTCCGACGCCGTCCACTCGGCCACGTTGCCGTGCATGTCGCGAAGTCCCCAGGGATTCGGCCGATAGGATCCCACCGGCGCCGACACGCGGTGCCCGTCGTCCTGGTCCACGATCCCCGGGCGCCATTGGAACTCCTTGGAGTGGCTGCCGGCATGGAATCGCACGTCAGCCAAATTGGCGTATGGGGCGAAGTCGGCGCTGAGGCCGCCGTACCAGAAGGGATCCTCGGACCCGGCCCGGCAGGCCCATTCCCACTGCTGTTCCGTGGGAAGATCGATGTCCAGGCCGGTCTTCTGCGAAAGCCAGCGGCAGTACTGCACGGCCCCGGTCCACGCCACCTTGGCCACCGGCTGATCCGGACCGTTCAGCGGACTCCCCCTCTTGACCGTGTCGAAATGAAGAAAGTCAGTCGGCTCCAAGCGGCTGTCGTGCTGCGGGTCGAAGATCGCGTACTGCCGGTTGCTGATCTCATCTCTGGCCATCCAAAAGGGTCTCGCGATCTTGACCGTCGCGGCTGCCGAGCGAAACTCGCCGGCGGGGATACGAACCAGTTCCAATTGGCCTGCCTCGCCCAAATCGACGATCCGAACGGCCGGTTTGACGTCCGGCGACGACACCTCGAGAATCTTCACGCGGCGGGGCTGCTTGTCCGCTCGCACTTCGCCCGCCAAGGGGGGTTCGGCTATCGGGGGCGAATCCTCCGCGATCAGTTCGTCCGGGTCTTCATCCACACCGTCGATCCCGGCGTACCGCTTCATCAGGTCGCGACGCCGCTGGGCGACATTCTGCATTCTTGCCCTGCCCACGTTCTCGGTCCATGACCCATGGCGCGGCGTGTTGAGATCGATCCAGGTAATGATCCGGTCCCACGCCTCGGCGTCGAGCTTGACGTCGTAGTGGCCGGTTTGCAGCATTCTCACCAATTCGGTGGTGTCGGCGTGGTACTCGTACGGCTCGCAGACGTGCATGTCCGATTCCATGGTCGGCGTGCGAACCAGCCGTCGCAGGAACATGTAGGCGTCGCGGATCGGCGGCCCCTTGACAGTCTGCAATACCGGCCGGCCCGCAGTTTCCACGGCTTCCGGGTGATGACAGTCCGCACAATACCGGTCGACCACCGGTTCCACCTCCCGCTTGAACGAGAAGCCGCGAACCGGTCCGTGCCATGGGGCGATCTTCGACGGCGTTCTGCGCGAGGCGATGGTGCTCTTGACCGCGGGTCCGGCGTTTTGGTCTTGATGGCATCCCACACAAGAGACGTCCTCGCCCGGCATGGCGGTGCTCCAGCTTCGCATCAGTTGAATCGCCTTGCCCTCGGCATCCAACGGCTGGAAGGAAATGGGCAGATTGGCCGGGACGTAGAACAGGGCCGACCCGTCGGGCTCGACCGGCACGGTGCCCAACACGCATTTGATGTCCCAGGGCCCGTCTACGCCGAGCTTGTCCTGCTGCCCGCCCATCCCACGGTAAGCGAAATGATAGGTGAACAGTCGGAGTTGCTTGACGGTGCCGCGGGGAACCCCGCTGAGCCCGTCGCCTTCGTAGATATCTTCAAGGTAAACCCTGGCATACTTCTTTTCCGGATCCACGCGGCTGGGGATCACCGGCGGAACCGGCCGTTGCTTCAAGGGCGTCGGCTCCAGCAGGTCGAAACCCTTCTCCTCTCTCAAGAGCACCAGGTTATCGAAAACGTCGGCCAGATAGATCGCCCAAGTCGCTCCACCCTTCGAGGCGACCGAAACCAGGAAGTATTTGGAGCTTAACGGATAGGGGTGCAGGAACTTCGGCCAGCTTGCATCCACCAGCTTGTCCAGGATCAGGGGCTCGACCTTCTTTCCGTAGCCGGGGATGCGTTGCACGGCGCCGTCGGCCTCATGGCGTCCCAAGGCGGGATCGAGGATATACATTTCGCCCGCACGTCGGACCCCATGATGTCCCGAAGCGATCCCGACCACCCGGGTGGCATGGTCCGGAATGGCGCGGGCGCCAAAGAAGGAATTCGGCCAGTAGGAACCGCTGCCGTAATACTCGGCCTGATTGGTGCCGTCGGGGTTCATGTGGAACAGGATTCGGGCGACGAAATGCGGCAGATCGGAGTATTCCCAGCGAAGATACAGCACGCGCCCGTTGTTCAGCACGGTGGGATTCCAGTTGTGGTCCTGATCGAAGGTCAGGCGGCGGATCTCTCCGGTTTCGGCCTCCAGCCGGTAGATGTTCGCCACGTGCGAAGACCCCTTGACGCACGGCACGCCCGTATAGGTCGCCGTAGAGGTGAAGAGGATATTGTCGTCCGGCAGATAGCAGGCGTCGTAGTTGTCTACGTCAGGGTCCGGAATCAGCGGCAACTCGCGCGCGACGGTGCCGTCTGCCGCGTGCAAGTCGGCCGGGTCGACGGTGATCTCGTGAACCTGCCATCGCCCGTTCTCCCCCGGCATGGAGAACAGCAGCCGCCGGCCGTCGAAGTGCAGCTCCAGGTCGCCGACGAACAAGCTGGAATCGGGCCGAAAGACGGTTTGCAGTTCGCCGTCGAGGCCGTCCAGCGAGAGGATCGCAATCTGGTTGTCGTATCCGGTGCGCGGCAGACTCTCGTTGCCCTGCCAATTGCACGGCAACCCGGTGCGCCCCGCCTTGCGCCGGACCAGCAAGAGCCGGCGGAAGTCCAACAGCGGATTGGCCAACAGGGCCTCCCGTTGCAGGCTCCGCAGGGCCTCGCGGCGGTCGCGGCCTTCCGGCAGTTGGGCGATCTCGCCGGCCCGCGCCAGATACTCTTTCCCGTGTACGTACTTTCCGGGATAACTCTGCACCAGGTCCTCAATCGCCCTTCGCACGGCCTTCAGTTCGGGCCCGGGCTGCTGCGCCGGCGATTCCTTGGCCGGCGCCGCCATGGAGATCAGACAAGACAGAATTGCTACCGATATCCTCTTCATCGCAAACACCTCCCATGTGGACTGGGGTCTCTTATAGTAGGGTCTTTTAGTAGTCATCTCGCTGAAGCGAGTTGGGCTTCGTCTCGCGGAGCGAGACGGCTACTATACGACACTCAGTGTATCTCCCCGGCAGCGACCCATCAAGAGTACTTGAGGGTGTCCGGGAATTCAAGGCTGTAGGGAACGGCCTCCGTGCCGTTCCGGTGCGATCGGTGGCTCCACGGAACGGCACGGAGGCCGTTCCCTACAGCGGGCTCCAGCGTTTTGAATTCCCGGGCACCCTCAGGGTACTTGCGTACTTGGCGACCCGAACGCGACTATTCGACCGGTGCGAGGTTTGCTATAATAACGGGATAGTTGCGGGTCGAGACTCACCCGGGAAACGCATGAGCAACATCGCCCCTAGCCATCCTGTGCGACGCCGGCCGTGGCCACGCGGCTTTACGCTGGTGGAGTTGCTGGTCGTGATTGCGATCATCGGGGTGCTGTGTGCGCTGCTGCTGCCCGCCATTCAAAGCGCCCGGGAGGCCGCTCGGCGACTTTCCTGTATGAATAACCTGAAGCAGATCGGCGTGGCGTTGCACAACCGCGCGTCGGCTCACGGTGGGTTTCCCCCGGCGTTTCTGGCACCACCGGATACGCTGCAGCGCGGCTCGTGGTCGATCCACGGCCGTTTGTTGCCCTACCTGGAACAGAGCAGCGCGTACGACAACGTCCGGTTGGACGTCGATTGGCACGGCCAGACGGACAGCGGCGTGCCGGCGTTGAGGATCCCGACCTATTTGTGTCCCAGCGAGCCGAATGACGAAGCGCGCCGCTGGGCGCGAGGGCCATACGTTCACCCGCAGACCTACGGCTTCAATTTCGGAACGTGGTTCGTCTACGATCCGATCAGGCGGCGCGCCGGCGACGGGTCTTTTTGCGTCAACCACGGCACCAGGCCGTCGGAATTCGACGACGGGATGAGCCACACATTGGGCGCCGCCGAGGTCAAGGCCTACACCTCCTACATCCGCAACACGGCCGACCCCGGTCCCGAGGTCCCCTCCTCGGTGGATTTCTTCGCCGATTTCGACGGTCAACGCAAGCTCGGCCCCCAGCGCAACCAGAACACCGGACATACCGTTTGGTGCGACGGCCGGGTACACCACAGCGGCTTGACCACGGTCTTCCCTCCCAACACGGTGGTGCCTTACGAGTTCGAAGGCAAGACTTACGACATCGATTTCAACTCGCAGCAGGAAGGCCGCAGCCTGACGCAGCCCACCTACGCCAGCGTCACGGCGCGGAGCTATCACCCGGGCCTGGTGAACACCGTCTTCATGGACGGTTCGGTGCAGTCGGTCAGCGACTCGGTGGACGTCGACGTCTACCGAGCGTTGGGAACGCGCGCGGGCCCGCCCGGCGAGGCACCGGTCGTCGGTCCGTTCTAAGTCCCCCAAGAATGCGATTTTGTCGCCCGAGGTTTACCTCCCATACTGCACAAAGTGACAGCAACCAGTGCTACAAATGGATTGCGGTGTCAATCTACTCCTTTTGGGGAGATTTGCGACGGCAGTTGCTTGACATAATCCGGCTAGTCGAGGTATACTGAGGTCGTCTGTAACGATAATACACGTCTCCCGACTGGTTGGTCTACGAGGGCTTTTCGGTCCGTGCATTGAAAGAAAGTTGAGGCTGCGGAGATGACAATTCGACGGTCGCGTCGTGAAGGGCCGAGGGTTCTGCTGCTCGGATCCTGTGCCGTGTTGGCGTTTTTGCTCGGTCCGCTGGCTCTGATGACGGCCGCCCACGGCGCGGCGCTGATCGTCAATGAGTACAACTGCGTTGACGCCGGCCGATATCTGCTGACCAACAGCTACAGCGGCGGCGCAAATCCTAATCCGGACCCCTTGAGCCCGATCAAGGAAGACACCTACTTCCGGACGATCTCCGGCATGCCGGACGGCCGTATCGAAGGCAACGGCGGCAACTGGATCGAACTGGTAGTGATCCAGGACCATCTGGACCTCCGCGGATGGTCGTTGAAGTGGGCCGAAACCGGCGCCGGCGGGGCCAACGGCGCGGACCTTTGGTACGGCCTCGGCACCGTCGAACAAGGCATCCTCACCTTCAGCAGCACGTCCCCACTCTGGTCCGACCTCCGCTCCGGCACCATCATCACCATCAGCGAGAAAGACTCGATCGAAGTCGACACCGATTTTAACGGGAGAAACCGCAACTTCACCCGGAATCTTCTCCCCGGCGAAGCCGATGTGACTATCCCGTTGGCTACCGAACAGGACTACAACCCGGCGGCCGGCGACTGGTGGATCCACGTCAGTACGCGAGGCGAGTTGGGCCGGCCGAGTCCGCTGATCACCACCGTGACGAACGTCATCGGCGACGGTCTGGGCGACTTCTCCGTGGGGCCCGACGACTGGGAGGTTTCGGTCTTTAATACCGGCGAGGTCCGGGATTTCGGGCCCATCGGCGAAGACATCAGAACGTTCGGCAATTTTCCGGGGGGAATCGGCGGCACGGAAGCGGGCCGGTTGGAGGCCCATCCGGCCGCCGGCGTGAACAACGACGTCTTTGACGATGTGACCTCCACCAGCTTCGGTCAACCGAACGAGTGGGGCATTAACGTGCAGGACTTTTCGGTCCTGCGGGGGACCGTGGAAGTGCCTGAACTCACCTGGGACGGCGGCGCGGGCAACTGGGCCGATTTGAATTGGAGCGGCAGCCAGCCCTCCACGCCCGACACCCCCATAGTCATCGATGCCGCCGGCGGCGACGGCAACGTAACGGTTGCCGCCGACTTCATCGCCGGCGGCGCCGGCCCGGCCGCCTCGGTAGCCATCGGCGAAATCTTCGCGGCCAGACTCGCCGTCGACGACGGTGTAACGCTGGAGGTCACCCGGGAGGTCCTCGTGGACGACTTCGGCACGCTTTCGGTCGACGGCCGCCTTACGGCCACCAGGCTGCTTTCTTTCGGAACCGTCGGCGGCAGCGGCACGATCGGCGCCGAAGCCGCGCTCGGCGGCATCCTCGCCCCGGGCAGCAGCGCCGGCGTGCTGACCTTCGATCCGGGGGAGGGTAACTTGGTCGAGTTCGGCCCGGACATGGTTTACCAGGTTGAGATCGACGAATTCGACGCCCCGGTCCCCAACGACATGGTCAACGTTCTCAGCGGCCGGCTCAACCTGGCGGGCACGCTGACTCTGTCGGCGCTCAGCAGGCTCGATCCTAGCGTACCCTTCGACGTCCAACTCCGGACGATCGCCCAAATAGACCCGCTGAATCCCAATGGAGACGCCATCGTCGGAGACTTCAACTCCGCGCCGGACGTGGACGACCACTTGGGCTACGGCGTGTTTGTGGCCGACCCGGGCGTGGTCTTGGCCGGCAATGGAAATATGGAAGTGGCGCTGTTGCAGGCCCTGGCCGGTGACACCAACGGCGACCGTGTGGTGGACATTGCCACCGACGGATCGGCTTTGATCCGAAATCTCGGCACCCAGACCGCAATGGACTGGACCGACGGCGACTTCAACCATGACCGGGCGGTGGACATCGGCAATGACGGCTCGGCTTTGGTCCGAAATCTAGGCAGGGCCTATAAGGGTGGGGCCTACAAGGGTGGGGCGTCGGGTGCGGGTAAGGATGTGTCGCCGGGTGAGGGTGGTGGCTTCGTCGACCAGGATGGAAACATCTTCCTGGAAATGCAGGATCTCGCGTTGTACTCGGTCTATGTGGGTAATGACGCCGGCGAGCAGTTGCGCGGTACGGACG
>SDBV01006036.1_pt1 | contig 16914 bp, 11 predicted proteins | sample 2277081 | NCBI WGS metagenome assembly SDBV01 (sample SAMN10402039, study PRJNA504765) | marine sediment metagenome | isolation source: marine sediment core GS10_PC15, 223 cmbsf | place: Arctic Ocean: Southern Knipovich Ridge | collected 2010 | reverse complement strand
CACGTTTTGGTCCATTTGGGCGCACTTTGGTCACTTTAGGCGCACTTTGGGCGCACTTTGGGCGCATTTAGGTCACTTTTGAACACGTAATCTCAGGTCCACAATTCCCGCCTCCCGCACCACCAAGCCCCCATAACTCCGCCCCCTACATACACTTACAGACAATCCGCCGCCGCCCCGCCCAAACTGTCCTATTTACCAGGTGTCCACCCTTCCCCCGTAATTCAGCCCGTTGCGGCATTAGTGTACGCGTTGGCCCGGCTCTGCGCCGTCATCGACATTCAGTATGAATATATCTTTGTCGCCCGGCCCGGCTGCCAAAATCATACCCTCGGAGACGCCAAAACGCATTTTGCGGGGCTTGAGGTTGGCTACACATACCACGGTCTTGCCTATGAGCTCCTCAGGATTGTACGCCTTGGCGATGCCTGCAAAGACGTTCTTTTTCAACGCCCCAAGGTCAAGCTCCAGGGCAAGAAGTTTGTCAGCGCCCTCGACCCTCTCAGCCTTTGTGACCCGGGCAATACGAAGATCAACCTTCATTACGTCCTCTATCGTGCATTCCGACTCGATAGGTTCTTTTAGTTCCGGTTTTCCTTCTTCCTGCTCCGGCTTCTTTTCTTCCTGCTGTGGGCTATGCTGTTTACTCTCTTGCACCATCGCTTCAACCTTTTCCCTGTCAACTCGTTCGGCAAGCCTCTCAAATGTGCCAATCTGAACATTTTCCATCAACGTATCGATATCGGCCATGGCCAGTGGCGTGACGTTCAGGAATTTTTCCACTCCGCGGGCAAACCGCGGCAGTACGGGCTTCAGATAAATCGCAAGCACCCTTACGGCGTTAATGACCGTGGTCAGGGTCTTTCGCGTCTGTTCCGGGTCTGTCTTTATCGTTACCCACGGCTGCTGCTGATCGACATAGCGATTGCTCTGATCTGCCAGGGCTGTGATGCGCCGCATGGCCGATGCAAAATTTAGAGATTCGAAGTCATCGATGATCGCCTGCTTCTCGGCAAGCAGTTTTGCGATCAACTCGCCGCCCTGCTCGTCGAGTGTTCCCAGCCTGCCTTGTAGTTTTTTTGTCAGCATCGGCCCGGATCGGCTGGCCAGGTTGGCGAATTTGCCGACCAGGTCGGAATTGACCTTTGCGATAAAATCATCGAAGCTCAGGTCAAGGTCCTCCACGCCGCCGGTCAGTTTGCAGGCGTAGTAGTAGCGGAGGTGCTCCGGGTCCAGGTACTCAAGATATGTGCGGGCCATGATGAATGTGCCCTTCGACTTGCTCATTTTCTGGCCGTTGACCGTCAAAAAGCCGTGCACAAACAGTTTGTCGGCACGTTTGATATCCGCGGCCATCAGGACCGCCGGCCAGAACAACGCATGGAAATAGACAATGTCCTTGCCGATAAAATGATAAAGCTCGTACTCGCTGCTGTTCCAGACCTTCTCGAAGTCCAGGCCATTCTTGTCACAATAGTTTTTGCACGATGCCATGTACCCGATCGGTGCGTCCAGCCAGACATAGAAATACTTGTCCTGCTCGCCGGGTATCTTAAAACCGAAGTATGGCCCGTCACGCGAGATGTCCCAGTCCCTCAGGCCCGCTTGGAACCATTCGTCAAGCTTGTTCCTGACAGATTGCTGAACGTATCCGGCATCCATCAGTTCTTTGAGGCGATCTTCATAGTCGGTCAGCTTGAAGAAGTAGTGCATGCTCTTTTTCCAGACAGGTTTTTCGCCGCTGACGGCGCTGCGTGGGTCAATCAATTCGGTGGGACGATAGTGCGCGCCGCAGGAATCACATGAATCGCCGTATTGATCGGGTGATTTGCACCGCGGACAGGTACCCTTTATGTACCGGTCCGGCAGCCACATTTTGTCCGTTTCACAGTAGGCCTGTTCAACCTGACCCTTGATGATTGAACCTTTTTCCAACGCGCTCTTGTATACGTATTCGCTGAACTGGCGGTTTTCCGGCGAATGTGTCGAATAATAATTATCGAATTCAATCCCGAAACAGTCAAAGTCCCGTATATGTTCGGCCTGAACCCGTTCGATAAGCTGCTCCGGTGCGATGCCCTGGTCGCGGGCACTGATCATTACGGGAGTGCCGTGTGTGTCGTCGGCGCAGAAGTACAGACATTCATTTCCGCAGAGCTTGTGGAACCGGACCCAGATGTCGGTCTGGAGATACTCGACCAGGTGACCGATATGTATCGGGCCGTTGGCGTAGGGCAGTGCCGATGTTACAACGATCTTGCGTGCCATCTGATTCCTTCGATATACCCTTAAGGGTAGTAAATTCCCGCGAGTAAAGTCATAACTTATGATCGCAATATTACTTAGCCGCGAAGAAACGGAAAATTTCAATCGTGATCAGTATACGTTAGTTCTGTGTGCTGCCGTCGGCCCTGGGCTTGCCGTCACCGTTGGATGTTTTTTTGTTGCTGGTTTTGTCGGCGTCCCGATTGTTTCTTCCGTCCCTTGATCGTCTGCGTTTGCCGCGACGTTTGCCCCTGGGCCGTTTGTTATCCTTTTCTCCGTCGGCACCTGTCGTGGAGACGGGTCTGGCGGGGTTGACGGGATCGGCGGGGCTGGCGGGGTCATCTTGCTGGGATTCGTCATCCTGCCGAACCTGTTCGGGCTGGCCGTCCGGTTCATCCCAGGCGACAATAGTACCATTATCTTCAAACGCGTCCACGTCATCCATCACATTATTCATATCGTGTACATGCGCTGTCGTGGCGGTCGGCTCTTCGGTGGGCAATGGCTTTGGCGGAATCGCGGCATTGGCCGATTTTTTTTTGCCGTTTGCCCACGATGGTCTGGCTCGCCCGCTCGCTGCCTGCGGAGGATCGATTATCTCGATACTTTCGACCCCGAAGGCTTCGCGCTTGCCCGATTCGAACTGTACGACCACCAGTTGCGTCAGTATTTGTGAGTCCACTATCCTGCCCTGGCCACCCGGGCTGCTGACCCAGAGCCCCTTCTTCGGCAGATTGCTTTTGAGCTGCTTGTAGGTCTCGTCCTCGTATCTAAAACAGCACTTCAATCTGCCGCAATGCCCTGATATTTTTGCCGGATTAAGCGTGGCCTTTTGCAGCTTGGCCATCCGCATGTTGACGGGTTCCAGTATCTTCAGAAAGCGTCGGCAACAGCACTCCTGCCCGCAGCTTTCAAAATCGCCTATCAGCCTGGCCTCGTCGCGTGAACCGATCTGGCGCAACTCGATGCGCGTCTGATACTCCCGGGCGAGCTGGCGAACCAGATCGCGAAAATCCACCCTGCCGACGCTGGAAAAATAGATCACAATGCGTTCACCGCCGAATAGATGCTCGGCATCGACCACCTTCATCGACAGGCCCATCTCCGCGACAAACTTTGAGCACATCTGCACTTCCTCGCATGCAGAGGCGGCCAGGTGCTTTTCCTCTACGATATCATCATGCGTAGCGAACCTGACAAACGTCCCCCCATCGGTCAGTGGATAATCCCTTGTGCGGTTGCAGTGATACTGCTCAACCTGTTGGCAAGTGTACCTGAATCGCCCCTCTCGATAACTGAACGGACCAACGATAGTGCCGATTTCCATGCCACGCGCGGTCTTGATAACAACCCGGGCCTCGACACAAGGAATACTGGCCTCATTATGGTCGAACCAGCCCAGCATACCCATCTTGCCGTAGCGGACCAGCATCTGCTTTTTATTTTTCTGCCCATTGGGCTTCTGCGATTCGGTCTGTGTCATCGGCTCTCGTCTTTGTGAATACCAACTGAAGCGCCCCGGAGGGGGCGAAAAATTTATCAACAAACATACGGATTATCGAGTATAGCACAACCGTGGAAATTTAACAACAATTCCTCGAAAATCAGTTTTTCGTTGACGCTGGCGTCGATCCATCGCATCTTTTCATAGCCCGTGGCCACCAGTTCGCCCAGTCGCTCGGAATCCATTCGCCGGGCGACATCCCGGATGTGCGGCGCCTGGTCACTGTTGACAAGCTGCCCTTCAATGCCGGCGGCGACCCGCATCGCATCGCCAAAGACCCCGATCATCATACGCAACAGTCCTTTTTGCGCCCGACGGCCTATGTCGGCTTTGCTCACGTCGTCCATGGCGGCTATCCAGTTGGCAGCGATGTCCTTGGCCCTGGCCACAAGCCACCCGGCAAATTCGATGGTCTCTCCGGCATCCTGTTTGCACAGCCTCTCGACCAGGGCACGTTTGATCTGGTAGGCGGTGCTCTCTTTAAGCTCCAGCCCCGCCCAGCCGATTGCCTCCCCGATACTGCCCTCACTGAAACGCGCCCAGTAAAGGGCCTCCTCGGCAGAAACGCCCCGTTCGGTCAGCTTATCGACGATGATCTGCGTGTCGATCGGGCCAAATCGAATTATCTGGCAGCGGGACAGTGTCGTCGGCAGCAGCCTGTCGGCCCGGGAACATAACAGGATTATAAAGCAGTGGCCCGGCGGCTCTTCCAGCACCTTCAGGAGCGCGTTCTGCGACGATCTATTCAGCTTTTCGGCCTCCTGCACGACAAAGATAGCCGTCTGTCCCATCTGCGGTTTGCCGGCGACCTTTTCGATCAGGAACTCATCAATGACCGCCTTGGGTATGTCAATCGGAGTCTTCTTGTTTTTGCCATCCCTGGTGTAGCTGACAAGTTCCTTGTGGACGGGCCTGAAATCCGGATGGCCGCCACCATCGAAAACCCTGCACGATTGGCATTGGCCGCAACTGTCGGAAAAAGGCTCCGATCCATTTTCGCTTTGCACTTTGTCGCGGCAGAGCAGCATTCTGGCCCATGCCCGCGCCACCGCAAACCTGCCCACGCCGTCGGGCCCCGCGAAGATATACGCATGCGCCATCCGAGACACCGCGTATGCTCGCTGCAACGAACCGATCGCGCTGTCCTGACAGAATATATCCTTCAAATTCATATTAAAAATCCGTCTTTAGTATCACATTCTTGATAGCTTCATATACATCTTCGATGCTTTTTTCACTACCATCGACTACAATAATCGGCCTGGGATAAATATCAGGAAGATTCAAAAAGCCTTTTCTAACCTTCTTATGGAACTCCAGAGTCCGCGAATCAAACCTGTCGGGGGGGGTAACACCTTGAAACAGAAACCCCTGATTCGCATCTTTATGATTCTCTTTGGTTCGTTGGCCTTTTTTATGCCCGGTTCTTGCCCGGCCCTCTTCAGCAGGAATATCAACTATAATTGTAAGGTCAGGCCACATATCGCCAACCGCATAGTGTCCAAAGTTAATTATTTTCTCTACCGGATACCCGCCTGCCCCTTGATAAGCACAAGTTGCAGAGATGAACCGATCACAAAGAACCACTTTACCAGCTTCGATAGCAGGCTTTACAACCTCGGCAATAAGTTGTGCTCGCGAGGCCATAAACAACATAACCTCCGTAGTTACATCCATCTTACCTTTGGCATCAAATAACAATAACCTGCGGATCTGATCTCCAATTTCGGTCCCACCTGGGTCGCAGGTTTTCTCAACACTAAGCCCATGTTGCTCGAAATGTCTGGTAAGTAAATCTATCTGGGTGCTCTTTCCGCAGCCGTCGGGTCCGTCAAGAACTATGAATTTTCCTGCAAGTCTGTCTTTCATTTGAAGTCCCGATTATCCATATCCGTTTCGGATTGATATTCATTGCCCACATGTTCGGCGTCCTTGTATTCCGCGTCCAGGTATTCCGTCTCCCCGGCTGGTCTCTGTGGCACATGTCTTGATGCCACGAAGCACACCATTTCCAGCGGGATAAATACCAGACCTGTCCCCAGAAGGGCTGCGTGGGCAAAGACCGTGGCATAATGGCCTATCCCGTCTGTACCGAGAAGCTGCGCCAATACTGAAAGCCCGGACGTTGCCGCCACCAACACCACGAAATGCACGGCTATCGGTTTCATCTCGCCTAACCTGTAGCGATTCAACTGCCCAATCGCATCCATGACCAGTCTGTCCCGCACGATCATCACCGCTGGGACCAACAGCATGGGTTTGACCACAGCTACCATCGCTATGGCCTGACATGTCGCGATTGCCCATTCGGGCATACTCTGCCGGGATTCCGTATTGAAAAACAACGTCCCGACAAAACTGCCGATAACTGTCAGTATCGCAAGCAGCAGCAGAAACAGCAACAGTTGGAAACGGAATATGCGCCAGAAGAAGCGCCTGCCGACTGACAGGAGGGTTCCAGGTTCCTGCGGCTGGGCACCGGTAACGGCTGCGGTGGCAAGAAAACCCAGGTACACCATCTGCAAAAGGATAGCGAAGAGCACAACTGCGAAACCGAGAAAAAAGCCCCCGGGCTGTGAAATCACCGCGGCATCGGCTTGCGGCATCGGCGCCATCGCGGAGGAAAAATGCTCGGTGAAGACAAAGAACGCCGCGTGAAGGACCACTATCAACATCACTTCCGGCCAGCGCCTGCGGATTATCTCAAAGACAGTGGGCAATGACAGCTCCCGAAAATTTTCCATTGTTTCTCTCGTCTGTAAAACTATCGTCTGCAAAGCTCCACATGGTCGGGGCCGACGATACCTTTTAACTTTTCACAGAAATCCACATCGGCCCTGACGCTGAGGCCTCTCTCGGCGGCGACACTGACGCGATATCCCCTCTGCGTTGTAACGATCACATGAACCATGCTCTTGCCCCTGTGCATTTCGCAGAGACGGCGAACCCTCGATACAAGCTCCTTGCTCACATCCTCGCCGGACAGCCTGATGCATATCCTCGCGGCCAACTTGTCGGCTGCATCCTCCATCGCTATTAATTCATCGCAGAGGATGTTGGGCGTCTGGCGTTTGCAATCGACGGTGCCCCTGGCAAAGACAATGTTATCGACCTGCAGCATGGCTCCGTGTCGCTCCAGGACCTTTGGAAACATCACCACTTCGCATTTGCCCTGCAAATCTTCAAGCTCAAAGATCACCATCCTGGCGCCGGCATTTCGCCCGTTTTTGGTAACGATGTTGCGAATCTTCGAGACCATCCCGCCGATGACCACTTCATATCCTTCGGGACGACTGCCCATCTGGCTGGTATTCGTATTGGAGTATGCGTCAAGCTCGGTGGCGTGTTTGCTCAGTGGATTTTTCGTTACGTACATGCCGAGCACTTCTTTTTCATATGTGAGCATCTGCATCTCGGTCCATGGCTGGACCTTTGGGAGCGATTCGTGGTCTTTGTCCAGTTCCTCCTCGCCGGGGCCGGGGCCGAACAGGTTCATCTGTCCGCTGAGCAGGTCCGCCTGGCTGCGTGTGCCGACCTGGATAGCCTTTTCCACGCCTGCCATCATCTGGGCTCGGCTGCCCCCCATCCCGTCGAAGGCGCCCGCCTTTACCAGTGCCTCAATCACCTGCTTGTTCGCGGCTCGCAGATCGACGTTTTCGCAGAAATGATACAAGCTACCGAACCTGCCGACCTTCTCGCGTGCCTCGATAACCTTCTCCACGGCCTTTTCGCCTACGCCCTTAACCGCTCCCATGCCGAATCGAATCACACCGCTGTCCCTGCGACGGTCATGCTCCTGGCTGTAAACCACGGTGAAATCGCTAAAACTCTCGTTGACATCCGGCGGCAACACGTCAATGCTCATCTCCTTGCACTCGCCGATATACTCGACAACCTTGTCGATATTGCCAGACTCGTATGTCAGCAGCGCCGCCATAAACTCCACGGGGTAGTAGGCCTTTAGCCAGGCGGTCTGGTAGGCGATGAACGAATAACGCGTCGCGTGGCTTTTGTTAAAACCGTAGCCGGCGAACTTCTCGATCAGCTCGAATATCTCCTCGGCCCGGGAGCTGGAGAGACCCTGCTGGCCGCAACCCTCCGTAAAGCGTGCCTTCTCGGCGGCGATGAGCTTACGCTTTTTTTTGCCGATGGCCTTAATCAGCGTATAGGCCTGACGCAGCGGTATTTTGCCCAGCCGATTGCAGATGCGCATCACCTGTTCCTGGTAGATCATGATGCCGAAGGTCTCCTCCAGCACCTCACGCATGATCGGATGCGGCACGGACCAGTTTGCCCCGTGCTTGCGTTCGACAAAATCCGGTATCAGCGCCATCGGGCCTGGCCGATAGAGCGCGTTGGCGGCGATCAGGTCTTCCATTCGGTCGGGTTTCAGACTCATAAGGAGGTCGGCCATCCCGCCGGACTCGAACTGAAAGACGCCCTTGGTTCGACCCGCACCGAATATCTCTGTCAACACCTTCCGGTCGGCGATGTCGATCCGTTCAATGTCGATGTCCAGGCCGTGTGTTCCCTTGACCAGATCGACGGTCCGCTGGATAACGCTCAGTGTCTTTAGCCCCAGGAAGTCCATCTTCAAGAGGCCCACTTTCTCGACCATCGGGCCTTCAAACTGCGTAATCAGGTCATCCGCCCCGGACGCCTTATATAGCGGCAGAAAGTTTGTCAGCGGCTCATCGGCTATGACAACGCCACAGGCGTGTACCGAGGCGTGACGCGTCAGCCCTTCCAGCTTTCTGCCGATGTCGATCGCTTTGCGTATTTGTTCGTCCTGCTCGTAGGATTTTTTCAGTTCCGGCTCAGCCTTTAGCGCCTTGTCCAGCGTTATATTCAGTCCGTTGGGCACCAACTTGGCAAGTCGGTCGGCCTCGGCCAGCGGAATATTCAGGACGCGGCACACGTCACGTATCACAGCCTTTGCCTTCATCGTTCCGAAGGTGATGATCTGGGCGATGTGCCCATATTTCTGCCGGACATACTCAAGTAGCCTGGCACGTCCGTCCTGGCAGATGTCGATGTCGATATCAGGCATCTCGTCGCGTTCAGGGTCCATGAACCGCTCGAAGAGCAGGTCGTATTTGATCGGGTCGATGTCGCAGATGCCCAGGCAATAGCCCACTACGGTGCCGACGGCACTGCCCCTTGCGCCGACGGGAATGTTGTTCTTGCAAGCATAGTTGCAAAAATCCCACACGATGAGGAAATAGCTGGAAAACCCTTTGCCCTCGATGACTTCAAGCTCCCGATCGATACGCTGCTTGATTTGGGCAGTTACCTTGCCGTATAGCTGTTTTGCCCCCTTCATTACCAGCTTGGTCAGATAATCCTCGACACTGCTTCCGTCTTCGGGCTTATACACCGGGGCGTGTCTGCTGGTCAGGTCCAGTTCGACATTGCAGCGATTCGCGATGGCCAGCGTGTTGTCGCACGCCTGAGGTATATCGGCAAACATCTGCCGCATCTGGTCGCTACTTTTCAGATATATGTCCGGCGGATAGATCATGCGGTCCTGATCGGTTACGAGCTTGCCGGTGCCGATGCAACAGAGCGCGTTGTGCGCCTCATAATCGTCAGCGTCCAGGAAATGCACATCGTTGGTCGCAACCAGTCCGATGCCCATTTTGTTTGCAAGATCGATCAGCGGCTCGCGCAGGTCCGGCAAATCGCCCCCTGTGTCTTCATGCTGCTGGATCTCAATGAAAAATCGTTCGTGTCCGAAGATTTTCAGATAGTTCTCTGCTGCCTGCCTGGCGCCTTTTTCATCGTTGCGGCGCAGATAGGCAGGCACCTCGCCCGCGATACAAGCGGTGGTGCAGATGATGCCCTCGCCAAACTCAGCCAGGACCTCTTTATCGATACGCGGCCGATAGTAAAAGCCATCCGTATAGCCGATGCTGCTGAGCTTTAGAAGGTTGTGGTAGCCGGTGATATTCTCGGCCAGCAGGATCAGGTGGAACGTGTTTTCCTTGACGCCGCCGCCTTTTTGCCTCTCGAATCGGCTGGCTGGCGCGATATAGGCCTCAATGCCCAGTATCGGTTTAATGCCTGCCTTGCGTCCCCGTGTGTAAAAATCCACCGCGCCGAACATGTTGCCGTGGTCCGTAATCGCCACAGAACCCATGCCCAGCTCTTTGCACCGAGCAAACAGCTTCGCTGGCGCAATCGCCCCGTCCAGAAGCGAATACTGTGTATGTAAGTGAAGATGCGTAAATCCTTTATCTGTCATGACCTCTTATTACCCTGAAAAAGTTCCGTCCCGCAAGCCGACATTGTCCGAAGCGATTATACCCAAAGCCCCTCGGATTGCAAAACCCATTCACCCGGCCGGCACAAAACCCATTCGCCCGGCTGGTACAAAACCGCATTGTCAAGCCTTCCCGCGGTCGATACTGAATGGCAAACAGGGTTTTTCCAGATGTCCCGGTTGTATTCCGGGACGGCGCGGGGTATAATAGGCCGCCATTGAATAGTCAGAAACGGTGCGTTAAAATCACCCTGCATGCTGGATTTCGGACTGAGTTCGGAATGATAAACATGGTTTTTCAGCGATTTCAATAGAAGGAGTGAAAAATGAAAGTGCAAAATGGGGAAGAAATTTTACATGAGCTTATGCCGGAGAAGAATATTTTGTGGATTTGGCTTTTTGGGAAAGCATTGCCTGTGGGGCTGGTTGGGGGAGCAATGGGGTTTGGGCTGATGATGCTTTCAGGAATCCTTTCTAATCCTGAGAGACCGTTTGGTTTTTCATTCATAGTTAGGATTGTCATAGCGATAATTTTTGGCCTCGTATTTTTGATGCTGGCTCTGATATATTATGAATTTCTCAGGCAGACATACGTTTACTATATAACAAATCATCGCTGTGTTTTTCGTGGGGGGATCATAAGAAAAGTTGAGAGAAGCGTGCATTACCACAAGATTACTGATGTTGAGATGAGCCGGAATATAATCGAACAGATTTTAGGCATATCAACGTTAAATATATTCACTCCCGGGACCAGTAGCAGGAGCAGTGATTCGTCATTTCAAAAGGCCGAGCTCAGTTTTGTCGGATTAAAAGATAATGAAAGTCCGGCAGATACGATAAACGGAATTATCAGAAAAATCAGAACAACGGGTGAATAAAACAAGATGCGATTAAATCGCACCCCAGGCCGGAAACATACCGTGTGCCGTGCAAAAACGGATTGTTATTCTTGATATGTCCGCCGATTACGGGTTTCATATTCGCTGCGGAGTTTGTGGTTATGCAAAAAAATCGTAACTGTATTTGAAGTCGTATTCTGTTAAGGAGCGTAAATATATGGACAAAAAAAGGATTTTCATGTCGTCGTTGATAATGCTGCTCGCCGTACTCGGTGTGATGTTTTTTGGTGGCTGCGGGACGGACCCGGGCCCCGTGGTCTCGGCTGGGAATAAGCCCAGACTGTTCATGACCCTGCCGGATTACATAAACACCCCGGACGGCATGACACTTGATCCAAAGACGGGCGACATCATCCTGGCGGCTCCTAACTTCAACGACCCTGTCGCCCCCGGCGTGCTGATGAAGATCGATCCGCAAAATAAACTTACGCGGTATATCGATATGCCTCTCCATCCGGAAACCGGGTACGGCTGCCCGATGGGTCTGGATTTCGGTCCCGACGGCAATCTTTATGTCGCGGACAACCAGTACTTCTACGGCAAAGACCACAAGTCACGCCTGATGTGTGTAAAGATTGTCGGCGGCAAACCCGTCAGCGTCGATGTCGCCATCGATGGATTCAAACTTTCAAACGCGGTTATATGGCGCGGCGAGAACATTTATGTCAGCGATACATTCATGGACATACCCGACAATCCCGGCATGAGCGCCGTCTATAAGTTTTCGCTGGGCGAACTTAAAAGGGGCACCGTTCACCTGAAACCACTCGGAACGGATTCGCATCTTATCGCCAGATTCGTCACAACTCCCAACCATCGCAAAGACGTGGCCGGGGCCGACGGTCTTACGTTCGACAGTAAGGGCAATCTTTATATCGCCAGCTTCGGTGACGGAAAGATACACAAACTTACATTCGACGACAACGGCAACGTCGCTTCACAGACTGTCTTTGTCGATAAACCCAAATTACTGCCATGCTCGGACGGCCTGTTCTGCGACCTGAGAACGGACGAAATCTACGTCGCCGACTCCGAACAGAATGCCATCCATATCATCTCGCCCGACGGACAGCTCAGGACATTGTGGATTAACGGCGACACTAACGGGGCCGACGGCGGGCTGGACCAGCCGTGCGAATCTCTGATCCGCGACGACGAACTTATTATCGCTAATTTCGATATGCCGTTCCCGGGCCTGAAGAATTCAGCCTTCGATAAACCCTATACGATGTCCGTCATTAAACTGAAGAAATGAGGTAAGGGCCCCCTGAAAAACGCCGGGTCTTACAAGATACCACTGAAAGTACAAGGTGTATTCGGCGTTGGTGTTCGTTTATTTTACAGGAATCCGGGCAGGAGCGAGCGAAAGTGCAAACGGAATAACAACTGCTGTAAGCCTGTCAACGAGGACGGATTGACGGGTAATGCTTTTTTAAGGTTAGTTTTTTATTGCTGCGGCGTGTCGGCCTGTGGCTGGGTCGCCTGCAGCGTATATCATCGCAGTGTCAGGGGCTCGGTAAATCATTACGGGGTGGGCGATGGGTTTGGGGGTGGAAGTTATTTCGTGGCCGCGACTTGCCAACTGGTTCTTAACTTTTTCGTCAATTGCAGTATTTAGTCTGAGGCTTGCCAATTTGCCTATCGTTTTTAAACGGTCGGGGTTGGGATTGAAAGAGCCCTGGTATTGTTTGGTAGAGAATCTTGGTGCGGTGACGGCGTCTTTTGGTAATAAGCCGAACTCGATGTTGTTTAGCAAGCAGTTTAAGGTCGTCTGGTCCTGCAGGTCACCTCCTGCGACACTGATAGCTATAACGGCTTTGCCGTCCTTTAGGACGATGGTTGGTGTTAGTGTAATGCGTGGTCTTTTTCCCGGCTGGATACGGTTTGGGTGGCCTGGCGTGGTGTTTAGCGAGCGAAGTCTGTTGCCGTGTGCTACGCCTAATTCCTGACAAACGGCATAGGGGCCATTACCGCTTGGGGTTGCGGCTACCATGTTTCCCCATCGGTCGGCAACGACACAGGTGGTGGTTCCTCCCGGGCCTGGTAGATATTTGCCCGGGCCTTTGAGAGCTTTCATATTGATTGGGTCGCCGGGACGAACTTCTGAGGAGGCTTTTTTCATATCTATCAATGGGCGGCGGAGGTTTGTGTACTCATCGGATAAAAGATCTTTCAAAGGCACGTCGTTAAAGAGCGGGTCGCCGTAATATTCATCGCGATCGGCAAAACCAAGTTTTAATGCTTCGGCGAGGACGTGGATGTAATCGGCGGAGAGGTGTCCCATTTTTTTCAGGTCGAAACCTTCCAGCAGCTTTAGTGTCTGGCAAAGATACGGGCCCTGCGTCCAGGTGTCACATTTGTAAACGGTGTAGCCTCGATAGTTAATCTTAACGGGATCCTCTATGCGGGTTATGTGGGCGGCGAGGTCCTCTTTACGCAGGAATCCGCCGTTTTTGGTGTAGAAGGCTACGAGCTGGTCAGCAATGTCGCCTTTGTAGAATCTGTCCCTTGCTGCCTGGAGTTTTTGCTGCCTTGAGCCGGTGGTGGTTTTTTCGGTTTCGATGAGTCTGCGAAAAGTGATGGCGAGTTTTTTGTGCCAAGGCTCTTTATGTTCATCGAGTATCGCTAATGCAGGCGCGACGACCTGTTCGAAGGTCATGGTGCCGTACAATTTGACGGCGGTGATACAAAGACTCAAAGCGCCTGGTACGGGTGCGGCTTTTATACTGCCCTTGTCGGGGATGCCATTTTCATAAAACCAGTCGATGGCCTCCGGGTCCAGCGGCGCGCCGCCGAGGCCGCAAAGAACCTTTACCCGGCCCTTTTTTGCATCGTAGATAATGAGCGGTATCTCGGCGCCAATGGTGAACCTGCCGTAATCTGTTACGGTCAGTGCGAGAAGTGTTGCGGCAGCAGCGTCAGCAGCATTGCCGCCTTTTTCGAGTATTGAAATTCCGGCAGCGACAGAACGTCCATCGCCAGCGGCGACGGCACCTGCTTTTCCGGATGCGTGCCAGCCAATCTTGGAAGCGTATAAAGTGCCGGATGTAATCAAAATCGCAGCCAATACGACAATCAATAATGACGGTGTTTTCATAATAGAACTCCTATATTTAGGGTGCATCCGGTTAATGCGCAGGTAAGATTAAAACCGGGCCCTGCAAATTTCATATAGAGAAAAACAGGTAATCGTAAACCCTCGAAAAATCGTCCGGGGCCCCAGATTATAAAATCCCCATAACACGTGCCCCAAATTTGAGCATCTGCCAAAACGATTTTTCTCTTAATCCACTTCCCAAGGCACTGAGTACCTGCACACCACCTGGATGAACCGAAAATTTCTCAATTTACCGAGCATACCGTAAAATTTGGCTCCTCGCAATTATTCTACCACTTTTTGGGAAACATTTGCAACCTCAAAGACACAAAATTGAGGCCAAATACGGCTGCGACCTCCCCGGCCATGTGGTTTATCCGCGGATCGGGCGGGCAAATGGTGGAATGTTATGGGGGAAATCCATTGCGGGCGACCAGAATCGAACTGGCGTCTCGAGCTTGGGAAGCTAGCATTCTACCATTGAACCACGCCCGCATAACCGTATAAAACATGAAAATAGGGGGATTTAAGGCATTTGTCAAGGGCATTTTTGCAGGGCTGACTTTAGTCAACGGCAGTCAACGATTTTTCCGTCTTCCAGCCGAACCATGCGGTGTGCCCGGGCGGCGACCCGGTCGTCATGCGTGACCATCACAATGGTCTGCCCCTGGCGGTTCAACTCTTCCAAAACCTCCAGGATACCAATTCCGGTCTCATAGTCAAGGTTTCCTGTGGGTTCGTCCGCCAAAAGAACCTTCGGCTGGTTTATCAAGGCCCTGACTATCGCCACCCGTTGCCTCTCGCCGCCGGAAAGCTGATAGGATTTCTGCCCCAAACGCTCCCCAAGTCCCACACGATCAAGAAACTCGGCTGCGCGTTTTTTAACGCGTTTTCTCGCAGTTATCCAACTGAGGGTGCCCATCGAGGCCATCGCGGGCAGGACGGCGTTTTCCAGCACATTCAGTTCGTCCAGAAGATGGTAAAACTGAAACACAAAGCCCACCATTTTGTTGCGGAATCTGTTTGTTTTTGCCGCGCCGAATCGGTCAAGTCGCTGCCCCTCGAACTCCACATATCCCTTGTCGGGACTGTCCAGCGCGCCCAGGATATGCAGCAGTGTGCTCTTGCCACTGCCCGATGCGCCGATGATGGCGACAAACTCTCCCGCGCTGACTGAGAAGTTCACCCCATGCAGCACGGAAAGTGTGCTTTGGCCCAGTTTGTAAGATTTGTAAATGTTTTCCGCCGAAAGTATCTGGCTCATAGTATCACTCACAACTGATCAACCCGAAGAATATCTACCGGCCTGCGTCGCGCAGCCTGCAGGCTCGGAACGACAGCGCCCAGGAGACACGCCCCGACCGCCGATGCCGCTATCGCAACCATTACATGCCAATCGATTTGGCTTGGAATCTCGCCTATCGCATAAATCTGCCTGTTCCAAACCTCCCAGCCGAATTTGCTGTTCAGCCAGCCTTCCAGGTTGTTGGCGTATGCCAGCAGGACACAGCCGCCAGCCATGCCCACAGCCGTGCCGAGAAGGCCTATGATTGCCGCAAAAATCAAAAATACATGCACAATGTCAAAGACACCTGCCCCGAGACTTTTCAGGATGCCGATGTCTTTGCTTTTATGACTGATAATCATGTAGAACACGACGAATATCACAAATACCGTTATCACGCCGAGCATCAGAAACAGAACTATGAGCATGGTCTGTTCTTTTTCCATCGGTGCGATGGTGCCTCGACGATTCTCGATCCAGCTCTCGACGCGTACCTGTTCAAACAAATTCGCATTGGCACGGTCCTTGTGCGACTCGACGAAACCCTTCCATATTTCCCTGACCCTGTCGCACCCACGCGGAAGGGTTGTGTCCTCGGCGAATTTGATGTGGATAGCGTTTATGCGGGGGGTTGCCCCTGCCATGCCGAGCATCTGCTGGGCGATGCCCAGGGGGATATAGACCATGTTTCCGTCAACTTTTACCAGGCCTGTATGGCTGTCATCGCTGAAGTGAAACGACATGGTGTTGACAAGGTCGGTGCCAGCCTTTGCCAGGGCGCCCCTGGCGGTCAGCGGGAAACAACTGAGCATCAGTTCGAGCCTGTCCGGTTCGGGGCTGTGATAGTATTTGCCGGAACTGCTTCGACGCCCCATCTTGTCGATGCCTATGATAATGCCGTTCAGCTTCGGGTCGTATTTCGGTTTGAACATATCGTGCGGATTGTCGCGTCGGTAGTAGAGACTGTCGGCGAATCCGACGGCTCGGCAGTGTCTTTGCGGATCAATACCCATGACCTCCACGCCGAAGTTTCTGTCATCATTGGGCATTGCCAGGATGCCGTAGCCATGGACGACAGGGCTTGTCGCGGCGACGAAATCCTGCTTTTCGAGTTCGTCAAGAAAATCCCGGTAATAGCTAAACCCCACCAGCGAGTCGGTGCTTACCACGCAGTCGCCGACAAACCTGTGGTTCTTCTCGCGAAAATCTTTTACCAGGCCGTTCATCACAGTCATAACAACCACGACGGTGAACACGCACAACGCCACCGCGGCGATGGCCAACAGGCTTATTCGTCGTCGAAACAGATAACGTTTTGGTAAAAGCAATTTATACATTTTTGGTAACCGTTCACAGTTTTTCCTGTTAATCTCGCCCATCAGACAGCATCAAAGAAATCTTTCTTTTTTGACAGGATAACAGGATGACTACAAATCCTTCACTTTTCGCTTTACTTCTACATCACCAACAAATCTGCGATATTTCTTTTGGATTAACATGATTTTTTATCATCTGTTTTTTGGAGACTGTAGCATAATTACAGAGAGATTCTTCAATCATACTTGGGGGCTTTGCCCCCAAACCCCCAGCATTTACCGC
>SDBV01006035.1_pt1 | contig 16917 bp, 12 predicted proteins | sample 2277081 | NCBI WGS metagenome assembly SDBV01 (sample SAMN10402039, study PRJNA504765) | marine sediment metagenome | isolation source: marine sediment core GS10_PC15, 223 cmbsf | place: Arctic Ocean: Southern Knipovich Ridge | collected 2010 | reverse complement strand
TGCGTAATACAAACATCGGACCGATCGGACTGGATATGGGGCATAATTCCATCAAGATGATACAGCTTGCATGGTCGGACGATAAGATATGTGTCATTGCAGCGGATGAGGCCGATTATGTGCGCGATATCGACAACGGCGATGAGACCGGACGCGAATCCGCCGTCTCTGCCGTCAAACACATGCTGGCAAAAGGCGCATTCAGCGGCAGAGAAGTCGTCTCCTGTCTGTCAAATGACAGCCTCAAGATAAAAAGCCTCAGGCTTGACACCACCGACCCCGAACAAATAGAGCAGCAAGCCAGGAAGGAAGTCGCCCGGCGTTTCGGTCTGGATGCAGACACCGATGAAATTCGATACATGATTGCAGGCAATGTCTACCAGGGCACGGAGCTAAAAAGCGAGGTCATCTTCTTCGGGATGGACAAAGCCAGCGTTGCCGAGCATTTGTCCCTGCTGGAAGATGCCGGATTGACTCCCATCGGCATCGATGCGGTTCCATGTGCGCTGTTCAGGAGTTTTCAGGCCTCGCTGAGACGCCAGGAGGACCAACGGCTCGTCAGCGTATTGGTCGATGTGGGAAGTTTGTTCACCACAGTCATCATCGGCCGAGGCCCGGAAATCATTTTCGTCAAGCAAATCCCCATCGCCGGAGAGCGACTCAACGCCGAAGTCGCATCCAGGCTCGAAGTGAGTATGGATGAGGCCAAACTCCTCAGGTCGAAACTCAAGAAAGAAGCGGGCGATTCCATGGACCCGGCAACAAGGCAGGCAGTCATCGATGCCATGAGCCGAACAATAGAAGAACTCGCAAAGGAGATTTCACTTTGCTTCAGATATTACGCCGTCACTTTCAGAGGGCAGCGACCCACGGAGGTCTTTTTTGCGGGTGGTGAAGCGGATGAAACAACACTGCTCAAGGCCCTCAAGAGACATCTGGGCGTTTCGATAACGATTGCCCGGCCTTTGAGGGGCTTTGATTTGAGCCAGGCCGATTTTGAGAGACGCCACGATGCCGAGATGTCCAGATGGGCGGTGGTGGTCGGATTGGGAATGAAAGGAATGGACCTGTCTACGTGCGAGAGCGAATGCTATGAAAGAAATTGATTTCATTCCGGAGTGGTATAAGACCGGCCAGAAACGAATTGTCAGTTACCACAGACAGTACATATTGATAACTGTTCTGTTTGTGGTGCTTCTGGTGTGGAGTCATGCCGCAGGCAGCTTTGTCTCGAGGGTAAAGGCCGAGGTCAACAGAGTACAGAACCTGCTTGAGGTGAAAAAGCCGCTTGCGCAGGTGTATTGCAAGATGGAGGAAACGGTTGCAAACCTGCAGGCCAACGCCCATGTTCTCGAGCGTGTTGAGCCGCGGGTCGATTTATCTCATGTCATCGCCGAGTTGAGTTATCTCGTCAGCGATCAGATTGTGCTCAGCAAGATTGATATCCAGAGCGAGGCCGTGCAGGCTGTGCCCACCGGGAAAAAGATAGATGTTGTCAGGATCGCCGCAGGAACCGGCCGGACATCGTCTGCGCTTCCGGAAGAAAGCACGCGCAGCAAAGTAACTATAGCGGGCATAGCCGCAGGGGGATCCGATGTGGCGTCTTTAATATCGAAACTGGAAGAGTCGTCCTGGTTTTGCCGGGTCATCCCGGGCTACTCGAGAAGCAAAGAGATCAAGGGTGTTATGACCATGGAATTTGAAATAGGGTGCTATGTCGCCAATTATGTTCCGACCACTCGGGGCAGCTTACAATGAAATATCCTGAAAGAAAACAAGTGCAGATTATCGGTATCGCCGCGGCGGTCATTGTCGGCTTTGTCGTGCTGCGTTTTTATCCTCTGGCCAGGCGGATGAGGGACATAAGACACCTCCGGTCCGCGCAGGACATCGCGGTCACCCAGGTGAGGGAATACAGCATTGGGATACCGGTGCTCCGCAGGCAGGTCGGTGAACTTCGAGTCAGCCTGGCAGACTACGCTCGAAGGATACCACCGGGTCGGCAATTCGCCGATCTCTGGCATCGGATAGCGGATGTTATGAACAGACACAATCTGCAGGACCAGATCATCCAGCCCGGAAGTGAAACGACAGGCCCAACCGTCGGTTGTATTCCGATAACGATACAGTGTTCGGGAACGCTTGAGCAGGTCTTCGAGTTCCTCAAATCGCTTGCCGATTTCGAGCGTGTGATTCGCATAGATAAACTTCAACTGCTCAATGATGCGGATTTTTCCGGCCGGATCAAGTTGAACGCCGATGCGAAAGTTTACTACCAGACAGCGGTTGAACCGAGCATTTAGCCGGCAGAGAATATATGAAACAGAACAAGACACATAAAAACATCGACGCCGCATTGCTGCACGGCCTGCCTGTTTCGAAAGGCAAGCTTATCATCGCGGCCGTGCTCGTAACGATCATGGCCTTTATGTGGCTGCGTCTCCTGTTGTTCAACAAATCGCCCGATACCGCCGCAGGCGGCGCCGCCGTCGCGACCATCAAGACGCAGGATAAGGAGAAGACGACAAAGCCTTCGCCTGAATTGACATATATTGAATTGCCCTTTGTGCCCGGGCGCCACGATGTACTTAGAAATGACATCTTTCGTCCGGGGGACTGGCAGGCTTTCAAGACAGTGGATGACACACGGAACAGCGGCTCGGGCGGGCCCGACAGGGATAAGGATACCCTGACCACGGAAGATATCCGAAGAATTGACAGCTTGCTCACTCTTGACGCTATCATCGCCGAAGGGGGGGGCCGGGCGTGGGAAGCCTTCATCAACGGCAAGCTTGTATCAGTCGGCTCAAAAGTGGCCGTCGAATACGATAAACGGTCGGTCGAATTAACGGTAACAGAAATTTACAGTAACAAAGTTGTGCTCAGGGTGGGAGAATTTACGCTCAATGTCATGATGCTTTAGACAGATCAGTCTGGATAATTGAAAGGAAGGTGCAGTATGTTTCAAAGAAAGAAAAGAGTCGAGAAGTCAAGAGCAGCAAACGGTATGGCGGCGTGGTGCCTGGCGTTGGCGGCGCTGGGGGCAATGGCGCTGGCCCAGGTCGAACCGTTCGCCGAAACGCCCGTTGCACTGCAGCCGGCCCCGGAGGTTGCCGAAAGCACTCAGCCGGAAGCCCCGGAGGTTGCCGAACGCACTCAGCCGGAAGTCCCCGGCGTTGCAGAAGTCGAACTGGGTGCACAGTCAATACAGACGCTGAGCTTCAAAGAGGGCATGACAATAGGCGCCGCGCTCAGGTTTCTCCAACTCAAGTACCAGAAGAACATTATTCCGATATCCCGCATGGACGACCAGATAACCGTACCAGAACTGTTCAATGTCACCTTTGAAGAGGCACTGCAGGCGATTATCGGAATAAACAAGTTCGAGGTGCAGGAAAACGGCTCCATCCTGGTCTACACATACGACGAGTACGAACAGATGATGCAAGACATGAGGCGAATGGAGACCAAGGTATTCACGCTGTACTACATCTCCGCTGAAGACGCCAAAGACCTCCTGTCGCCCGTGCTCAGCGACGACGGTAAGATGGAAGCCACTAAAGCTCCGGAAACTAAAATCTCTTCTGGTGGTGGGAGCGGTGGGAGCGGTGGGAGCGGTGGAAGTGGTGGAAGTGGTGGAAGCGGTGGAAGTGGTGGAATTGATGTGAAAGAGGGTGGGACTTCAATATCAATCCATGACTCAATCGTGATGAAAGATTATCCTGAGAACATTGCCGACGCAGAGTCTTTGCTAAAGCAACTGGATGTCAGGCCTGAGCAGGTTCTTGTCGAGGCCACTATCCTGAACGTAGTTTTGACTGAAGACCTGAAGCTCGGCGTAGACCTCAGCTTCGCCGGTGGCGTGGATATTACCGGTGTAGCACAAGTTGCCGGATGGGGTTCCTCAGGTTCGCCAATCGAAGTTGCAGGCTTTGCGACTGCCGGCGGCAACGGCCTCAGGCTTGGCATCAGGGCCGGCGATGTATCGGCGTTTATCACTGCTCTGGAGGCCATCACCGATGTCACAGTCCTTGCCAATCCCAAGATCCTTGCCCTGAATAAGCAGTTAGGTACTGTGTATATCGGCCAAAGAATTGGCTATCGCAGCAGCACTTCCATCCTAAGTGATGGTGTTGCCACAAGCGGCGAAGTAGAATGGCTGAACTCAGGTACGTCACTCACGTTCAGACCCTATATAGCCGAGGATGGCTACATTCGTATGGATATTTATCCCAAGGACAGTTCCGCCACCAAGGATGATGCTGATGGAGTTCCCACTGAAACGACAGCGGAATTGAGCACGAATATCATGGTCAAAGACGGCCAGACAGTTGTGATAGGAGGCTTGTTCAGAGACTCTGTAACTTCCATCAGGTCCCAGGTCCCCCTGTTGGGAGAGTTGCCGGTTCTGGGCGAGTTGTTCAAGGGGACTGTCGACACCACGGTACGCCAGGAAGTGATAATTCTGCTCACGCCTCACATCATAGAGTCTCCTTCGGAACTTAACGGCGACAAAAGAGCCGACGATGTCGAGCGAAAAAGACTGGGTGCCCGAAAGGGTCTCCACTGGCTCGGTGTGGCGAGACTCTCAGAAGACAGCTACGCAAAGGCCGCCATTCTCTACTCGGATGGAGATCCCAGAGCCGCCTTGCGTGAACTCAACTGGACGCTGAACCTGAGGCCCACGTACATGGAGGCCCTGAGATTGAGAGAACGCATTGTTCAGGGGGGTTTCGATCCCAAGGACGCCCTCATGGAACGTATTATAATCAATGTGATCGAACGCGAAGACTCGCAAAACTGGATCAGACGATAAAACAGTCACGTGAACGTCCCGGGCGGTCCTCGGCGATCGCCCGGGACATCGAATAAAACGCAAATATGGTTAGGATGCAGTGGGGTATGGATTATGGAAAAATGCAAAAGAATCTTAATAGTCATGACAGGTTTGGCTCTTCTGGCGATGTGTCAGGGATGCAGTTCTTATGTCGAAAAGAAGATGGCTGCAAAAATGAAATGGGAGAAAGTCTCGGCGAAGGCAAGAATTACGGTTGCAAAGGACCTCTTTGAAAACGGCAGATATGAAGATGCGCGTACAACCGTACGGCAATGCCTTGCTTCCGATCCGGAGCTTGCCGACGGCCACCTCCTGATGGGAAAGCTGCATTACCTTGACGGGAGGGTCGTTGCCGCTCAAAGCTCCATAACCACGGCCGTCGAGTACGACGAAGACCTCGATCAGGCGTGGTACTGGCTGGGCGAAATAGCTCAGCACAACAAGCAGCCCGACCAGGCGATGGAATACTACGACCAGGCGATCCGCCTCAAACCGGTCAACACCGACTATATCATCGCCATCGTCCAGACTTACGCCGCGCAGGGCCGCTATGAAGACGCGCTTGCCCTGCTCGAAAAGAAAATGGTGCTGCTGCCCGGCAGCGTCCGGTTGAAAGTTACGGCTGCTGAACTGTTGCAGCGTCTTGGAAAAACCGCCCAGGCCATCTCCGCCTACAACCGAGCGTTCCTGCTCGATCCCGACAACATGGCCGTTGCCGAATCCCTTGCGTATTGCTACATCACCGACGAGCAGTGGACCCAGGCCATCGGAATATTTGAGAAGATCAGCACATCAGTTGACGGTGAAAAGAAGACGGCCTGCCTGCAGATGTTAGCCTTGTGCTGCATGAACGCCGGCCAATACGGTCGGGCAGTTACCTACTACGATAAGCTCAGTCTCACTCAGCGCGACAACGAAGAACTCTGGCTGCAGATGGCCCAGGCTGCTCTTGGAGCAGGTTCCGCCAAACGAGCCTCCGCCTGCGCTGCAAGAGCGTTGTCGTTGAGGCCCGGCTGGGCCGACGCTATCGCCGTTCAGGGCTGCGCGCAGTATCTCGACAATGATTATGATACCGCGATCCGGACATTCGGCCGAATCACGGCAAACCGGAAGATGAGCGGATTCGCATGGCTGATGTCGGGCAGATGCTATCAACAGCTCGGGTGGAAAGACATGGCGGACAAAGCTTATGCCAAAGCAAGCAGGCTCAACCCCGAAAGCAGGCTTGTGAGTCTGCTTGCGAAGAATCAGTAGCAAAGAAACAGACACACAAGAGACAGGGAGCAGACACGTGCGTTCGTACAAATACGTTGTGTCAACAATAACGGCAATGATTGCCTGCAGTGTAACCGCATGCGGCTTTTGCGGCGCTGTGGGTGCGGGTGCCGGCGCAATCGCCAGCGCTGTCGTCGCCTTGCTGTCGACTGCGGCGCTTGCATTCTGTCTTTTCCAAATGGGCGCCTCACTGGGTGCGATGAACGACAGCCTCAAGAGCGAATCGCCGACCGAAATTACGGTGCGTCCATACTCGATCCTGAAACCTCTGGAGAAGGCGTTTAATCGTTTTGTGGGAGGGAGAAGCGAAGAACTCGCCGAAATCGAAAAGCACAACAGCGAGACGGCACTGCAACTCCAGTTGGTGGCCAGAGAGAAAAAGAACATTGAAGCCATCATATACAGTATCCGCGACAGCGTGATCGTTACCGACGAGTTTGACCGGATTGTTCTGGCAAACGCCGCGGCGGAAAAGCTGTTTGAATTCAAATTCTGTGCAGACAGGCCTTTGGCTGTCGGTGAACTGATCGCCCATGACGAGTTTGTTGAACTCCTCATCCGCAGCAGACAAGGGCGGATTGGGCATGTCAGGCATGAACTGACATTGCCGGGCCCAACGCAGCAAAGGACCTTCGATACCATTATGTCCTGCATAAAAGGCGAAAAAGGACTCGTCTCCGGCGTCGTTGCCGTCCTGCACGACATCACGCGGGAAAAAGAAATCTCGCAGATGAAGAATGATTTTGTCAGCCACGTCTCGCATGAGTTGAAGACCCCGCTTGCGTCCATAAGCGCATACGCCGAGATGCTGGTCGACGGCGAGGCAGAGGATGCCGAAACCGCAAATCAATTCTGTTGCATCATCCAGACACAGGCACAGAGGCTCAACCGTCTTATCGACGATATCCTGAATGTTTCACGAATCGAGTCTGGCCTGATAAAAATAGACAAACAACCGCTGAGCCTGGCCATTCTTGTCATCGATGCCGCCGAGATGATTCGCAGTTACGCCGCAGAGAAAAATATCACGCTGAATACCCAGGCGCCTATCATACACGACCAGGCCATGGCCGACAAGGACATGATGACGCAGGTCATTATCAATCTGCTCAGCAACGCCGTTAAGTATACGCCTTCCGGAGGTCGCATCGATGCCGGCGTTGAGGTTGATCAGGCAGAAGACCTCGTGCGGGTCACGATCAGCGATACCGGTGTCGGTATTCCGCCTGAAGACCTGCCGCATGTGTTTGACAAGTTCTACAGGGTCGAGGACAACAAAAAGCACGCCAAGGGCACCGGCCTTGGACTGAATCTTGTAAAACAGATCGTCGAAACGGTACACGACGGAGAGGTGTTCGCCCAAAGCACACCCGACCAGGGCAGTACCTTCGGATTTACATTGCCCCTTGCCGCCGCCAAAGCGGCGCAAACACCCTAATTATATTGGAGACCAACTATGGCTGACAGAAAAGTTCTGGTCGTGGATGATGAAATTCACATTGTTCAGGTAATCGCGATAAAGCTGCGCAACAACGGTTTTGAAGTGTTGACCGCGGAGAACGGGGTCCAGGCGCTCGATATTGCAAAGACACAGAAACCGGATCTCGTCATCACAGACTATCAGATGCCCGTTATGACGGGACTTGAATTCATAGAAAAGTTTCGCGAGGTCGCCGATGCAGCGGAAACGCCGGTTATCATGCTGACTGCGCGGGGGTTCGCGATTGACGATGACAAGAAGAACAAACTGAACATTGCTTCACTTCTCGGCAAACCTTTCAGCCCGAGAGAAGTTCTGAAATGTGTTGAGGATGTTCTGCAGCAGATTAACGCATGACAACCATGATACAGGGAAAACAGATGGAAATGACAGAGACAACGACAAGGCCGCTATCGGCTGAGCAGCTTGACAGCCTGCAGAAGTTCGCCGGAACCATTGAACGCTTCAATGCCGGTTTCTTTGTGTTTGATACCTCCGCTGAGTGTCTGCTCGATACGTCGGCAACACACTTCAGCGGTGATCTCAAACAGATCGCCGAATACGCAGGCCATACCCTGCAATACGACGGCAGCGATATTCAGCGCTTCGGACAAAGTGACGAAATCCTCGCCGTATGTTTGAAGAGTCCGCAGCAGACTGTTGCAGTGGCCGTCGTAACCGCCCCCGCGGAAACCGACAGGGCGATTCTCGATAAGGCTCGAGTTTTGCGTTGTTCCGATGTCGAATACCTTGCCGAGATTCTCGGCCTGTTCGCACGGGACTTTTACAACAGCGCAAAGGCCGACCGGCAGATTGAGAGCATCTGTACGGAATTGTCCCAGACGTATGAAGAACTCATGTTGCTGTACAACCTCACCTCGAACATGAAAGTTACGCAATCCGACTCCACGTACCTCCAGATGGCATGTGATGAGCTTACGCAACTGGTCAGTGTCCAGGGGATCGCCATTTTTCTCGATAAAAAAATCGACGGCGAAAAACGTCTCATGCTCACTGCCGGTTCCGGGGTGGTGGCCATTGACCGCATCCTGGTCGATATTCTGCAGGTCCACCTGGCCGGAGAACTCACCGAAGGAAAAGAAGCGCTGCTGGACAGCGATGTTGATTCGCCCTTCAAATTTGAATGGCCCGAACGAATCAGGAATATCATCGCCGTACCGCTGACCGGCAGTGAGAACATGCTCGGCCTCATGGTCGCAACCAATATCATTGACAAAGCGGATTTCGACAGCACCGACGTCAAACTCTTCAATACCGTCGCCCATCAGTGCGCCGTCTTTATGGAAAATGAACGCCTCTTTGGCGACCTCAAGGAACTCTTTATCGGGGCGCTAAAGGCCTTGACAAGCAGCATCGACGCCAAGGACCAGTACACAAGGGGCCATTCCGAAAGAGTCGCCTTCATCTCACGGTGGATCGCCGAAAGGCTTGCCGAAACCAGGCCGCTTAGCGATGAGCAGATTCACAAGATATATCTGGCCGGACTGCTTCACGATGTCGGGAAAATCGGTGTCAATGAGACGGTACTTCGCAAAAAAGGAAAACTCACAGAAGACGAGTTTGAATTAATCAAATCCCATCCCCGCATCGGCGCCTCCATTCTTTCAGAGATCAAGCAAATGAAGGGGATCGTGCCCGGAGTCCTGTGTCATCACGAACGAATTGACGGAAAAGGATATCCCAAAGGGCTTGCAGGGGACAGGATTCCGCTTATAGGTAAAATCATCAGTCTCGCAGACGCCTTCGACGCCATGACCTCGCGAAGAGGCTATCGAGAGGCGATGAGCATCAAAAGGGCTCTGGTCGAGATTGAAAAGGGAATTGGTACGCAGTTTGATGAGGAGGTCGCAAGGGTCTTCCTCAACAGCGATATAAGAAAGCTCTGGAATATCATCCAGGACGGGTTTATTGAGACGTGGGATTACAGCAATTTCTCGGAATACGGGGCGGTGGCCGTGGGGACACTGATAAGATGAAGATGGGGACACAAAATTATAATGACGTAACGGTGGTGGAAATACAGGGGGAATTCACTGCGGAGTTCGTAAAACCCTTCAACGACACGGTGACAACGGTCCTCGCCGCCGGCACCTCCGGTATCGTCCTGGATATGAGTAAGGTATCCTTCATCGACAGCCAGTGCCTCGAACAGCTTCTGTGGCTGCGGGATTACTGTGATGAAAACAACCGACAGTTCAAATTAGCCGGACTCGACGAATACTGCAGGAAAATACTCGAGATAACACGATTACTGCCGCAGCTCGAGGTTTATGACGAACTCGCCCAGGCCGTAAAGAGCTTTGCTTGATAAAGGGCGACAGGTTGGGAATTCGATATGAGCGAGATTGAAACCGAACAAAAACTTCAGCTTGGACAGGTCCTTCTCGACAGGGAAATTGTTACCGAAGAGCAGGTCCAAAGAGCCCTCGAACAGCAAAAAGAAGGCACCCGTCACAAGCTGCTTGGTGAACTGTTCATCGAGATGGGTTACTGCTCGGAGAACCAGATAGCCTCGGCGCTTGCCCATGCTTACGGGGTGCCCTACGCCCAGATAACGCCAAAAATATGCGACCCGGGCGTGGTGGAGGTTCTCCCGCGTGATTTCCTCGAAGAGCACGCCGTTCTGCCCCTGTTCAAGGTCTATGATTCGCTTACCATCGCCGTCAGCGAACCCTCCAACGTCTTTCTCATCGATGAAATTCAGCGTCTGAGCAACTGCAAAGTCCAGGTCGTCTGTGCTACAGTCAAGGATATCAACGCGACGATGCAGACGTATATGCCCGCAGCAAACGTCTTTGTCATTGACGACATCATCGATGACGCCGCCCTTGAAGATTTCACTCTCATCGAGAACATTACCGAAGACATCGGCGACCTCGAGGAAGTGGCGGGCCAATCCCCCGTCGTCCGGCTGGTCAACTCACTGCTGTACAACGCCGTCCGTGAAAATGCCTCTGACATTCACATCGAGCCCGACGACAAGAAGCTGCGCGTACGATACCGCGTCGACGGCAGGCTGTATGAGAAGATGAGACCGCCGCACCAGATGCATTCGGCGATCGTATCCAGGATCAAGATCATGGCCGAACTCGATATCGCTCAAAGACGCCTGCCGCAGGATGGGAGCATTCATGTCCTCATGGAGCAAAGACCCATTGACCTGCGGGTGTCGGTTATGCCCGGAAGCTTCGGCGAAAAAGTGGTCATCCGCGTCATTGACGTAAGAAAAATACTCAACAGCCTCGAGTCGCTCGGATTCAGCTACGACAACCTCGAGTTGCTCCGCGAAAAAATCAAGGCCTCAAACGGGATCGTTCTGGTAACCGGGCCCACCGGTTCGGGAAAGAATACCACCCTTTATGCCGCCCTTGCCGAACTCAACAGTGAGGAGGTCAACATCTGCACGGTCGAGGAGCCGGTTGAATGTAATATGTCGGCCATCAATCAGTTCCAGGTGCATGAAGGGGCGGGTTTTACTTTTGCAACTGCGCTTAGAAGTCTGCTGCGCCAGGACCCCGACATCATCATGGTCGGTGAAATCCGCGACACGGACACCGCAAACATCGCCGTGCAGGCAGCTCTGACAGGCCACCTTGTCCTGTCAACCCTGCATACCAACGACGCACCCGGCGCCGTAACAAGGCTCATTGATCTCGGAGTGCCGCCCTATCTCGTCAGCGCTTCGCTTATTGCAGTGCTGGCGCAGCGACTGGTCCGAAAGATATGTCCCAACTGCAAGGAGGAATACGAGGCGCCGGCGCCCATCAAAAAGGTCGTCGAAAAGTGGACCGGAGGCATACAAACCTATTACCGCGGTATCGGCTGTCGGAAATGTCGAAATACCGGATTTCTCGGCAGGATTGCCATTCACGAGTTCTTCGCGCCGGACGATGATATTCTGGACATGATCAGCCAAGGCGCCACCCTCAAGCAACTGCGAACCGCCGCCGGAGAAAAGGGCATGGTCCCGCTGCACGTCGACGGTTTCGAGAAGGTCAAGGCCGGGATCACGACAATTGACGAAGTCCTCAGAGTAAGTAACCTGACGGCATAAAAGGATTTGTTGACTATGCATAATCCCAGGGAAAGTACCGAACAATTGCGACCGGAGCAGACGGTTTCCAACCTCCGGATCAAAACGTCGGAATTGACCCTGTTTACAACGCAGCTTTCGGTGATGCTCGACAGCGGCGTAGTCCTGAGTGACGCCCTCGACGCCATAGCAGAGCAGACGCGCCCGGGCGTGTGCAAGCTGGTCACACAGAATATTGCCGACAGGATCAGGGGCGGCGAGAGTTTCTCCGTCGCCATGGCGCAGTTTCCCAGGATATTCAACTCGATGTATGTCAGTATGGTCAAGGCCTCCGAGGCGTCGGGCAATATGGCGCACATGCTCGATATTCTCAGCGGATATCTAAATGCCGACGCCGAAACAAGAAAGCAGGTCAAGGGGGCAATGATTTATCCGTTTGTCATGCTCATGATGTCGGTTGCCGCCACCGGTTCATTGATGTTCTTTGTGCTGCCTCGATTTACGAGAATTTACGAATCCAGGGGCGCCGCTTTGCCGAAGTTGACACAGGCGCTGGTGTCGTTTAGCGGCATGTTGGGAAACATACGGATTATGGCGCCGGCCGTTACCGTCATCATTGCACTCGGGGTGGGGTTTTATTTCTGGAAGCGGACAATAACCGGCCAGAAGGTGCTCGACTGGATCATAGTTCACACGCCGATCTTCGGAACGATGTTCATCGATGCGGTGCTGACACGAAGCATGCGGATCATGGCGACGATGGTCAACACGGGTGTCAGCCTGCTCGATGCCCTGAATGTGATGAAGATTTCCTGTGACAATTACTATTTTCGTAAGCTCTGGGAGGCCGCCGATGCCAAAATCCGCGACGGATACCAACTGTCCGATTCGATCATGCTTGCCCCGCACAGCGAACTAATTGCCCCGGGAATCATTCAAATGCTCCGTGCCGGCGAAAAGTCCGGCCAGATCGGCAAGGTATGCGACAAAGTCAGCATCTTCTACGAGAAAAAGCTCCAAAACTCAATCCGCACAGCCACCTCGCTGATCGAACCCCTGATGATCACCATAATGGGCGCCATCATCGGAACGATCGCCATCGCACTCCTGTTGCCGGTATTCAAAATATCAAGCCTGATCGCCCAATAAGGGCATTTCTATCACACGGAGAATTTGCCCGTGTCAACTTCGGTGAAGAATGAGCGTCACCGTTTTTGCCGTGAGGAGATTTTACAAAGATTTTACTTTTTTTATGTCAACGACCGATGCGATAATAGTGTCATGGTTTGAAGGAGAGGGTGCGTCAGTAGTAGTTCGTAGTTCTTGAGCATGTTGGGAAAGAAGATGTTGTATGAGCGTCGGAACTTTTTATTCTTTTGTTTGTCTAAACGCCGTTGGGCTGTATCTTTAGTGAATCTTTGAGGAGATTTAGTCATGTCAAGCCGTCATTTGGGTTCAATCGTCGTCGTTATCACTGCTGCTGTGGGGCTTTTTAGCGGTCTTTGCGCCCCAGCGTCGGCGGGGTCGGATTCGCCTGTGAAGGTGTATGTTCCGTATGATGAACTGAAGGATGTCTTCGAGAAGGAGGGCCAGGGTATCTTTTTGTCATACAAGGAGTTCGAGCGGCTCTGGCGTGCGGCGCAGGGCAAGCCGGCAGGCGCCGCTGAGGCGCCGTTTGACTACCTGCTCAGCACCGCGCGGTTCAACGGGACGGTCGCCGATGAACTCGGTTCGCTTCAATTGGAGCTTACCGTTGACATACTGACGGATGAATGGGTCGATGTGCCGATCGGGTTGGGGGATGTTGCAATTTCCGGGGTGCGATTTGTCGAACCGGTCGATGCCAAGCCCTCGCCGCTGCTGCGCGTTGCCAACGGCCAGTATATCCTGACGACCAAGGGCAAGGGGCGGTATGTATTGGCGGTGGATTTTGTCAGCCAGTTGGAAACAAAACCCGGCTTGAATGTGTTGGGTTTCAAGCTGCCTTCGGCGGCGATAACGACACTGGAATTGGTGATCCCGGAAGAGAACATGAAGGTGGACGTCAAACCCATGTTAGCGGCGACGACGACGCAGATAGCCGTCGACGGGACAAAGTCGACGAAGCTTCAGGCGTTTTTGGGCTCGGCGAAGAATGTGAATCTGAGCTGGAAGCCCAAGACCCAGGCGGCGGCGGAATTGGAGGCGGTGGTGGTGTGCCGGCAATTTCAGCATATCGATATCGCCGAGGCGCTGATCACATATGACATCAAGCTGGATTACTCCATCCACCGGGGGGGCGTCGATGCGTTTGTGGTTCGTCTGCCCTCGGGTTTTCGGGTAACGGAAGTCTCCGGCGCCAACATTTCGAAATGGGATGTGAAAGTCGTCGATGCCGCGGCAGCGGGCGAGGGAGGACAGACACTGCTGGTCACCCTGTTCAGTGCAGCCAGGAACAGCTATTCGCTGCGGGTCAGGATGGAGCGATTCCTCCAGGAAGCAGACGCCGTCGTGCCCCTGCAGCCGGTGGTAACCGAAGGCGTCCTCCGCCGAAGCGGCCTGGTCGGGATTACGCATTCCCATAGGCGGGTCGTGCAGTTGAAGGACTTAAAGAACCTCGCACGTGTCGACACCGGCCGCCTTCCAAAGGCCATTGCCAATAGCGCCGGAGTAACCGCCTACAGGTTTATCACCTCCGATTATGGTGCGATGATTTCGATTGAGACGGCAAAGCCGCGGGTGTCCGTCAATCAGCGGTGGATGTTAGGCGCCGACAGCGACAAGCTCCATCTGCGGGCGAAGATCAATTATCGTATCGAGCGAACGGGAGTATTCCAGTTAGAGATGGATTTTCCGGAGCCGTGGAAAATATCGCAGGTCGGGCCCGGCGGCATTGTGGATGATTATCAGTTGAAGGGAGCAGGCGATGGCAGGAAGCTTTCAATTCTGTTGAAGAAGGAGCAGACCGGCTCGTTTGATATCGACATAAGCGCAGAGCGCGACCGGGCCGATGCCCAGGAGGAAATCGATTTCCGCCTGCCGCTTGCAGGCGCCGAAGATGTCCAGTTGTACCAGGGGCAGTTGATACTGCTGTTGGCTGAGCAGCTTCGTGCCGAGATCGGCGAGTTGGGTCAGCTCACCCCAATATCGCTCAAGCAAACGAAGCTCTGGACGCAGATGAAGGGGCTTTCGCCTGCGATGGCGTTTGAGTTCAAGGCGGTGGACCGCCAAAAGTGGGCAGGCGCCAGGTTCAGGATTGCGGTGAAGCCCGCCCAGGTTTCGGCGACTGTGGACCGGCTGGTGGATATTCAGCCCGGGTGGATCGTGCAGGAGGCTCGCATCAACTACCAGGTGCGGTATGCCCCGGTGGATACGTTCTATGTGAAGATGCCGGTCAGCCTTACGGAGTCGCGTGTTGACATAACCGGCGCAAACATCAAAGAGAAGCCGCGCATTGACGCGCTGCCGGCCGACCAGGTGGTGGCTGATCCCGACGCCGACGCCGAGGCGGAGGTGGATGAGACCGTGTGGGCATACTACAAGATTGTACTGCAGTCGAAGGTTTCGGGCAGCTACACCTTACGGGTGTATGTTCGGAGCGGGTCCAATCTGGCCAGGGAGGGTCAGCGTCAGGATATCGTGGTTCCGCCGATCCTTGCCGCGGGCAAGCTGTCGGACCAGAACGGGCGGATTGCGATTGGCAAGGGGGCGACGTTAGCGATCGGCGAGCCGGTGAGCGAGGGACTGATCCCGGCGGATCCGGGCAGCGAGGTTGATTTGCCGTATGCGCCGCACCGGAGAAAGGCGGTGCTTGCGTTTAAGCACCACGGACCTTCGTTTGCACTTACACTTCCGGTGGTTGTTCAGAAGGAAGCTGCGGTGTTTACGACGATCGTGGATGGTGCGATCATCGAGCAGATTCTGGCGCGGGACGGGATGTGCCGGACGCATGCGACATTTGTTCTGGCGACGAGCCAGGGTGATCGATTGTCGATAACGCTGCCGGAGGGAGCGGAGTTGACGGCGGTTCTGCTAAACGGCGCCGAGGCCCAGGTGGAGATGGGGATGAATGCGGATGAGCGGATTGTGCGTCTGCCCCCGTCGGCGGGACAGGTCTCGCGATTTATTCTGGAAGTGGCCTACGGGCTAAAAGGGGCGAAGGCATCGCGTCTTAAGGCACCGGCGCTTTCGACGGAGATACCGGTGCAGCAGACGTTGTGGCGGTTGTGGATTCCGGATGATTATCTCGTGCTCGGACATGATCGCGTGTTTTCCATGGCCCACTCGGGGCAAGCGGACGACCTGATTAACCGGCTTCGTCGGAAGCAGTCGGCCACCGTTGGTTTCAAACTCTCCGGGCAGGGTAAGTCGGTTGATTTTGTGCGGCAGGGGTTTTCCGATAAGCTTTCGGTGTGTACAGCGAAGAAGGGAGTATTCTGCGTGTTAGTGTGGCTGGTTATCGCCGGCGCCGGCGCTGCCATGCTGAAGCTGTCGGGGTTGCTGCGGATTGTGATTGTATTAGCGGTCATCCTGTTGGGCGGCATCGCGGAGTTGTGGCAGCCGCTGTTTGTGACCAACGTGATGGGTGCGGGCTGTTTTGCGGCGGTACTTGTGCTCGTTTTGTGGGTGGGACAATGGGGACTTGTAAAGATTCCTAAGTTGCGGGCGCGATTGGTCGAGCGGAAGCAGGCCGCAGCGGAGGCCGCCGCAGAAGAAGCGGCTCCTGCGGAGTCGGACGAAAGCGGCAATCAGGAAGACAAGGAGTAGCATGATGAGATACGCGAAGCGATATATACCGGTTTTGATTCTTTGTGTGATGCTTGGGGTTGGCGGCGCGTATGCCGATCGGGGCGAGCAGCGGATTCTTGTTCCGTATAATGATCTCGGGCGGGTGGTTGACCCGGCGGGCAAGGCGGTGCTGATGGACGCGGCGGAGTTTGACAAGCTGCTTGCCGCGGCGAAGGCAAAAACGACGGAGTCCGAGACGCGCCTGTTGGGGCAGGTGGTGCGCGCCGAGTACACCGGCGAGATGTCTGAGATGACGCTTACACTGAAGGGTGTGCTGGATGTGGTGAGCCTCAGCGACGAGCCGGTGGCGGTGCAGTTGGGATTCGGGCGCGTGGGCCTGTCGAAGGTGTGGCTTGACGGTCGTCCTGCGCCTTTGGGCTATGACAAGAGCGGTCGGCTGGTATTGATCCTGACGGCCAAGGGCAGGCATCAACTCACCATCGAGGGGACATCGCGATTGGAGGAACTCGCCGACGGTGGTATGCAGTTCGGGATGTCGCTGCC
>SDBV01006034.1_pt1 | contig 16918 bp, 21 predicted proteins | sample 2277081 | NCBI WGS metagenome assembly SDBV01 (sample SAMN10402039, study PRJNA504765) | marine sediment metagenome | isolation source: marine sediment core GS10_PC15, 223 cmbsf | place: Arctic Ocean: Southern Knipovich Ridge | collected 2010 | reverse complement strand
CCGCGATGGCGGTGGTACGGCATCCCGGCCATCGGCATTCCGACGATCCGCCCTATAATAGCATGCGGATCGCAGGAAAATGAGGAACCTATCCCACCTCCAAGGGCATATTTAGAACTGCTGGCGCCACCGGAGAATACGTGACACAAAGCCGCAATAAATGCAAGATTAGCACTATGAATGGGCACACCATATATAGGCACTCTGGGAAGGAGCACGACAATGGCTGAAGATCGCCCCAACGTCATCATCTATCTCGCCGATACCCACCGCGGCGATCACCTGGGCCTGGCGGGGCACCCCATCGTGGAGACGCCCAATATCGACAATATGATCAACCACGGCGCGTATTTCCCCAATGCTTACACGGAGATACCGTCCACAACAGGCGCCCAGCGGGTGATCCTGAGCGGTAAGAAGAGCTACGATTGCGGTCAGGTCGGCTATCAGACCTGCCGTTGGGGCGAGACGGACACACTGGCGAAGATTCTGTCCAATCAAGGCTACCACTGTTTCCACGTAGGGTGCCGCAACATCTATCCGCAGCGCAAGCGCTACGGTTTTCACAGGGTGATCCTGACCGGATGCCGGGACGAAGCGGCGGGTGGGGACTACCAGGAGTGGCTTCACCTCCATGCCGGCCCAACGGCCGAAAGGTTCGGTCACGGTGTGGATTCCAACGGGTGGGGGGCCAGGCCGTGGCATCTGGAGGAACGCTACAACCCCGTGAACTGGACCATCGACACTACGCTCGACGTCCTGGCCAAGCGCGACCCGGACGCTCCGTTTTTCATGCATCTCTCCCTCGGGCCTCCGCATGCGCCATTCTGTCCGCCTCAGCCGTTTTGGGAGATGTATGTAAACCGGGAGATTCCCGGGCCCGTGTACGGCGACTGGTGCGAGCGGCATAATGTCAAGCCGGCGGGTCCCCTTCGTGGTGGAGTACCCCGCCGGCTGGGAGCTCGAGGCCGGCACCTACGATCACATCGTGGGTCTGCAGGACGTGGCTCCTACGATCTATGATGCGGCGGGTATCGATCCGCCCGAAGGCGTAACCGGGAGGAGCGTACTAGGGGCGATCCGCGGCGAACCGTGGCGGGAGTTCATGCATGGCGAGCACTCGCCCTGCTACTCGCTGGAGGAAGCCATGCATTTTCTGACCGACGGGAAGGAAAAATATATCTGGTTTCCCGTTACCGGCGAGGAACAGCTGTTCGACATAGCGGCCGATCGCAACGAGACGCGGGACATGGCCAAGCAGGAGGCACACGCCTCGAAGGTAGCGTTTTGGCGCCAACGGTTGATAGACTTTCTCGGCCGGCGCGGTGACGGCTTTTCAGACGGCAAGCGGCTAATCGAACGCAAAGAGCGCTGGCCCGCGGACGTGGAGATGTTGCTGGGACGGCAGACGGCCTAGTGCTAGAGCGCCGCGGTACTTCGCTCTGCGCTGTTCAAGCCAGTTTTAAACCATGTTTTGTGGGGCCGGCAATTCTCGACGGCGCGGCGTATCGCCGCAACACGGCGGGTGTGATTGTATGGTGCCGATGAACGATGTCATATTCGCCGATTTTCACGTCCATACCCATCTGTCCCCCTGCGGCAAGCCGGAGGCGACCGCTTTGGCGATGATTCAGCGATCCGCGGAGAAGGGCTTCGCGGCCATCGGCTTTGCCGACCACATCACCCCTGCACCCGTCCCAGGGTGCCCCTTCTACGATCGCCAGCGCCCCGTACTCCTGTCGGACCTGCGGTCCGAGATTGCAGAGATTGCGGGCGCCGTGGTAATCGAAATACTGGTGGGTGTGGAAGCTGACTTCACCATGGCGGGACCGGCCTGTCTGAATGAAGAGATGCCGGCGGAGGTCGATCACGTCGTCTGCGCGGCCAGCCACTTCCATCTTCCGGCCGCGCCGCTGCCGAAAAACGACGGACCGCGGGCGACGGCCGAGCTGATGCTGCGCGTAGCTCGAGGGGCATTGCATTTGCCCGGAGTTTCGATTTGGGCTCACCCCTTCGCTTGCAACCGCATGCGGCCGTTGACCGCGATTATGGAAAGTCTCAGCGATGACGAGCTCGCCTTTCTAATCGATCTGGCTGGAGAGCGCGATGTGGCCATCGAAATAAACGGCGCATCGGTGCAGCACGAGGACTACCGGCAGTCCACGTCCCGCTTCATGGCGCTGGCCATGGAGATGGGAGCCAGGTTTACTCTCACTGCCGACGCCCACCACCCGAGGGACTTCGATCGCTTCGACCTGGCCAGGCAATGGGCACGAGAGCTGGGCTTGAGGGACGATCGTTTCCTGTCGGCCGGCGAGCTACTGGGCAAACAGAAACACCGGCTCGCCATGTCGAAGGCCGCGAGTCGGTCGGCAACCGAGCGAGAACCGTGAACAGGAGATAGCAGCGTGTCTACCGGCAGGAAAAACAGTCAGATCATCGCTGAATTGGCCAGGCGGGTAGCCGAGATAGCCGGCTTAGAGGTTCACAATGAAAAACGGGACATGTGGGTGCGCTTGAATCGTTTGGAGCGCGTGCGGCCCTTGATCCACGTGCAGGCAATTGCCCAGAGCATATGGGCCGAGTTTATCCCGACAGAGCAGCTCGAAACCAGTGGAGAGTTTTGCCGCGCGCAGGAGCTGGCACTGCGCAAGACGATCTACTGCTGGGAGAATTTCCCCGATGACCGTGTGGTGGAAGACGTCATTGTTTGCCCCATAGCAATTCGGGGTGATGCGATAGGCACGAGCTTCGGTATCCCGATCCGCATGGACCGGCCGGAAATGGAGTTCGGCGCGGGCATATTCAGGCCGGCGATAGAATCCGAGAGCGATATCGACAAAATCGAAACCGAGCCCAGGGTGTGGGTGGACTGGGATGCCACCGAGCGAAACTACGAACGGCTCTGCGACCTATACGACGGCATGCTGCGGGTTGAAAAACGCGGGCCGGATTTTTTCTGGCTGCAGGTCGTGGACCAGTTCATCCGCTGGCGCAGCGTGGAACAGACGTTCGTGGATCTCGTAGAAAGACCCAAATGGGTCCACGAGGCCCTGGAGCGGATCACCAGGGGCCATCTCAGCAGCATCGAGCAGCTGGAAAAACTCGGCGTTCTGTCCCCTGGCAACGGCAACACGCGCCTGGGGTCGGGCGGTTACGGCTGGACCGACCAGCTGCCCCAACCCGATTTCGACGGCACGCACGTGCGGTTGAAAGACCTCTGGGCTCGATGCGCTACCCAGATATTCACCGATGGCATCTCGCCCGAGATGCATGACGAGTTCGCCATCCAGTATGAAAAGCGACTGCTGGAGCGCTTTGGCCTCGGGACCTACGGATGCTGCGAGCCCTTACACAAAAAGATGCGCTATGTTCGGCGGATTCGGAATCTTAGGCGCGTGTCCATGAGTCCCTGGGTCGATATAGAGATGGCCTCTAGCGAGGTGGGCAGAGATTATGTCTATACCCACAAACCGAACCCCGCCATCGTGAGCATGGTGCGCTGGCACCCCGAGCTCGCCAGAGAGCAGCTGAGCAACGCATTGGAAAAGACGCGGGACAACGTAGTGGAGGTCAATCTTCAGGATCTCCATACCGTGCGCAACGAGCCCCACCGCCTGACGGAGTGGACACAGATGGCCCTCGGGCTGGCGGAAGAATACGCCTGAAAGAAATCGAGCATGACAATGACACCACGCGCGAGAATCGAAGCGGCGCTGAACCACAACGAGCCGGACCGCACGCCTATCTTCGAATACGTTCTGCTCTCGCCGTTGGCCGAGCAGATACTGGGTCGCCCCTTCATAGATTATGCAGGGGACGACCCTTCGGGAACCAACACCAGGGACCGCTGGTACGAACAGGCCAGGGAGCTTGGCTGGGAAAAAACGATAAGAGGGTACGCCCTGGCCCGGTTGGATCTGGCCTGTGTTTTGGGACACGACATGCTCTACATCTGCCCCAACCCGCTGTCGGAAGATATCGACGGGTACGATCCGCTCGAGGTGTGCTATGCAGGTTTTGCGCAAGAAACGGGGGGCGGCCCCGTCGAGCGGTTGATGCAGAGGAACTCCGAGATCGAAGAATGCGACCCGGCTCCTCCGGAGAAGAGTTTCTACGTATACGAAGTCCTCAAAGACGAAATGGCGAGGCGGGGCATCGACCTGCCGATCCTGGCCCCGGCCTATGCCCACGGCGTCTGGACGGACGCCGACCTCATGCAAACGATGCTGCTGGAACCGGAGGTCGCCCACCGGCACTTTGCGTTGGCAACGGAGCGCGTGCTGAAACTGATCGACAGGTATCTTGCGCTCGGTATCGATCAACTCGGGGTCGGCGGCGATTTTTCCGGAAAGCGCCCCATTATCTCGCCGGAATCGTACCGCACGTTCATCGTGCCTGAAGTACGCCGCCTGTCACGGCACGTGCACGAGGCGGGCGGCTGGGCCGTCAACGCCAGCGACGGCGATCTCTGGCCGGTTGTCGAGGATTTCCTGATCGGGTGTGAAGTCGACGGTTACCTCGAGATCGACATGTTCGCGGGTATGGATCTGAAGCGTCTCAAACAGGAATACGGTCGCCGTATAACGCTCTACGGGAACATGGACTGCGGCAACGTTCTCAGCTTCGAGGACCCCCAAAGCGTTCGCGAGGAAACTGTGAAGACCCTTCAGGACGGCGGCGGAAACGGAGGTCACATATTCTGCGCCAACAACGCCATCACCGCCAGCGTACCCCTGCGCAACTATCTCGCCATGGTGAATGCCTATAGAGATATGTTCGGGCTGCCGCGTCTGGAATTGCCGGAGGATTGATCTCTAATCCTGCCTTGCAGTTCTCGGGGCACATGCTTGCGCAACGTCTCGTCGAGGGCACAGCGATGCCCGCTTGGCCGCGGCCGTCGCGTTTCCGGGCGCGAGAAGCGAGAACACCAAGACCAAGGGGGCGAAGCTGTTCCTGAAGAGCTCTTTGCCGGCTGCTGCGAGGACGTATCCGCCGACGAGTAGAGTCATAAATGTGATTCTTCTGATGAGCCTGTAAACATAGAAGTACCCGAGCAGGATATCTCTGGACAAATCGATGAGTTGATATGCCAACGCACAGGCGAAAAGCGCAAAAAACAGGATATTGACAGCCCGGATAATGCTTTTCATTTTTGCTCCCCCTATATTGGCACGAGTATCGCGGGCAGGAAAGCGTTCGGCCGTGGAAACCCGCATCATCGAGATGACCGAGCACCGTCTCGACGCCTGGCTATCTCGGTGGACCCACGGACTACCTGGAAGTCAAGAAGAGGAACGCCTGCGCCATGGCGTGGTACAAGGGACCCCCCTACGCCTGGATAGACCCCTGTCCGCGATACCTGGCGTTGAACATGCGCATCGGGCCTTTCGACAACATACAGCTGAGAAGGGCCATCTTCCTGGCCATCGACAGGCAGAAAGCCATCAACGTGGTTTACGAAGGCCACAGCTTCGTCAACGATCTCATGGTACCGTTGTACGCTTACCATAAGGACTTCAAGGATGCCTGCCTGGGCATCGTAGACAAGTACGATCCGACCCGGTGCGACCCCGAGGGATTGCTTCCGGACTGACCTGAGGGCCACCGGCTTTGCGGTTGATTGAATGTCCGTGTCTGATCCGGGTTGGCCGGGCGACCTGTCGATTGTCAATATCGGCAAAAATAGGACCGCGTTACTCAAGAAATAGGTTTGGAAGCCGTCGAAAAACGTCAGAGAACCTGTTCGAAAGCGTATGATATAGAAACCCCGTTTGAAGTTGTACGTGTCGCTGAGACGAATCCCCCGCCAGAGGAACTGCTGCCGATTTTACGGAACGAGCATCGGAACCTGGAGCTTTCTCACGATATGCAGACATTCCTGAATGGGCGCAGAATCCTGGCAGCCTGGAAAACCATGCGACTATTGGGAATTGCAGAACATGCGGATGATATCCTACAGAAAGAATCGATCCGGAAGCGTGTATCCGAACAGAATGAAAACGGGTCGTGGGGCGGAAACGTCATCTTCACTGCTCGAAACCTAAGGGAGCTCGGTGAGCGGATTGACCCGGAGCTCTCCGCAAGTCCGAACGGCAGCGGAGTGTTCGCAAAATCAAGACATCGGATAAGAAACCGGCATCAATCGGCGACGATCTCATTGAGCAACCGTGCGGACCAGAGATCATGTGGCCCAACGCGCTTGTTCTCGAAGCGCTTCTGATGCACGGTTACGAGAATCACCCGCGGGTCCAAACCGCCCTGCAGCGTCAGGCACTCTCGCCGGCATCTTAGCCTCCTCTGCTAAAAGCCGTAGAAAGCGCGAGCATTTTCGCTCAGAAAGAGAGCCCTCTCTCGGGAATCCAGCGGTCCTATAGCTTCGAGGATAGACTCGATGACCTGCTCGTAGCTGGCCGCCAGAAGGCACACCGGCCAGTCGCTGCCCCACATAAGGCGCTCGATTCCGAAGACACGCAAGGCATGCTGCACGTAGGGCTTCAGGTCTTCCACGGTCCAACTTGAATGATCTGCTTCCGTGACCAGGGCAGATACCTTGCAGAAGATCGAGGGGATTTCGGCTACAGCGGAAAGATGCTTGGACCAAGGTTCGAGCTCCTTTGAGGTGATGGGCGGTTTGGCCATGTGTTCGACAACGAGGTGCAGCCGCGGTACTCTGTCGAGCACTCGAGGCACCGAGGAAAGGTGCCGTGGTCGAATCAACATATCGTAGGCGAGACCGCTTTGAGCCACGGCTTCGAGACCCCGGAGGACGTTCTCTCGTAAGAACCAGTCCTCCGGCTCGTCCTCGGCCGTCTGATGCCGTACCGCCTTTACACTGGCATAGCTCGAGAGCTCCTCCAGGATCTGATCGATACGGGGATCGGTGAGATCCACCCAGGCTATGATAGCCCCTATAAAGGGATGAGCATCGGCGAGACGCACGAGATAACGTGTCTCTTCGAGTGAAGGATGGGCCTGGACGGCGACTGTCTGTACGATACCGTTGGGTTCAAGAAGGGCTTCGAGATCATTCGGCAGGAAGTTTCGTCGGAGTCGAGGCATCTCGGGGCTCATCCAGTAGTAGTCGAACCGGTCGATGTCAACGAAATGCTGATGGCTGTCTGTGATCCCAATATTCCTTTTGACCATTTAACCTTCGTCTTCCATCGTGTCCCACGGCACCAGCTCCGAATCAACGCGCAGTTGCTTCGCCGTCTCCGCAATATCCTTTAGGGTGACAGTGTTAAGAGGTATTCCCTCTTTTCTATAGCGGTCCCTGGTCAGAGCCTCCATCTCCCCCGGGTAGTAGACGCGATCATGGCCCGGTGCCAGGGCTGATGCGTGAATCTCGCCGATGATTCTGTCCGCCCGTTCTTTGAAGTTTTGAGGCTGGACAAAAGCCGAGATCCTGATAACCATGTAGAAGTGGCCGTCCTGGCCCGGTTTCGGACCATCGATCATGTTTCCCAGCTCGGTACCGTAGCCGGCACCTGAAAGTAACGACGAGAGGATCCCCATCAGCAGTGCCAGCCCGGTTCCCTTGTATCCGCCGATCGGTTGAAGGAGACCGGATATGGCCCTGGCCGGATCGGTCGTGGGGTGGCCTTCAGTATCGAAGGCCCAGGTTTCGGGTATGGGAAGCCCCTTCTGCTCGTAGACGCGGATCTTCCCGTGGGAGGAGTAACTGAAAGCCGCGTCGAAGACTATGGGGTGCTCGCGGCCGGCCGGGATGGCCACGGATAGGGGGTTGATGCCCAGGATCTTGTCGATCGCGCCCCAGGGAGCCATGGTTGGAAGGGCGTTGGTAGCGGCGATGCCTATCATATCGTGGGGGAGTGCCAGCATGGTGTAGTAGGACATGGCTCCGCAGTGATTGCTTCCCCGAACAGCGGCGAAAGCCAGGTTGTGAGTCCGGGCTCTCTCAATTACCTGTTTCATAGCAAAAGTCGAGCCGATCTGTCCCATACTGTTGCCGCCGTCGATTACCACGGCCGACCCGGAATCCCTCACAATTGTGGGCTTGCCCCTGGGGTCGACTCCCTCCTTTTGTAGTTTTTTGACATAATCGGGAACCCGGATGACGCCGTGTGAGTGGATTCCGCGCAGATCGGCAGTAACGAGTGTGTCGGTTAGCAGTTCGGCGTCATCAGGGATCATGCCGCAGGCTCTAAAGACGGCGCTCACCGCCTTGCGCAGAGACTTATGCGATACCTTCGTTTCTCTTTCCTCGCCGGGGTAGAGTGCCATCGACGCCTCCTTTTATTATGCGATTCTACGCTTTGCACGGCGTATTGGGAAGAAGCCTCCCGGTGTAAGGATCGTCTTAACGGAAGGTGTCTCCGGGGTATAGTTCCCACTCAGCAACGCCAGGGCAGGCTCGCCATTCGGCGGGCCAGGTCGGGTCGATGCCCTTCGTTCACGCCCGGAATCAGCACCGTGTTTATCTTTAGGAGCAGTCCGTTGGTGCTGACACACTTGACGAGGAACGGAAATTCACGGTGTGCCATGGCGAGGGCCTCGAAGGTTTCCGTATTGGCCATGGGTTCTCCCGGACCGGCGACACCGACGACGAAATCCTACCTCCGTGTCCTGCCGGCGACCTGTCGCACCAGAGCCAGAGCCCTTCGGGCTGAAATCAATTCCCGCGCCCCTCCCGGATGGCGCATGTCCACATGCGCGCCGATTTTCGGTCCGCAAAAGGCGCACTGGATATTGCACACAGATGCCACCGGCAGGTGAACGCGCCCCACAGTCCTGTGGGCGCGAGAGTCAAAGCAGGGATGCGCGAACAGGATGCGATTTTTTGCCGCCGTTCTCGCCGCTGGTGTGGTACACGCCATCGGGGATTATTGCGAGCCCGGCAGCCGGGACGCGGCGGTTTTGACATGTTTCCTGTACGTGGCCTCGAGATCCGCCACTTCCTCGAAGGGCGTAGGGATGATGCGCGTGTCGTTCTCGAGGACGCGTTCGGCTAGAGCACGAAAGATATCGGCTTCCTTCGAAGCGGCGGAGTGCTCCAACACCGTGCGCCCCTCTACCTCGCAGGCCTGGATCACCGGGCTGCGGGGTATCAGGCCGACCAGTTTAGTGCCGAGGGCCTTCGCAAATTCGGCAACGAGCTCCTCTTCGGCCGAGCCGTTGCCCGCGCTGTTGCAGATAACGCCGGCCAACCCCGTGTCGCCCCGGCGCGACAGCCGACGAACGCCCTTGGCGATGTTGTTGGCGGCGTAGAGGCTCATAAATGAGCCTGAGCAGAGCAGATAGATTTCCTGTGCATACCCGGTTCGGGACCGCCGGATTCCACGCAGTGCACGCCCCAGGGCGCACTTCTCGTCGCGGCCGTGGCTTTTTTGTTCGTTTCTCTCTTTCAGCAGGCGGTGACGGTGCTGGCACGCTATGTCGGCGAAATCGTGGCCTGGGCGGCTACCAACGAATTGCGTGTCGACCTGGCCCGGCATTGCCTGCGGCTGGACATGAGCTTCCACAACGACAAGCGGCCGGGCGAGCTCATCGAGCGCATCGACGGTGACGTGCTGGAGATATCGAATTTCTTCTCTCAACTCGTGATAATGATCAGTAGGTAACGTGATCCTGCTTGTGGGCATTCTCGTCGTGCTCTTCACGGTGGACACCAGGATGGGCCTGGTGCTTGCGGGGTTTGCTGCCGTGACATTGTTGGCCTTTGTCAGGCTGCGCAACATCGCGGTGCCGCACGACAAGGCCAGCCGGGAAGCTCTCAGGGACCTGTTCGGGTTCCTGGAGGAGAGACTGGCGGGAACCGAGGATATACGCGCCAGCGGGGCGGTAGGTTTCGTGCTTCGCGGTCTGTATCGGTTGCACCAGGTTATTCTCGAGAAGTGAAAAAAAAAAGCCGAGCTCATGCACGTGGTGATCCGTCTGGTAGCGGGCATAATGCTTACCCTCGGATTCGGGATCGCTTTCGTAGCCGGGCACGGCCTCTACAGCGAGGGGCTGCTGCCCGCACCTGGAGAATCTCGGGCAAGGGCTGTGCCAGGTAATGGGCAAGGACCGCTCTCTCTAACGTTCGAAAATGTGGATTTCGGGTACGTCGAGAACGAACCGGTCCTGTCCGATCTAACCTTTCGCCTCGAAGCGGGCAAAGTGCTGGGGCTTCTGGGGCGTACAGGCAGCGGCAAGACCACGCTCGCCCGGCTCATTTTGCGGCTCTACGACACAGACGCGGGCAGTGTGCTGCTGGGTGACCGCAACGTCAAATCCTACGGCCTCGACGAGCTTCGTAACACGGTGGCCATGGTGACCCAGGACGTGCAGCTCTTCCAGGCCAGCGTGAGGGACAATCTAACTTTTTTCGATTCATCCGTGACGGATGCGAGACTCGAAGAAGTCATAGAGGTGCTGGGTCTCGCCGATTGGTACTCCGCCCTACCCGAGGGGCTGGATTCACGGCTTCAAGCGGGGGGCAAGGGTCTGTCCGCCGGGGAGGCACAGCTCCTGGCTTTTACCAGAATATTCCTGCGCGATCCGCGACTCGTGATCCTGGATGAAGCTTCATCGAGGCTGGACCCCGCGACGGAGGCGTTGATCGAGAGGGTGGTCGACAGGCTTCTGGTGGGCAGAACCGCCATTGTTATCGCCCACCGGCTGGCCACGGTCAACCGGGCCGAGGAGATCCTGATAATAGGAGACGGCAGGGCGGTCGAGAAGGGCAGCAGGAGCAGGCTCGCTAAAGACGAGGGCTCCACCTTCTTCAGGCTGCTGCAAACCGGGATGGAGGAGGTGTTGTCGTGAGAGCGGAGAAGACGGCAACCGGCAGGCGGAAGCGAGGGCGGGAAGAGTACGAAAAGGAGTACCATGGGCCGGTTCTCCCGACGTGGAAGGTAGTCCTGCGCATGATCGGGTTCAGGCGCGGCCTGTGGCTCGGAAACCTGGTGTTTCTGATGATCGCCAGCGAAGTCGGCGGTGTGGGGGGAATCTACGGGCTTGTGCTCACCAACGTGCCCTTTTTCGTAAGCACCCTCACGCTTCTGCGTAAGAACATGTTGAGCCACATATTGAAACGCCCCGGAGCCTCCGCTCTGTCGGATTCCCCGGGCGAAGCCATCAGCCGATTCCGGGGAGACGTGTTCGAGATATCGCTCTTTACCCTTTGGTTGAACGACATTGACGGGCTGATTGTTTCGGAAGCCGCGGCTCTGGTTTTCATGTTTACAATAAACCCTCGCATTGCCTCGTTTGCCGTGCTTCCGTTTTTTTTCGTGGCCTTTGTCTCGAACGCGGCCACCAAGAGGATCGAAATGTACAGAAGGGCCAGCCGCAAGGCATCCGGCATAGTTACGGGCTTCATAGGCGAGATCTTCGGTGCGGTTCAAGCCATAAAAGTCGCTACGGCGGAGAAGGGCGTGCTGGCGCATTTCCGTAAATTGAACGACGAGCGCAGCAAAATGGCCGTGCGCGACAGGCTCTTTCACGAGATCCTGCATTCGATATTCAGGAACTCGGTCAACGTTTCTATGGGAGTGATCCTGCTCCTGGCAGGCACCGCCATGCAGATGGGCACTTTCACGGTGGGGGACTTCGCGCTTTTTGTGTTCTATCTGGGGTTCCTGAGCGAGATGACGACCTTCGGTGGTCTGCTTGTAGCCCGGTACAAGCAGATAGGGGTATCCATCAACCGTATGTACCGGCTCATGGTCGACGCGCCGCCCGAGGCCCTCGTCGAGTTCAGCGAGGTGTACCAGAAAGGCCCACTGCCCGAAATACGCTACCCCGAGAAAACGAAACAGGATCGACTCGAGAAACTCGAGGTCAGGGGGTTGACCTACAGGTATCCTGATTCCAACAACGGCATAGAGGGTATCGATCTATGTCTGGCGAGAGGGTCATTCACGGTGATCACCGGCCGGATAGGCTCCGGAAAAACCACTCTCCTGAGGGTTCTGTTGGGACTGCTGCCCATGGACGGGGGAGAGATCAGGTGGAACGACCGGCCGGTGGCGGACGCCGGCTCGTTCTTCGTCCCGCCCCGCACCGCCTATACGGCACAGGTTCCCAGGCTTTTCAGCGATTCCCTGAGGTCCAACATACTCATGGGCATGGGCAAGCATGACAGTCAAGTGATCGACGCCATCGGGCGCGCTGTTCTCGAGAGAGATCTCGAGGGGCTCGAGCATGGGCTGGACACGAAGGTGGGGCCCAAGGGGGTGAAGCTGTCCGGGGGCCAGATGCAGAGGGCGGCGGCGGCGCGCATGTTCATCCGCGACCCGGAATTGCTGGTTTTCGACGACCTTTCAAGCGCGCTGGACGTGGAGACGGAGAGGGAGTTGTGGCAGCGCCTTTTCCGCCGCGAGCACGCGGCCTGCCTGGTCGTGTCACACAGAAAAACCGTGCTGAAGCAGGCCGACAACATAATAGTCCTCAAGGAGGGGCAGGTCGATGCCCGCGGCAGGCTCGATGAATTGCTTCGGGTGTCCGAAGAGATGAGTCATCTCTGGCACGGCGAGTTAGCGCCGGAAACGAGAGGGCAACCGGCGCCTCAGGTTCCGCTGAAGACGATGTCGACGGCCACTGTTGCTGTTGCCTGATATCGGCCCGCATGGCATGCTGTTTTGTAATTAACGCTTGCAATTCGCTTTGCAATTAGCGCCTGCAATGGAGGAGGAGCATATGTCAAGACAATTGCCGCAAGGGCCCTATAGATCGCTGGTCGTGCTGGGTGAGAGCAACGTTCAGGGAGGCCCATGGCTGGCCAGGCAGGAAGAGAGGTGGGCCGACATCCTGCACGGCCTGATCGAAACGGCTCAGGAACAACCGCTGGCCTACCACAACGCCGGTCTCAGCGCCAGCGTCATATCTCCCAACAGCCCCGGCTACGCCGCATCGGCCAAGCCCAGCGCCTCGGAGCGGCTAGACGACGAAGTAATCGCTCACAATCCGGACCTGGTGGCTGTCGCTTACGGTTTGAACGACATGCGGGCCGGGATGCCTCTCGAGGACTTCAGGCAGCAGGTAGAGGGCATCATCGAACGGGTGTACGCCGCGCTGCCGGCCAGAATAGTCATTGTCAACGTCTATCATATGACCGGGTACGAGTACTATCCCCCCTTCGACAAGGGCGGGTTGGTGTCGGCCAAACGGTACAACTGGGCCCTGGCCGAGATAGCCGCCAGGCTCGATTGTGTCTACGCCGACGTTTGGCAGGCTGCGGGTCAAAAAAACCACGTCATTCATTTCGACACCGTGCACTCAAACAAGATTGGCAACATGCTGATCGCGCACAAGGTTTTCGAAGCCGTCGTACACGCCAGCCCCGGCATAGCCGCCAACGTCAAGGCCAGGGACAGGGATACAGAATGGACCAAAGAGTGCCTGGAACTGCAGGCCAACCCGGTAGAGCAGAATTACAACGATGCCTGAGGGTCTGAATGGAACCGCCATAAAGCCTAATCCGGATTTCGAGAGGCTGCTGAGGGTACTCGAACGGTAGGGCGACTCGCGGTGCGTGCCCTTCTACGAGCTGTTCGTTAACCCGGAGACCATGGAAGCGATCCTGGGAAAGGAAATGCCCGATCGGGTTTCCACCGTCGAGTTCTATTACAGGGCCGGCTATGACTACGTGCCGGCCTGGCCCGAACTGGAGATGGTCCGCGGAAGCCTGATCGACCGTTCGCAGGGCTACCCTATCCGAGACTGGGCCACGTTCGAGCGATACCACTGGCCCGACTCCTCCTCCATCGGGTTTTCCGAATTCGAAACTCTCCGTCCCCTGCTTCCCGATGGCATGAAGATTATCGCGCAGACCGGGGCATCTTCGAGGCCGCGGAGCAGTTGGTGGGCTACGAAGGGCTCTGCTATTTGCTGGTCGACGACTCTGCTCTTCAAAACCCAGACGTTGATAGCGGCGGACGATCTCCGAAAATACGTGCTGCCCAGGCACAAAAAACTAGTGGAAATCATACACGGGGCGGGCAAGCCGTGCATTCTGCACTCGTGCGAGCGATACGGCGGCCGGATCGCTGTTTTGGGCGGCTTCGACGTGCATCGCCTCTGCAGGAGCGACGAGACTGCCGTCCGGGAGTACACGCGCCTGCTCGTTGCAGAGTTGGGCGTTTCCGGCGCTTACGCTCTTGGGTCCGGGAACAGCATCCCCCCATACGTTCCTCAACGCAACTATCTCGCCATGCTGGATGAAGGCTGGAAGGCTAGAGACAAATAGAGCGTGGTCTCAACTACTTACGCCCCAATCTCTTGTGCAGCATTGCTGCACGATTTTTGTGGCACGGCCCAGGGGTTGATATAGTTTATCATTTTAGTTAGATTTATATGGTGCCGGAAGGGCGGCAAAGTTATGAATTCAGGAGGATGGCACGTGGTTGGATCGATCAGATACGTTATGCCGCTCGTGGCTGTATTCGTGGCGGCGTGCGCCGCTGAGCCCGCAGCAACGTCGGCAGGCTCCCGACTCGGGAACCGGTCCGCCCCGGTTCTGGATCAAGGCATCCCCCCGGAGTTGTCTGCCGCTACCTTCGCCATGGGGTGATTCTGGACTCCGGATGCCCGGTTCGGGCAAATGAACGGAGTCGTCAAAACCCGCGTAGGGTACGCCGGCGGCACTAAAGACAGTCCGACTTACAGAAACATGGGGGATCACTCGGAATCTATCCGCATCGAGTTCGATCCGAAGAAGATTTCCTATGAGCAGCTGCTGGACACATTCTGGAAAAATCACAGCCCGGGCGCCCGCGCTCTCTCGAGCCAGTACATGTCCATTATTTTCTATCACGACGAGGAACAGAAGCGCATGGCCGAGCAGTCCAAGCGGCTGCATGAGGCCAGGCTGGGCGCGCCGGTTCACACAGTGATTGCCCCGGCAGCCGACTTTGCCGCGGCGGAGGACTACCACCAGAAGTACTACCTGCGGAATAACCGGATACTGAACGAGCAGTTCGAGGCGATCTATCCGGACCCGGGAGCTCTGGTCGACTCGACGGCGGCCGCGAGGATCAATGGGTATCTAGGTGGTTATGGCAGCCTGGATTCGCTGCGGGAGATTCTGCCGAATCTCGGGTTGTCCGAGAAGGCCGGTCAGGAGCTCTTGAAAAAGGCCGGGCGCCGCTGAGTTCCTGCAGAACGGCGCCTGCAAAGCAATGTACAGACCCACCTCACGAGGGCAGGCCGGCGGTCAAGCTCGGCTGCAGGCCAACACCGGCTTTGCGGCGTCGGGCGGGCAACAGGCTTAGCCGATACCGGCCTGGAAGTCGAATACGAGCGAGTAGGCAGTCCTGCCTTCGAATTCGTGCTTTTTGCCGAAGAGCTTTTTCATGGGGGCCGGTATTTTCTTGTGCATGACGTCGGAAACGGATAGCCCGCTCGGCTTCGTGCCCTGTTTTTCCAGATGAGCGGCGTAGTTGATAACATCCGACACTATGCGCCCCGTGTCGTCGAAGTATTTGATCTTACCGCTGTCCATGCCGATTCTGAGCGTTATGTCGTCTTTGATCGGGTTGGCGGGATTCAGGTTGAAGGTGGGAAGGGCGAGCAGTATTTCCAGGCAGCAGAGAATGCTGCCGGATGGGTCCCTCTTGTCTCGAAAGGCGAGAATGCCGCCGTCGCCGGCCCAGGACCAGATGCGCCCATCGTGGCGTTCGAGCTGGACCATCAGGTACTCCCACAGTTTGTAGTAGACTTTTTCCATAACCTTGGGTTTGTGTTTTTTTACGAGTTTCGAGTTGCCGCAGATATCCAGCGACGCCACCGTCACGGGGTATTCCTTTCCATCCCGCAGTGCGCCCCAGTTTTTGAGAAATACCTTTTCCGTATCGATATCGATCAGCTTCAGCTTGGCGTGGTCGAAGTAGAGGCCGGTTTTTGACAGGTGATAGAGGAAATTGTCCAGTGCTTTGATCTCCACGATGCGGGCATTCAGCATGTTGCCGTCCAACTGCACGATCATGGTTATCAGTTGAGCGAATTTGTTTTTTTCCTCGCACTCCAGCACCAGGCGCCTCGCCGCGTTGAGAGGCGAAATGGAAACGGTGTGTGCCCTATTTTCTATTTCGTGGGTAGAGTATTTCTTGAAAATGTCCGTGCCGATCGTTTCGATATCGGTAAAGGTCAGGGACTTGCCCAGTATTTCCGTCAATTCTCTGGTCAGAGATATATCGATCGCTTCTTTGCCCATGCTTTGCCTGCCTGTTCTTGATGATGTTCGAGCCATTGGAGTGAACCACAAAATCGTAAAAAAGGCCAGAGTGAAAGTTGCTTGCCGGTAATAACGCCCGCGAGGCGTTGCGGCTTGCTTTGGCCGGGGCTCGACGCAAGCGCAGTGCCGGCCACCGGCCTCGTTGCTCGAGCCAACGGATACCACGGCGATCTGCTTCGCAGATTGCGCCGGCGAGAGATTCTGAAAGCGCAAAATTAGACAATACTACCGTGTCGAAAACGTATCCTGCCATCAGGCGTTGATACTGTCCCGTTCTCCAAAGCTCGTGTTTTCAGGGATACCGTGCTCTTTTAGCCAGTCTCTAGTCTGTAAAACATGCAGGCCCATTGCCTCGGCAAGGCGACCGATGCTGATATAGCCGCCCTGGTATGCTTCAAGGGCGTGCCGTTGCGATTGTGCCAGGTTGAGGAGATCAGGTTGAGGAGATCAGGTTGATATGCAGCGGCAATGGCCTGGCGTACCAGCGAGGAGAGCGATACCCCTCTGGATTTCGCGAGCCTTTTGAGGTGTTGGGCCAGCTCTGATTGCAGCTTAACGTGCAGGGTAGCGTCGCGAGGCATATTCCCTCCTTTAATACAATATTTGCCATACATACAGACCTCCTAAATCCACCCTCTAAATCGACTTTTTTTGGACAATCGATCATGAGAGGGGGGAGCTGCCAACCTCAATAGTTAGCCATTTCCCCGTAGGTGTCTGAGCCCCTTGGCTTGTCAG
>SDBV01006033.1_pt1 | contig 16918 bp, 17 predicted proteins | sample 2277081 | NCBI WGS metagenome assembly SDBV01 (sample SAMN10402039, study PRJNA504765) | marine sediment metagenome | isolation source: marine sediment core GS10_PC15, 223 cmbsf | place: Arctic Ocean: Southern Knipovich Ridge | collected 2010 | reverse complement strand
GGCGAGCTCACACAGATGTGCGAATGCTGGAAGCTGGTTAACTGCTATCCCCTTTATGGGGAAATCCGGTTCTACCTTGCTGATGTTACACAGTGTGATTTTTGGTTCGGCTATGTTGAAGGAAATAGCTGGTTCGGCGTAGCTCCGGATGACTATGCCGTCTTTAAAAAGGATGACGGCAATGCACTGCTCGATTTTGCCACTCGCGTGGGTGGTGCTGTGGCCACGGAAACGAGCGCGATAGCGACTTTGGTCGACGATACCTGGTATAGGCTCGGCATCCACTGGGATGGAGACGCAACGATTAGGTACTTTCTCATCGCTGACGGAAACTTCCCGCAGACCATCAGTGCAACTGGCTCGCATACAACAAATATACCGACCACGGAGCTCGCTTTCGGATTCGGAATTCAGGCTGGCGAAGCCGCTGTGAAGCATCTGTATGTCGACTATGTGAAGAGTGCACAGAAAAGAGTAATCGAATAATTAATTCCTGAGGTTAGCAATGGAATTTATCTCAGGAGATGTCTGTGGAGACTATCTGTGTGCAGGTCATATTGACAACTGGCCTTCCGGGATAACTGCTGAAGAGCAACAGGAGATAATAGACAAGGTCGAGCAGATAATAGACAAGGTCACAGAGACCAAATGGGGCGGTAGCGCGTTCGATATTAAGCTCAACGGAAACGGCAAGAATCGGTTATTCCTTCCTCTTGAGACGGACATCCTGACCGTAACGAACGTCTATATCGCGTGTATCGAACTCGACTCGTCCTGGTATACGTGGGATGTCAACAGCATCTATCTCGATCCCTGCACCTCAGGAACTGGAAGTCTGAGTCCAGAACTTTACTATAAGTTGGGCGAGGCGATGGAGCGAGGAATCTTCCCCCGCGGATACAACAACATCTGGGTCATAGGTACGATGGGTGAGAGCGTAGCAGTGCCAGAGGCGATAAAGCAGGCAGCGGTCATTCTTGCCAAGTGGGAGAACGATCCGACGCTCTACACCTATACCGGCCTTAAGAAGAGCGAGAAGATAGGCGATTATTCTTATACGAACCTGGCCACAACTGAAGCCGATGTGCTGACAGGCATAGCGGAGGCGGACTTCTATCTCAGGTTGTACGTGAAAAGAAAAGCGATTCTCATGGTTCCGTGATGGGTTGCGAACTCTGCGGAATCCAGAGGCTAACTGCCTGGCATTATGAAGATGACATCATAGTCATCTGCGATTGCTTGACTTGCGGAACGCCCATGCTGGTCTTCCGCAGACATGGAGATATAGCGCTTGCCGAGGAGCATCATGCGCGACAGAAGCTCATCGAAGTTTACGGCAAACGGATTGTGAAGGTGCGCATGCAGGCTCGGAAGATCAAGGGTCATCGGCATTGGCATCTTCTGCTGGAGGGACGGATGAAGATAGATGATAGCGGAGTAAAAGACAAAGCACAGCAATCCTTCGGTTCGGAGCAACTCTCGAATCGCTTCCTCTATGAAGTATTGCCCGATAGAAGCTGGGAGGGAAAGCCCTGTGTCATCGTAGGCGGCGGGCCTAGTCTCTCAGATTTCGACTGGCAACTGCTACAAGGCTGGCGCACGATAGGCATAAATCGAGTTTACGAGCGGTTCGATCCTACAATAATCTTCTCCATGGACACGCGGTTCCTCCGCTGGATTATGGACGACAAATACGGACATGATAATGCGGAGAGATTTGCACGCTCCAAAGCATACAAGGTCTGGCTTTGCACCTATAACTGCAAGTTGCCCGAGGACATTTTCATACTCCGCGTGTGGAAGACCTATTCGCAGGGATTCCGCGCCTTTCCTGCCACGATGCGCGAAGGGATCGGACACGGCAACAACTCAGGCTACGGAGCACTCAATCTGGCGGTCTGTCTCGGTGCGAGTCCGATATACCTATTGGGCTTCGACATGAAATACAAAGGGCTGAAAACTCATTGGCATGAAGGACACCCCATTCCACATCGGCTTGATACGGTTAATAAGTTCATGAAATATTTCGCATTGGCGGCAATCAAGACAAAGGAGATGGGCATAGAGGTCATTAATCTCAACCCGGCTAGCGCCCTTCCTTATTTCCCAAAGAAGCCCTTCTCGGAGATATTGAATTGATCGCGCAAGGCAAGATCTGGGGGCTAACGACCGAGATACATCGCGCTACGACTTTCTCTGCTTACCATCTGTCCGTAAACAAATTCGGCTATAGCTCGAAGCACAGGCATAGCCGAAAGTTCAATCTTTTTTATGTGCTGTCGGGCAAATTGAAAATCACCATTTGGAGAGACGGGCTTCCCGATATTACCGTACTCGGGCCTGGACAGAGCTCAGGCGTTCCTCCCGATTTCTTCCATCAATTCGAAGGCTTGGAGAACACCGAGTGCATCGAGCTCTATTATGTCTTTCTTGAGGAGCCTGACATTGAGAGAGAAAACCAAGGGGGAATAAGGAAGTGATGGAGAGCCTTACGCTTATTACCCCCACAGGAGACAGGCCCCTGGCTTTTGCCCTATGCCAAAATTGGATGAGAAAACAAACCCTGCAACCTACTCAGTGGATCGTTATCGATGATGGGAAAACGCCAATGAAACCTTTTGTTCCGATGCAATACGTGAGAAGGGAGCCGCGACCCGATGACTCGGAACATACGCTAATTCTCAATCTCAAAACGACCATGCCATTGATCAGGGGCGATAAGATAATAATCATAGAAGATGATGAATACTATGCCTCCAATTATATTGAAGTTATGTCAACCAAACTTGATGAGCATGAAATTGTTGGAATCGGTAGAAGCAAATATTATCATTTAATGTCTGGTTGCTATGCACAAATTGGAAATATGCATTATGCTTCCTTTGCAGAGATGGCATTCCGAAGTTCATTCCTGCCCGAATTTATAAAATTTTTAGACGGCGGTCTTTACCTGGATGTGAGAATCTGGAAAAGCATAAATGGAAATAGAACCTATCTTTTCTTCGATGATGATAGATCGTTATATGTCGGAATGAAGGGCATGCCTGGTCGTCATGGCATTGGTGGTGGGCATGATGTAAACCATATAATTTATCGACGAGGTCGTCTCTGTGATAAATCACGAAAAATCTTAAAAAATTGGATTCCCGATAATGATGATTATAACATTTATATGGATATAATTTCAGGAAAATTAACAGAGAGAAATTATCAATCATGCTTAAAGACATAACAGGAATTACAGTTTGTTGCAATACAAGAGTCTTGATGAAACGAGCCTATACTTCCGTCCGCAAGTTCTATCCTGATATGCCTATCATCATTATCGATTGCTCTGATCTGGAAAATTCCACCGCACCTTATGTCAAAAGCCTAGCATCCGACAAAACGGAAGTCATATCACTTGGATATAATATTTGTCATGGGCCGGGCATGTGCATGGGCATTGATAAAGTCAAGACGAAGTACGCTCTCATTTTCGATACTGATATAGAGTTGCTGGAACCATGTGTTGGTAATATGCTTGCGATGATGGAAGAAGATACCTTTGGTGTCGGGTATGTGATACCAACAGCTTTCACTGGATTTGGGACATGGGCTCCCGCACCGCCTCCAAAGGAGGGAGGATGGATGCCATATCTCCATCCATATTTCCATCTTATAGATATAAGCAATTATAGGAAATTCCCTCCATATATCGACAGCGGTGCACCGTGTACCCCAACGATGCTTGCAATCTACCAACAGGGATTGGCGGATAAAATTATAAAGCAGTTTCACGACATGATGAATGGTATACCGAAATTCGTGAAACATGACGGTGGAGGAACGTGCCGGCGAGACCCCAAGCTTTGCACATAGTGACCCATGATTTACGACAAGCGATAATCGAGCGAGGTAAATAGTGGATTTACTAGGAGGATTTCATCTTTGGAAACTCCAATGAGGACGATTTGTTTTCTTACACGTTGCCATCCGGCCAGGCCGAATATGCAAAAGATTTGCTTTGATTCAGTTAAAGCTCAAACATGTGATGATTATCAGCATTTTTTGATTCAAGGCGTGATGAGGGAATCGGATAACCTGTCTCCGGGAGATGGAAAGTTTGCCATTGAACATGGTTTAACGAAGCCTTGGCCAATACATGCCCATTATGTCATGGTCTTGGACGATGACAACATATTGACATATAGGGATTTTGTTAAGGAATTTAAGGCATTGGTTCAAAAAGAAAATCCATATGTTGTCATTTTCAAGGGTGAAATTAAGGGTCAAGGAATTTATCCTCCAAATAATTTATGGGGTAAGGCACCAGTGAGTGGTTGTATTGATTGGTTTTGTTTTGCCATAAAACTAGAAATGTGGAAGAAATATATTAAAGAAATTGAGGTTCATCCAAATGTGGGTACAAAATGCAATGATGCTTTATTAATCGACATGTGCTATCAAAATACAAGGGCAATTACATGGTTTGATCGAGTAGTTGCAAACACCCAAAAGGGACCCGGTCGGAGTAGGGGCGAAACTGAGTTCTAGCATGAAGATATCTGTTATGACTTCTTTTTATAATGGCGATCTTATGATTCCCTTTTTTTTGAATCATTATTCCTATGCCGACGAAATTCTGATCAATTTCAATGATAACGACAAGACCATTGATCCTTCAACTGAAAAGCTCATTTTAAGTTATCCAAATGCCAGAATTGAGAGATTCATGTATCCAAGCAACAAAACGGATTATGCCTTTGCCATCGACTATTGTAATCGGGCCGTATCTAAACTAGATAGCGATTGGGCTATTATTGTTAGTGCTGACGAATTAATTTTTCCTATCGGAATGCAAGATGCTCGAATGGTGCTCCGCGATGCTGATGGTGTCATTATCAATACGTGGCTCTGGTGGGTTTTTCGCCACATAACAGACAAAGATTTGGATCCATCCTTAACGCCTATTTGGCAAAGACGGCATGGATATCCCGATAGAACATTTTGTGGATGTATCAAGCCTGTAATTGTCAGACCCGATGCTGGCATTACATTCAGTATTGGTGGGCATGGATGCGGAGCATCCAGAGGTGTGGCATCAAAAATAAGATTTGATGGTGCCCATTGGTTAAATGCCGACCCTGTTATAGCTATTCAACGAAGAATGAGAGGATGCCGAGAAAGAGTTAGTGAGAGGAGTCTACAAGATGGAATGGGTAGTCAACATTTTGATATTACAGAGGAAGCGATAAGAAAGGAATGTAAGGAGCATTTGAATGACCCACAATTATTTTAAGGAGACTTAAATGGCAGAACGGGAATTAAGAGATAAAATATCGCGGCTTGTGGCCGAATTTCACAAGGCCAGAACTACAGAACAAAAATTCATTCCCGGTAAAACACCTATAAGATATTCGGGAAGAGTTTTTGATGAGAAGGAGATTCAGGCCGCGGTTGAAGCATCACTTGATTTCTGGCTGACCGAAGGTCGTTTTGCTGAGAAATTCCAATCCGAACTTGCTGAGAAAGTTGGAGTAGAATATGCCCTATTAGTCAATTCAGGTTCTTCGGCAAATCTACTTGCCCTAACGGCTCTTACGTCCCCATTACTGGGAGAAAAACAATTAAAACCAGGCGATGAAGTTATAACCGTTGCGACAGGTTTCCCTACAACTCTGAATCCGATTATCCAAAATGGCCTTGTTCCAGTTTTTGTGGACGTTGACATTTCCACATATAATGCGAAAGTAGAAGAAATTGAATTTGCAATTAGTAAGAAAACTCGGGCAATTTTCATAGCGCATACCTTGGGTAACCCGTTTGATCTCAACCAGATTATGAAAATAATAGATAAATATGATTTGTACCTGATCGAGGATAATTGCGATGCTCTTGGCTCCACTTATCATGATAAAAACACAGGTACTTTCGGACATCTTGCCACATGTTCTTTTTATCCTGCACATCACATTACAACTGGAGAAGGCGGAGCGGTGCTGACATCTGACATCACACTTGCTCGGATAGTCAGGTCGCTAAAGGATTGGGGACGTGATTGTTACTGCGGGCCTGGGGAAAGTAATATATGCGGACGAAGATTTTCCAGACAATTTGGCACATTGCCTTATGGTTACGATCATAAATATGTCTATTCACACATCGGGTACAATCTCAAGATGACAGATATTCAGGCAGCGATAGGTTTGGAGCAACTAAAAAAACTTGATAGATTTTGCTATGTGCGGTGCGATAATTTTAAACAATGGATAAGAGGATTCAAGGCATATAAAGAATATTTTATCCTACCAGAAGCCACAAAAGGGTCAGATCCCGCCTGGTTTACATTTCCCATCAGCGTCAGAGACAATGCTAATTTCACAAGAACGGAATTAACGAATTACCTGAATGAAAACCTCATAGAAACCAGAAATCTGTTTGGAGGAAACCTGCTACGTCAGCCCGCTTATCAGAATATTAAGCATCGAACAATTAGTGATCTTAAAAACACCGATCGTATTATAAATGATACATTCTTTTTAGGCACATATCCAGGAATTGGTAGCGAACAGATAGAATATACTATGGATGTTGTTAAAAACTTTCTAACCTCACGAGTGTGAATTATGTTTGCTAATGTATTTAAGAACAAAACAGTTTTGGTGACCGGACATACCGGGTTCAAGGGTTCATGGCTTTGTGTGTGGTTAAAAGAATTAGGCGCAAACGTCGTCGGATATGCTCTGGAACCATATACAGATAGAGATAATTTTATTGTTACCGACGTACAAGACAAAATTGCTCATATAATTGGTGACATCAGAGATTTCCATGCACTGAGAAATATATTTGAGGAATATCTACCAGAATTTGTCTTTCACCTTGCAGCCCAGCCGATTGTTCGTAAATCTTATATAAATCCGAAGAAAACATACGATACTAATATTGGTGGAACAGTGAATGTGCTTGAATGCTGCCGATTAACTGATTCAGTCAGAGTAATTATTAATGTAACGAGTGATAAATGTTATGAAGACAAAGAGTGGATATGGGGTTATCGTGAAAGTGATCCAATGGGTGGTTATGATCCCTACAGTTCCAGCAAGGGATGTTCAGAGCTTGTCACAGCTGCCTATAGAGAGTCTTTTTTTAATCCAGACAATCTTAATGTGCATAAGAAAAGCCTCTCATCCGCACGAGCCGGTAATGTTATTGGAGGTGGCGATTGGCAAAGAGACAGAATCATTCCTGATTGTATTAGATCATTAGAAAGCAACAGACCCATTGAAATACGCAATCCATACGCAACTCGTCCGTGGCAGCATGTGTTAGAGCCTTTAGGTGGATATTTGCTTCTGGCATACAGAATGTACAAAGAGCCACAGAAATTTTGTGAGGCCTGGAATTTTGGCCCTAATTATGATTCGATAATACCAGTTGGAGAATTGGCAGATAAGATAGTTGCTCAATGGGGGAAGGGAAAGTGGATAAACTTATCAACCGAAAACGCACCGCATGAAGCAAAATTGCTGAATCTTGATATATCTAAATCAAATTCATATTTAAAATGGTTTCCTGTTTGGAATATAGATAAAACAGTAGAAAAGACAGTTGACTGGTATAAAGAATATAGAAAGAAAGATTCATATAGTATATGTGTGACTCAAATTGAAGAATTCGGAAAATCATTTTGCACGAAGAAGTCCAGCCAATGACAAATGATAAAAAAGCTGATGTTCAAGATAGAATGCAGACCAAGGAAAAACTCAAGCGAGAAAAGAGAAGAAAAATGAATGTTGTTATTTTATGTGGTGGCATAGGAACCAGACTACGCGAAGAAACAATGTTTAAGCCTAAGGCCATGGTAATGATTGGTAACAGGCCTATCCTATGGCATATTATGAAGATTTATGGGCATTATGGGTTTCGCAGATTTATTTTTTGTTTGGGACACAAAGGGGAAATGATTAAGGAATATTTTTTTCATTACGAAATGATAAACAATGACATTACCATTCGATTGGGAGCTAATGGCGGATTCAAAATACATGACATTCACAATGAAGACGACTGGGAAATAACCTTATGTAACACAGGAGACAATGCTCAAAAAGGAGCAAGGCTTAAGAGGATCGAAAAGTATATTGATTCTGATCGATTTATGGTGACTTATGGTGATGGTGTCGCAAATATCGATATCGAGGAGCTTTTAAAATTCCATAAATCCCACGGCAAAACAGCCACAGTCATTGGTGTACGTCCGAAGTTTTTAAGATTTGGGGAGCTCAACATCCAGGGAGATCAGGTGGCTTATTTCTCTGAGAAACCCAAATACAGAGGCAACTATGTTAATGGCGGGTTTTTTGTTTTTGAACGTGATTTGTTTGATTACCTTGAAGACAGAGATGATTGTGATTTGGAAGTAGGCCCATTAGACCAAATATCCCAAAAAGGGGAATTGATGGTTTACAAGCATGACAAGTTTTGGGCTTGTATGGATACCATAAGAGATGCTGAATATTTGAATAACCTGTGGAACAGCAACCAGGCGGAATGGAAGGTTTGGTAAATCATATTGACTGGAGGTTATAAATGAAAGATAAAGAAGAGTTTTTTCAAAACCTGTTTGTATTTGAGATGGCAAATAATCATATGGGAGATGTAGAGCATGGTATAAGAATTATCCACGAAATTCACAAAGTGACAGCTGAATTTGATTTTAATTTTGCATTCAAGTTCCAGTATAGAGACCTTGACACCTTTATTCACCCCAGTTATAAAGATAATTTCGAATTCAAATATGTTAAACGATTTCAGGAAACACAGCTAAGTAACGACGAGCTTTTTCGTCTAAAACAAGAGGTGGACAAATTAGGCTTCATATCAATGTGTACACCTTTCGATGAAAATTCAGTGAATAAAATTATTGACTTTGGCTTTAATATTATTAAGGTGGGGAGTTGTTCATTTACTGACTGGTCTCTTTTAGAAAAAATCTCGGAAACAGACAAGCCAATTATAGCTTCGACCGCAGGCGCTACTCTGAATGAAATCGATAAGGTAGTTGTTTTCATTAAACACAGACGGAAACAGTTTGCTATCATGCACTGTGTCGGCGAATATCCCACCTTTTCAGAGCATCTTGATTTGAATCAAATTGAATTTTTCAGAAATCGCTATTCTGATGTCACTATTGGATATTCAACCCATGAAGATCCTAACAATTTTGATGCAATTAAGCTGGCTATAGCAAAAGGGGGAAAAATCTTTGAGCGACATGTAGGTATTGCAACTGAAAAATATGCTTTAAATGCTTATTCATCTACGCCAGTCCAGGTACGGCAATGGTTGTCATCTGCTCAAGAGGCGTTTGCAATGTGTGGCATTTCCGAGGCAAGACGAGAAATCTATGAAAAGGAAAGATCTGATCTTCAGGGGCTGATGCGAGGGGTGTTTGCCAAAGAAGATATTGCCATGGATCAAAAGATTACTACTGAGAATACATTTTTTGCCATACCTAATTTAGATAACCAGATTGTGGCAAACAACATGTCCAAATATTCCGAATTTGTAGCTAAGAAAAATATTAAATACAGAGAGCCAATCTATTTCAAGGATGTATCTGCAAGAGACGTCAGGAAATATGTTCTAAAAATCATTGGCAAAGTTCAAGAGATGCTTATTGAAAGCAAGGTGCATTTGCCGCATATGCTGCAATTCGAGCTGTCACATCATTATGGTATAGAGCGTCTTGAGGAATGTGGTGCTGTAATCATCAACTGCATAAATCGCCAGTACTGTAAAAAATTGATTATTATGCTTCCTGGCCAGCGTCACCCTGTCCATTTCCACAAGAAAAAGGAAGAGACATTTCAAATTCTTTCAGGCGAACTTTTCCTGGATCTTGGACATGGTGAAGAAGTCTACCGTCCGGGTGACATTATTCTTGTGGAGAAAGGTGTTAAACATAGCTTCCGTTCTGAAAAAGGGACAATTTTTGAGGAGATATCTAGCACTCATTATCCCGACGATTCCTATTACGATGATCAAGACATCCTAAAGAACAAAAATCGAAAAACAGAGATGACCTTCTGGACAGACTGGCTCTATGAGCCTCTCAAATAGGGAAGAAAATGATGAAGCTTTCTGATTATGTAATAGAATTCGTGACAGGGCTGGGCATAAAAGAGATTTTTTTGTTTCCAGGTGGTGGTTGCATGCATCTGATCGATTCCGTTGGCAAGAGTGAGAAACTTGATTATATATGCAATCTGCATGAGCAAGCCTGTGCTATCGCTGCAGATGCCTACAGCCAATATATGAATAATTTAGGCGCTATCCTAGTAACAACAGGACCTGGGTGTACAAATACTTTAACTGGTGTAGCGGCAGCATGGCTTGATTCAACTCCAATACTAATTATTTCTGGTCAGGTGAAACGAACTGATATGGTTGGAAATCGTGGCGTCCGCCAAATGGGGTTTCAGGAAATTAATATTGTAAGCCTTGTAAAATCTATCACTAAATATTCGGTAACGGTTACAGAACCTGAGAAAATCAGATACCATTTAGAAAAAGCTGTTTCTCTTGCTAAGCATGGTCGACCAGGCCCAGTCTGGATTGATATTCCATTGGATGTTCAGGCAAAAATGGTTGATGAGCAGCAATTAGTTGGTTTTGAATACGAAGTAAAGAAACAAATAAAGCTGAACAACTTGAATGAAAACATTAATCAGACAATCAAATTACTAAATCAATCTGAAAGACCAGTTATTTTGGTAGGCAATGGAGTTCGCCTTGCTGGTGGAATAAGAGAGTTCTTGGAGTTGATTGATTTATTACAAATACCTGTTTTAACTACTTGGAAAGCGATTGATTTTTTAGCCGAGGATCATTTCTTATTTATGGGACGACCAGGAGCAGTGGGTCAGCGAGGAGCAAATTTTTCCCAGCAGAATTCTGATTTCATTTTAATTATAGGTGCTCGCCTTGATTTTGGGCAAACAGGGTATAACCATAAGAATTTCGCTCGTGCCGCAAAAAAGGTGATGGTGGACATTGATCCCAATGAAATAAAGAAAATGGATATGTCTATTGAAGTACCAATCTGCAGTGATGCAAAAATATTTATTCAGGAATTTATCAAACAGAAGGACAAAATAGAAGCTGTTGATAGAACTAACTGGATAAGAAAATGTAGAGAGTGGCAGATTAAATATCCAGTAGTATTGCCTGAATATTGGCAACAAGAAGATTGTGTAAATAATTATGTACTTATTGATGTTTTATCTGATGAGATGTCTGAAGATGACTTGTTGATTCCTGGCAGTTCAGGCGCATGTAGCGAAGTGACTATGCAAGCCTTCAGGGTAAAAAATGGGCAGAGAATTTTTAACAGTGAAGGACTTGGCCCTATGGGATGCGGAATTCCTGCCAGTATTGGGGGTTGCATTGCAAGTAGTAGAAAAAGAACCGTTTGTATCGATGGTGATGGTGGATTTTGTTTGAATATGCAGGAGCTTGAGACTGTGAAAAGATTAAATCTTCCGATAAAATATTTTGTTTTGAATAACCAAGGTTATGCCTCCATACGTACAACCCAAAAGAATTACTTTGAAGGACGTTTTGTAGCCAGTGATCCAACAAGCGGTTTAACACTCCCCAATCCTACGAAAATTGCAGATGCTTTTGACATTCCATCGACTCAAATAAAGAACCACAAGAATATTAGAGGAAAAGTTCGAAAAGTATTAGATACGGAGGGCCCTGTGATTTGTGAAGTATTATTACGTTACGAGCATGTTACTGCCCCAAAACTCTCTTCATATCAGAAAAAGGATGGCAGTTTTGTTTCCAGACCTCTTGAGGACTTAGCCCCATTCTTGGATCGGAAGGAATTTCGGGAAAATATGCTGATTCCGATTGTTGATGATGAATGAATGAAGTTTTACTCTGAAATTCCGATGCTGTAACAGTATTTAAGTTAAACAACTAACCGAATTATAAGGAGGTTATACGCGCCGCTGCATTTTCAGCTGAATCCATAAGGGCGCGTTTCTTAATATGATTATAATAATTAAGAAAGAGAAAGAAATATGCGTGTTTTATTGATAAATTCTCCGTACCAATTCCCTGATCCAACTACTCATAGAACAGAGTTACTTGGTTTAGAATACTTAGGTTCTAGTTTGCGCAAAGCAGGTCACGAAGTGTCTATTTATGATCCAACGATAAATAAGCCAACTCAACTTCCTAACGGTTTGTACTATTACGGAACTACTGATGAAGACACATACAATAACATAAGGAGTTTTCAACCCGACTGTGTAGGAATATCTTACCACTATTCTTATGCTTCAAGAGAAGCGTTTAAGGTGGCTGAAATTGTAAAAAACATAGATTCTAACATTGTTGTAGTAATGGGAGGATTATTTATATCTGTGTTTAATGAGAGAGCACTTATTGAATGTAATGCAATAGATTACGGTTTAATTGGCGAATCCGAAATATCCTTCCCAGATCTTTTGAAAAATATTTATTTAAAAACTAAAAAATTAGATGAAGTTGACGGATTAATATATAGAGATGGAAATGAGATACTAAAAAATAAAAAATCTAAATATATAGATGATTTGGATTCTCTTCCTTTTCCTGCAAGGGATATGGTTGATATTGCATTCTATATGCACGCTAGCGAAACTAAGAGGTTATACGGGCTTGGAACCAGACCAACTTTATCTCTTCTAACTAGCCGGTCTTGTCCGTATCGTTGTTCTTTCTGTAATATGAAGTTAGTTCATGGCCCCCGTTGGAGAAAGAGAACGCCAGAAAACGTTATAAATGAGATTGACGAAATAGTTAATAAATGTAAAGCAGAACATGTTTTTATAATGGATGATAATTTTACCCTTGACCCCGATAGAGTTAAATCTATATGCAGGGGAATAATAGAGAAGGGTTATAAATTTCGGTGGAATACGCCAAATGGAATTTCCGTAAAAAGAGTTGATGAAGAGATGGCACGCCTGATGAAACGCGCTGGATGCGCTAATGTTTGTATCGCTATTGAAAGCGGAAGTGACTATATCCGGGAAGAAGTTATGAACAAAAAAATATCAAAAGATGAGATTGAAAATGCTGTAAAATGTTTTAAAAGAGCTGATATTCCTGTTGTTGGTTTTGTGCTACTTGGTATGCCAGGTGAAACTGAAAAGTATTTTAAAGAAACATTTAAATTTGTAACAAGCCTTCCCCTTACTTCGATTGTTGTTTCTTTTGCAATTCCGTTCCCTGGAACAAAACTACATGAAGATCTGATTAAACAATGTATTATTGATAAGAATTATTCTGTAGATATGGACGATTTAAATACTCCAGCATATTCAACTAACTCTTTTACTAAAGATGAATTGATAAAAAGAAAAAAAATATTAAAAGATGCTTTTCCTAGTTTAGCTATTTTATCTGAACTTGAAGCAAAGAATGAACAATACCAAGACATACGGAAAAGATTTACCTGTTCCGATAGAAGAAATTATGCCAGAAGGAGAATATATATTGTGAAATATAGACCTTGTGCGGTATGCGGAAGTAAAGATGTAGAAGTGCTTCACAATTTAAAATTCAAATTGCTTGAAGGGGTTAAGCTTCCAGATAATTATGATATAGTTATTTGTAATACTTGTGATTTTGTTTATGCGGATACTTCAGCTACTCAGGATGACTATGATAAGTTTTATAAGGAGCATAACATATACGAGAACGCAACCAGTTATAGCGATATGGAGAAGTATAAAAATATTTTTGAAAGTTTGAGTAAAAGTTGGGATAAGGACAAAGGTATTTTAGAAATAGGCTTTGCTAATGGCGAATTATTAAAAATGTTTAAAGAAGCAGGTTACCAGCAACTATATGGGTTAGATCCGAGTAAAAGTTGCGTAGACAATTTAAGAAAAATTGGTATGCCAGCCTCTCAAGGAAGCCTGTTAAAACACGATATAAAAGAAGAGTTTGATTATATAATATTATCTCATGTCTTAGAACATATCTTAGACTTAAAAAGTGCAATTAAAAACATTTACGATTTATTAAAATATAATGGTCAGGCTTACATAGAAGTTCCAGATTTAAAGCAATATAAAGAAAACAATGCTTCTCCGTTTAATTATTTTGATATCGAGCACATAAATCACTTCACAGCATATTCATTGTCCAATCTTATGGAATTTAATGGGTTACGAGTAGTATCTTGTGGCACAAAGAAGTGGGATATCGGTAAAGGAATGTTTTACCCTGCAATCTGGGCGATGGTTAGCAAGCCATCTCCAACGATAGATCCCGGAACAATAGTTTATGTGAAAGACTATATATCTGAGTGTTTGGAAAGGCAATATCCTGAAATTGAAGAACTGATTAAAACACAAGAAGAAGTGATAATCTGGGGCACTGGTAGTTTGGCTCAGAGAGCATACACTATGGCTAATCTAGGTAAATGTAATATCAAGATGTATGTTGATAATAATAAGAATAAGGTCGGTACTACCTTTGGTGGTAAGCACATATGTCGTCCTAGTAATATAAAAACCAACAACAAGATACTTATTCTTTCTGTTTACTCTCCTGATGAGATAACAAATCAGATAAGAGATATGGGATTAAAGAATGAGATTATTGTTCTTGAGGATGGTAGAATAAAATGAAAATACTTATAACGGGAGAATCAGGTTTCATAGGGAAGAATCTAAAAGAACAATTGGTTAGCGATGATTATGAAGTACATGCTCCAACCAGTACTGAGTTGAATTTATTAGATAATTCAAAAGTGTCACAGTACTTAAAAGAACATTATTTTGATGTAATTCTACACGCTGCAACTTGGGCTGCTACAAGAACTTCTACTAAAGATATTACAAGAGTATTTGAAAATAATATAAGAATATTTTTTAATATTGCCAGATGCAACAAAGATTTTGGGAAGATGATTTATTATGGGTCGGGAGCGGAATTTTCCAGGGAATACTGGAAACCAAAGATGTCGGAAGACTACTTTGATGCTTATATCCCCACAGATCAATATGGATTCTCTAAATATATAATGAATAAACATGCTGAGAAGTCAAAGAATATTTGCAACCTCAGGCTTTTTGGCATTTTTGGGAAATATGAGGATTGGAAAATTCGCTTTATATCTAATGCGATCTGTAAGGTGATATATGATCTGCCTATTACAATCAAGCAAAATGTTTTTTTTGACTATATGTATATTGATGATCTTGTAGAAATAACCAAGTGGTTCATTTATAGCAGTCCGAAATATAAATCTTATAACATATGTACTGGACAAATTTATGATCTGCGAACTCTTGCTATAAAAGTAATTGAGGCATCTAGTAATAATCTTAATATTTTTGTTGGATGTGATGGAATGAGCCAGGAATATAGTGGTGATAATTCTAGATTCATTTCCGAAATAGGTGGATACTCTTTTCGTGATATGAATGATTGCATAAGAGAATTATATCATTGGTATAAGTCCAACAAGCATCATATCGATAAGGAAAGGCTCTTAAAGGAGGATTAAAATGAAAGGAATAATTTTAGCGGGCGGAACAGGTTCTAGAATGGGGCTCTCTACGAAAGTGACCAACAAACATCTCCTCTGCGTCTATGACAGACCGATGATTTTCTTTCCGCTCTGGACCCTAAGACAAATGGAAGTGAAGGAAATCCTCATAATTTCAGGCAAAGAGCATGTAGGTGACATGATAGGACTTCTGGGTTCTGGAATTGATTTCGGTGTTGATTTTACTTACCGCGTTCAGGATGGCACTGGCGGAATTGCAGAAGCTCTTTATCTCGCCAAGAGTTTCGTCGGAGAGAACCATTTTGCCGTAATTCTCGGCGATAACTATTTCGAGCACGATGTTAAAGCCGGAGAGATGGAAAAGGGTGATGCTAAAATTTTCCTCACGGCTGTGAAGGAGCCGAAAAGATTCGGGGTGGTTGAGGTCAAAAACAGGAAGGTCGTAGGCATAGAGGAAAAACCCAATAAGCCTAAATCGAATTTCATAGCCGCTGGAATTTATATATATGACTGGAATGTATTCCCGATAATAGAAGGCCTTGAAAAGTCAGGCAGAGGGGAGCTTGAGATAACCGATGTCCATAACGAATATATCCGAAAGGGAAAGCTCCAATATTCCATACTTCGGGGGTTCTGGTCGGACATGGGAACGCCCCAATCGCTTCTTGAGGCATCCAATTTCATAAGAGCGAAAATGGAAGGAAAATGACGACAAGGAAGATTTGACAAAAAGAATTTTTTTTTCTATTTTATATAAATAGAAGGTTTGAAATCTGAGGACTGAGGCAAAAGCCTTAGCTTGTTGCGCTCAGGGTGCTCAGGATTAGCAAACGCTTTTTGCTAGTCTTGAGCGCCTTTTTTTTTGGCAAAAGGGACCAAGACAGAACAAATAAAGACGGAGGTCTATGTTTATGCATCATAACTATTTGAGGTTGATATGGATGAGATAAACACTTTTGCGGAACCCGTGATAATGAGATGCGACTGTCCTAGTCAGGAAATTGACTTATGGAGAAAAAATGAGTTTCGATAGCCTGCTCATAAACCACATGAAGGTAGCCCAGGTCACCTTTGATACCTGGGGCGAACCAACGAAAACAACAGGAGCAAAGCTTCCCTGTCGCATTATGTATGACACAAGGCTGATGAAAGACTACAAAGGCGAGGAGGTGCTGAGCGCAGCCAAGATATTCTGCAAGCCGGAGCATATTACATTCGAACACGAAGATAAATTGCAACTTGATATCGAAACCTATGCCATTAATCATCCGATAATCACAATAAAGAAACCGCAGAATTCGGTAAATATCCATCACGCTGAAATATGGATTTCTTAGAATGAGAAAAAAAGAT
>SDBV01006032.1_pt1 | contig 16919 bp, 17 predicted proteins | sample 2277081 | NCBI WGS metagenome assembly SDBV01 (sample SAMN10402039, study PRJNA504765) | marine sediment metagenome | isolation source: marine sediment core GS10_PC15, 223 cmbsf | place: Arctic Ocean: Southern Knipovich Ridge | collected 2010 | reverse complement strand
ACTTTCTCTATTTTAAGGTGAATTTTTAAGGAGCAGATTTTTAAATTCTCTAAATTATAATATTCCATTTGATTTTTCACCTCATAGAGTTATGTTCCCTAATTTTTTATCAAAGAATTCAATTCTTATGGTTTTAATACTATTTCAAGAAAATTAAATTAATATAAATTTAAAAAAAGAAGTTTTAAAACATTATAAAATAACCATTAGAATCCTTGGCCTTTATGCTTTGGTGTTGCGCCGAGGTCGAAGTATGCTATCCTTACGACACCAGGTTGCGCGCAATTCGCTCCGGTCCGCTACCACTGTTATATTCTTTTTATATGTATCCTTCGGTTAAGAACATAACAGTTGGTTTCCGTTCGCTCTCCCTTCGCTGAAGTATCGCAACCAGATGTGAGAATTGTTAGAAAGGATCTATTGTATATTAGAGAATTTAATTTACATCATAAACAAACCTATTCAATCTATCAAACTAACTGGTTTGGAAGGTTATATAAATGAGTCTAATGATGTAAAAAAAGATATTTTATATGAAATCTTAGCTTTAAATCTTTTAATTTATCAATGCATAAATAACAACATTCAAAAGGATTAAAAATAAAAATTTTTTCAAGATATAAATGTAAACTTGAAAACCTTTAGTAAGGAAAATTAATTAGCTGATTAATATATTAAAAAATTGTAAATAGGAAGGCTAAATTAAAAAATAATAACAAATGAACAAAAATGGACTCAAAAAATTACGACGATTTCTACGAGAATGATTCAATTCTTTACGAAAAACTTGATAAAATTTTAGATGATTATCATGTATATTTGGAAAAAAAAGGGCATAAGAACTCATATGTTAATAAACAAATGGATTTTATTAGCTTCTTTGGAGCCAGATATCTAATTGCACATAATGGTCAGAATCTATTGGAAGCGGACGATGATGATATATATGATTTTTTAGGGAATTGGTATATTCGCAAAGTATTTTATTGTCGCAAAGGAGATTTTATACCTTATTTAAGAGCTTTTAAAAAATTCTTTAATTATCTTTGTCAAAGCAAAAGGATTTCAAAAGAACAATATAATATTATTTTGAACGAATGTAATAATCCTAAAAAGTATATAGAAAGATTTGAAAGGTATATGGAATTAAATCCTGATTCTAACACTTGGGAGGATGATTTTGAAGATTGGATGTATGGAATAGACTCAAGAAATTTAAAAGAGGAGTTAAATAAATCCTTAAATTCTTTCTTAGAATCGGAAATTAAATTATTACACAAGATTAAAAATAAACTCTTTGAAAATGTTTCAATTGTAGAAGATTTTAAAACTTTTGGAAAGTATTTTTCTGAGCAAAAAGATGGGGTGGCATTAACTCAAGGTTTAATTACATTAAAAAGAAGCGATGTGGCGGAGTTAAATTCGTTAATAAGATCTCCCGAAGTACTTAAAAAAAACTATTTTCAGCATGATGTGGTTTTAATCCATTTCTTCTTCGTAGCAGGTAAAAAATTAGGTCTTTTTAAATACACAAAAAAGATGAAATTTGTTGCAACGTCGTTATTTAATCAATTCTTAAGCTTATCAATACAAAACCAATATTGGATTTTATTTAGAGCGTTTTGGAACAAAATCCATTGGAAGAATTTAAACTTACCAAATGCAGGAGGGCGTCCAGATATTTGCTACCAATCAAGAGACTATTACGCATTATTTTTTTCTCAATTAAAAGTTAACACGAACATTTGGTATAGAGATTTAATTCAAAAATTTATGGATAAGTATAATATCAATTTATTTAATATATACATGTATACTGATGGCGTTTTTTTTAGCAAAATATTACCACTTTTCGACTATTTTGGCCTCATACGACGTAATTTTAAAAAACAAGAAGATACTCAAGAGTCATATGAATTTACAGTTAAAATAACCGAACTAGGAAATCTTGTTTTTTCATATCTTTCAAAATTAGGTTTATCTAAAGATGATATAATTTTATAAAAATATATTCCGATAATTAAAAATTCTCTTGTTTTAAATTATGTATAAATGCGTATTATGTGTTAAGGAAGTTAATAACTTGAAGAATCTTCAAGATCTATTGAGCCTTTAAAAAATTTTCAGGTTTATTAAATAATCAATATGATTTTATAAATATTTAATAAACTTCTTATTGTTATGGAAATGCTTTATGTCTTCAAGGTTGCTTTAAAATATCGGAAAGGCTTATGGCGTAAAATTAAGATTAGAGGCGATCAAACACTCGGAAATTTTGACGAGATTATTCGAGAAGCGTTCAATTATGATCCATGGGATCATTTAAGCATGTTTTTTTCTGGTCGCGCGTGGAAATCAGAAGATTATGGTCAAATTGAGCCCTATGGGCAAGGGGCCGGTACTAAAACCCAAATTAATCAATTAGGGCTATCCGAGGGAGATAAAATGGAATACGTATATGATTTTGGAGATGATATACAACATGTTATTACATTTGAAAAGATTAAAGAAGCAGAAATAAGATACCAAACACCTTGTATCATTGCAAAAAACAGAACTCGATTAAAATATTGTAAACAATGTAAGAACGGAGGAAAAAAAGTTAAAGCGAAATGGCAATGTATAGAATGTTTAGAGAACACTGGAGAACTTATTTATTTATGTGATGATTGTTATGAAAAAGATCATGAGGAACATTACACTAAAGAGATTGTATATTAAATAATCAATTAATCAATTATTAAATTCTTTAAAAAATATAAAGTGGTTGGATATTATAAGCAAAGAAAAAGATTCTAATCAAAATCTTTTCCTGCTCCAAATTTACTTAAATACATTTTTGATTACATTCAGTTTGTTTTGTTAAATAAGTCTTTTCCTTAGTAAATATTAATATTTCATTTGAAAATTTACTTACTTTATTTAGGATTAAATATTAATATTATTTTATGTAAATACAATTTATTTCTTCAAGAATTTTTTATTTCTTCTTTATCTTCTTCTTTTCAGTCAGATCTGTCTGAATTTCAAATATTGAAATTAAACTTATCCGAAAAGATTTATAAATTCCGATTATTATATATTTTCATAGGAGGAATTTAAAATTTTCGGAGGAATCAAAATGAATAATGTAAAAGTAGGATCGCACGGGGAGGTTGTAATTAAAAAGAACTTAAGAGAGAAATTTGGAATTGAGCCTGGTCAAGAAGTCATAGAATTTGATGCTGGGGATCATATTGGAATTATTCCTATAAAAGGTGACCCGATAAAAAAACTAAGTGGGAAATATAATTGGAAGGAGTCAGCAAAAGAAGCAAAAATTAAAGCTGAAAAGTTAGCGTTAGATGAAGTAAGGAAGAGATATTGAGATGCCATTAATTGAAACAGATACAATCTATTCCTTTCTTAATAAAAATGATATTTATCACGATTATGCCAATATAATTTTTAATATGATAAATAATAGTGAACTTGGAGTAAAAATTTCTTCGGTATCCCTTATTGAACTGCAATTGATATATAAATCAAAGGAAATTGAGTATGATTTTGAATTGGATTTAATCGATCTTCAACGCATAAATAATATTGTTTGGGCACCTTTGGATGTTTTAAGTACATTAACAGCTATTCATTTTCGGAAAAAATACAATCTTTCATTTTTCGATTCTTTACATGTTGGTATTGCAATTAATTTGGATAAACAGATAATATCACAAGATAAAGGTTACGACAATATAGCAGGTTTGAAAAGAATTCCGTTAACAAATTTTAAAGAGAGTATATGAGTGATAAAAAATATGACAGGAGTGGTTAACGCTTTATTTAAACGATTTTTTCTTTAATAACATATTAAGTTCAGTAATTAACCAGCATAATTCCTCGTAGGTGTAGGATGATTTATGAATCTCCTTGGCTTTTTTATTTATTTCTGCGGCTGTGATTTTACATTTGCATTTAATGATTGTTAATTGCTCCTTCGCAAGGTCTTTGCATAAATCATCGTAAAACTTTTTCTCCTGGGCAAGTTTATGTGCGGCAATAGTAATTTCTCCTTCGAGGTCGGGTTCTAAGTCTATGTCGATAAGTGAAACGGACGGGAAGGAGCGACAAGTGTTGAACTACTCATGATATATAATAAGAGATTAAGTTTAAAAATGAATTCAAAAAAACAATGGGCAACATGATTTGAATTTATGACTAGCCTATTTTTTTATGGATTTGACACAAATTAATCAATTCTTCCATATTTTTTCAATAATATTACTTCTTTCATTTTTGCTATAATCCGTATTATTTAACTGACAGAGCATTTTATATCCAATTCGTTTTACTTTATTATAAATTGTGAAGATCTCATGCAATTGTTTTTCCTGTAGAGTTGTCGGATGTAACCGAAATTTTATTGTCTGAATCATTAAAAAATCCCTGTAATAATGCTATTAGATAAGATTATTTAAAGAAAAATTTAAAATAAGGGAGAGACGTGATTTTTTTGATTTTTATAGAAATTTATAAGTTTTTATAAAAATTTAACAAACAGTTGATACAATAATAAGGAATTTTATCTAATCAATTATTCTCAATAATATTTGTGGGAATTAAACCATTCCAGACGACTTTATATCCGATTAGCTCTAATGCTTTATCTGTTAGGTGGTATTTATCCAGGATTATTTTAATCTCCAAAAATTTCCTTTTTTCTCCAATTTCCTTCTTTAAATCATCTAAAAACTCCTTCGAAACGAGCTTTTTACCTACAATAAAATAACCCGGTATTTCAATTTGTTCTAATGCTTGAGGACTTATGTTTAACGTTATTGCCTTGGTTTTCAAATCAACTATTTCTTCGTCTATTTTAATGGTTTGATTGTTAGCTATTTCTTTTTTGATTTTCTTTTCTTCTTCTCTTTTTAGAATATCTAAAACTGGTTTAATCGGGATATATTTTTTGTAATAAATAACATCTCCCGGAAAATCCGCTCTAGAACATTTAAGATTTTGATTAACCGCAACAATAATTTTAGTATCGGTCTGATTAAACTTTTTAATTTTCTTTTGAATGTATTCTGGAGTCCAAAATCCCACTACTTCTAAAAATATTGTTATGCCATTTTTATAGAATCCAAAATCGGGGATGATAACATAATTACCAGCTTTAATAAACGTGGGTTCCCGTTTTATTTCCCAATCCGAGGCGTAGAGAGAGATGTCCTTGTAGAATTGTTCTTCTACCTCGCTATCAAATTCAATTTCCTCTTCTTTGTAAATTGGAAGCGGGATATTATCTCTTGAATTTAATTTAAAAGTAAAAATTCTAGGTTCATTGTTTCTTTCCATTTCAATTTTTGCTTCAATTGACCATTTATTTGATTTTATAATGTATGGGATGAGCTTTGCAAGGGAACTACCATATTTTTTTGTATTTTTTAGAAGAGAAACAGGACCGTTTACCCGTATCTCAGTCCCGTTTGTTTCATACATTAGTCCAAGATAATTGATATTTCTAAAAATTCGTTGATAATTTTCACCTACAGTAAAAACCATTTCGGTAGCATTAAATAGGAGTGTTTGTGTAAGTGATAGATTATATTTTCTCACGAGCTCTTCTGGTGTTGGAGCATTAATTTGCTTAAATTCTTGTTCTTTTGGTAAATCCGCAAACATTGCATTCTCAATATCTTCTTTCGAAACTCCAAAACTTCTTGCAATAGTTCCGATTATTAGATCTCTTTTTTCCTCGTCTACAACAAAACTTTTTTCAAATAATGCCCTTCGTATTTCAGGAATATCTAAATCTGTGCTTGGAGCAAATTCGCAACTTCTTTGAATTAATTCTGCCAATCCTCGAACAACCTTATAATCAGTTCGTTCACTTTCTAATTTTGCGATTTCTCTTTTCAATTCTTTAAATTTTTTCCCTTTGCTCTCTTGAAAGATTGAAAGAAGATTTTCAGCTTGATCCCGATCATGAAGATATTTAGGTTTGATATTACCACCTCTGAATTCAACTGAAAGCAAATTTTTAGCAAGCACTTAATTCTTCCTCCGATATGATGTTCTTACTTCTATAGTGTTTTTGGTAACAATCTCATATAAAAATGCCTTTTTATTTTCAGCAGGGCGCAATATTCGCCCTAATCTTTGGATATATTCTCGTGAACTTCCCGTACCACTTAAGATTATGCCAACATTTGCTTCGGGAACATTAATTCCCTCATCTAAAACATGAGATGCTACTATGGAACAGTAAATTCCCTCCTTGAATTTTTCTAAGATTTCTTTTCTCTCGTCTTTCTTTGTCTTATGAGTGATACAGGGGATTAAGAATCGTTTAGATATCTTATATACCATGTCATTATGCTTGGTAAAGATTATAGTTCGATTATCCTTATCTAATAATTTTGCGAGCTCATTTATTTTATTTTCTGAATTAAACGCTAATTTTTCTGCTTTATTCCTTGCTAGGATTGCTTCTCTAGCTTCAGGGTCCCTTCCCGAACGCATCACTATTTTTTGAAAGTCTTTTGGACTTCTCATCTTGATATTTCTCGAAATCAAATAATTTTTAAAAGTAGATTGAGCATTATCATACTCTTCCTGCTCTTTTTCAGTGAATTCTACCATTATTTTCTTCGTTTCAAAATCAGCAAGGTACTCACCGGCAAGAGGCTCTGGATTTATTTCATAAATTTTCTCTCCGATAAGTTTGGGTAATTCTTCGTGTAGTTTATCATCTCTCTCAAAAGTAGCTGTAAGTCCTAATCTATATGGAGAAGCAAACATTTCTGCGATATGTCTAAAGCTCTCAGAAGGAAGATGATGTACTTCATCAAAAATAAGTAGTTTGAACTTATTACCTAAATAGCTTGCATTAATATAGGCGGAATTATAAGTGGAAACTGTTATTGGTTCAAGCGTCTTTTTGTTTCCCGTGAATTCTCCAATATCTATGGAAAAAGTATTCTTTAACTCTTTTTTCCATTGATTGACTAAATCTAAAGTGGGAACCACGATAAATGTGGGAGAATTCACTTTTTCAATAATTTTCATGGCAAAAATTGTCTTTCCCGCTCCCGTTGGCATTACAACAGCACCTCTTTTGTTATGGAACCATTTCTCTAAAGCGTCTTTTTGATATTTTCTCAGCTTTATTGTTGATGAGAAAAATGGGCACGAAATTAAATCCAGCACATTATCCTCATATGAAAAATTTGTTTTTTCAATATGTTCTAAAATTTCTCGATAATAAAGGGCTTCAGCTCTGTATTTATTGATTCTTTCATCCCATTTCGCATGAGGAATATTAGTTTCTCCTTCAATTATAATTGTCCCCCTGTCAAACAGCAATCTCATTTTAGGTTTCTTATATAATAATTGGTATCTATTCTTTTAATGAACATAGTTTCATAAATATTTAAAAAAGAAAACGGATAAGAATTTATGAATTAATAGTTCTAGCTAAATCTCTTATTATAACATCTTTCTATAAAACTTCCTAACGGTTCTTTCCACTGTTCAGATTTGTTTGGAGTTAATTTTCCAAACTTCTTCGGATTCAATCCAAGCTTTTTAGCCATTTCTATTTGTCGCTCAGTAAGGCAATATTTTATCTTAGCAGTCGTCCAAGGGTCTTTAACTTTTTCCCTTTTTTTCATTATAAATCACTTTGCTAAATTGTTTTTCTTTAAATTTATGTGTATTTTTTGGGCTTTTAATAAAATTTTACTTTTTATTTAATTTATTTAATTTTAATGGCGAATGAAAGACTTAATTATTCTTTTGATAATGAACAACATCAATTCCTAAATAGGTACTATAAGTTCGATTTGAATCGAATTCTCCTCTTCTATCATCAACATTTTCTATCTCTTTAATTAAATCAATGAGAAGATGGATATGTTTAGCATCAGTGAGACTTTCTTTGGGGCTTTTCCCTCCTAGAAGGGAGATTTTTTGATTAGTCCATCTTTTCATTAAATAATATCTCATTACTCGTGATTCTAATTGGAGTATATCCTCTTCCTCATCTCTAAAGTCGATTTCTGGTCGATTTGTTAAATTATCAATATGTGGAAGGATGGCCTCATCACTCTGTATTTTCTCTTTTGACGATAGATATGTAGAGTGTTCGGAAAATTGACATTGCTCCCGAGATTTTTCTAAAAGATCAGTATAAATCGGGGGTGATAAATGCACGAGAAATGACTTTAAAATTGTTTTAATATGTTTCAGTAGCTTCTTCATGCTCTTTTTAGAATAAGTTACTAATTTTATTCTATCTCTCTTTATCTCTACAAATCCTACACGAACTTTTGGTCCTACATTTATGTTCTCCATCGCCTCAACTTTTTGTTCCATAGTCCAATCTAACATGATGGGTGTGGCTCCAAAAACTATTGTTTTTTGAAACAACTCGTGAATTTTATGGATAATAGATTCTTTACTTAATTTAATTAAATTTTCAGGAGTGATGGTTTTATCAATAATCTCTTCACTGATTGTACTCTCAACACGGTCAATAAAGTAATCAAATGAAAATTTAGTGTTCTCATCCATCTTAGGAACCTCTCTAAAATATTCTATGTCAGATCTAATAACTTCGACAGCTTCAATTACTTTTTCAGAAGATAATTCACCTCTACTTTTTGCATAAAAAATGTCCTGTTTATCGGGACTTTTGATAATAACAGGATACTGTGGAGCAACTTGATTCGTTAAATTCATTATTTCCATTAAGATAGGTGAATTCAGTTTTAAATACTTGCGGACCAAATGATTATAAAAATAATCTCTTGAAAAAGATGCATATTTATGGGAAAAATCTGTATTTAATTGTGGATGCTTAGATTTAAGTTCCCTCAATACGTTAGGATCCTTTGAAACTGCGTCTTTTAACCAAAACATAAATAAAATACGATTTAATATTTTTTGTTGATTTGGATTCAAAATAAACACAGCAGTTGAAAACAAATTAAAGCCTGCAACTCTATATAAACGTCCAATAATGATATCCCATATGCATAACCTCGAACAGATCAATGGATCTTTTATTACGAGTTCTTTCTTTGTAAAAAGATCTCTAATTAGAAACCAAGTATTACATATAGCACCTTCAGCTTTTTTTACCTTAATCACTTCATAAAAGGAAAATTGACTTTTTGAGTAAGAATTATAGCATTTTTTAAAACGATCAGATGCTTTATGTACGTAGAATTTTAAAAATTCCTGAAATATTGGGTTATCGTGTCCCGGTAAAGTCCTATCGACGGCTAACGTCTCGAATCGAATTGCGGATGCTAATTTTTCATTAGAGGTTTCAGTTTTTACTTGTCCGCTTGATATATCGTTGAGGATTTGATTAAATCTAGAAATCTTGAGATCATCGCTTAATTTATCAACAATATCACCAATTTCTGGAATGTTTTTATATTCATCAAGAAATCTTACTAAAACTAAATCATGCATTTTCAATTTAAAATTCTTTAATTTATCTATATAACGGGCTAAATTAAATATTCGATGATCGGACCTATAGCAACATTTACTAAAAAGAAGACCACTTCCACAACTACATTTTTCCCAATATCTACCAGATTCATACCGCTCTACATTAATTTTATCATGGTTTTTATTATTTTTAATTAAAGAGTTTTGAGTAAATTTATTTCCTTTCCGTCGCATACTTATCTCATCTGAATATGTTTTTAATAATAATTATTCTTTAGAATAAAAAAGAACAGTTATTACGAGCTTATTAATGTAATTTTTTTTTTTTTTACAGAACTAGCTTATTCTAAAATTTGTATGGATTTATTATTCTAATAAATTAATAAATGATTTATCAGATAAGGAAATTTTTGTGTCTTGATGAATTCTAACGGTCTCTGATTTAGGTGTAACCTTCATCATATTTTTGAAACATTTTTCTGATCCAATGAGAAAAATCATCCCACATACCAATGTATACTCTTTTTCCATTATTATATATTAGATTCTGATATCCATCTTCTAATTCACCTTCAGAGCTAATATAAGCAACCTCATTCGGAAAAAATTCAGAATGTATTTTAAATAAAATTCGCTCAAATTCCATATTGTCATATCTATTATCTGAGTTTAGATAAGCCCATCCTATAATATTCCCTATTTTACCACGTTCAACAAATTGAAAAGAAAGATTCCCATTCGAAATATATTGTTCAATATCTTTATTTATTTCATTAAATTCTTCTCTGAATTTCGGACTTTTAAAAATATACATAGATATGGTTCTGGACATTTATCTCGCCTAAAAATTTATAATTTCAAAAATATCAAATTGATGTATTTGGTTTTTATCGTATTTTAATAACAATTTAATTGTTATTATATTGTATAAATGTTTTCTATTACCATATATTAAACTCTATTTTTTTTCTCTCTTGTTTTTTTTAATGAACTACCTTTTTTGATTTTATAAAATTTTTTAATTTTAGTTAATATTTTATAGCAAAAAATCATTGCAATTATGATGAATAATGTCAGAAAATAACGAATTTTCAAGAGAAACAATTGAATATGTTTCTAAGTTAGCATTATTAGATTTAACAAATGAAGAAAAGGAAAAATATTCTAAACAACTGAGAGATATCATTTCTTATTTTAAAAAGCTTAATGATTTAGATACGAGTAATATTGAGCCTACTACGCACCCGATTGAAGGATTGAAAAATATTTTCCGAGAAGATATTCCTTGGGAGTCTCTCTCTAATGAAGAAGCCCTTAAAAATGCAGAACATAAAAAGGATGGTTATTTTAAAGCTCCTAGAATATTGAAAGAATAAAACACCTATCTTTTATTCATTATATTTTTTCGTGAGAATTTTTATAGCATCTGCCATGTCACGCAATGCCTTTCTTCTCTCTTGAGGGGTCATTTTATAGAAATCTTCCTCAAGATCAGTCCCAATTTGTTCTCCTGAAGCAATTAATTTGTATTTCTTAAAAACTAAACCTGAAATATATGTATCATAATGGTCTAAAGATTTCTGTAATTCTGGATAGTCTTTGATTTGTTTCCACAACTCCAACGTTTCTAATGATTTTATCCCAAGGTCTATCCGAAACCAACTAATGGGAAATAACAATTCTCTTTGGATGCCCATCTCTATAATAGTTTTATTTTCATCATCAATATAGAGTTCTACTTGATCTTCTTCATTAAAAACTATATTATCACTCATAATATAGAGATTAGCTGCCCCACGTGATGTACAGAGGATACCTGTAGCAAAACCTTTAGCCATTCGCAATTTATCTGATAAATCTTCCAATTGTGAACCTAATAAATGCAAATTTTTTTCATTAGAACCCTGGAATTCTAATTTTATTTTTTTAATTCCTTCATTATCCATCAGTATTTCAGGAAATAAATTTTCATCTCGATTCTTTTTATGAGCTGCCATTAGTTTATTTATTATTTCATAGTCCAACTTAAGCCCGGGAATTATACAATTTTGGTTTAAAAAAGCGTCAACCTCAAAGTCAGCAATACCATAAAATATTTTATTATTATTGATGATGTTATTAAGACTATTAACGATAGTTTTGACTAATGCGTCGGGATCTTCACGAACAGAAACAAACTCAGTAGTTGTAAATGTGTCAATTTGATCATCTATCCCTTCATCATGATAAAATTCTGCCCAACTCATTTCTGTAAAAATACTTCCTTCATTATATAGATTATGTCTACCATCTATACCTAAAATTATCTTATTTCCACCTAATTCAACCCCTTCTTTAGTTCCAGAAGCAAGAATAGCGTTTGGAGGACCATAGAATTCTAAAGACAAAAAATCTCCTTTAAATTGTTTCTATTACTGTTATATTAAATAATTCTAATTATAATACATTAAAATTTATATAAATAATTAGTGGAAAAAACAATTAGAATATAAAAAAAGAATTATACGAGAATTTCAAAATTAATTTAATGGGAGTCTCACTAAAAATGTAGAACCTTTGTTTATTCCATCTGATTCAACCCAAATTTTTCCATTATGTAATTCAATAATCATTTTTGAGATATATAAGCCTAATCCAGTACCCTCAATAAAATCTTTTGATGATCTTTCGATTCTACTAAATTTTTTAAATAACAATTTTATTTCTCTTTCAGTTAAACCAATACCCCCATCCTTAACAGATATCTCAACATATCTGTTCCTTTTTGACAAACTTATGTGAATAGTTCTTTTTGGTTGACTATATTTAATAGCATTTGTAACCAAGTTAGTTATTACCCGCTCAATTAATGCCTTATCTGCATTAAGATTCTGTTCCTCAGGAAGATCAAACTTTATTAGATGATTTTTTTCTTGTAATAAATAATTTAAGTCTTTAGCAGATTCTTTAATAACTTTTACTAAGTCAATTTTTTTTTTATGTAATTCAAATTTATAAGACTCCATCCTAGAAATATCAAGAATGTTAAGAATTAAATTTTTTAGTTTTTCACTCCCATTTTTAGCTATTTCAATCAGATTTTTAACTTCATTATCAAATTTATCACTATGAAATTCATGTAAAATCTGAATAGCGATATATTCTGTCTTCATTTGTGTTTTTATCTCATGAGATGCTGTATCTAAGAAATTTTTCCTCATTTTATCTAATTCTTTTAATTTTTCGTTATCATTTTTCATGAAATCTTCAGTTATTTTTTGCAATTGCTTTTTTTGATATCTACTCATGTCTTTTTAATTTTTTTTACTATGATGATAGAATAATAAATCGATAATTTTTTAATCTTCATTTGATTTTAAATGTTCGTACTATTAGATTAAACTATTAGTTTAACATGAAAAAAATTTTTCAACCCATCAACTACATTCTTGTTCAAAACAGATTCTACTCTCTTGAAAAAACAAAAAAAGTTAATATTCATCATATATTGGATAACTACTAAGAGTTTTTTTAGAGAATAGAGATTAAAATAATTAAGTCAAATGAAATTAATTAAGCTAGTGCTCCTTTTACAATTATTTACCAGTTGAACCAAGACCTCTTAAACCCCTTTTTAGTTTCTTGAATCGTGTTTTTTATTATTCTAAATACAGTTAATTGAATTCAAATAATTAGTGAAAATTTTATCAACAATTAAGATAAAATTATAGAATTCTGATTATTTTGAATTTTTCTACGATATTCCGAGTATTCAACTAGAATTTTTAGGCATTTTGTGGGCATGTCCCATAGTTCAAATATCGGAACGTCATGGTCAGTAAAAACTCGATAAAGTGGATGGGAATAAAGCTGAGGGCCACTATAAAATAGGGGAATAGATTTTTTACACGCCAATCTATGCATAGGTTTAATAAAAGTGCTATAAAACGAACCCATTGAGTCCTTAAATTTCTCATCAATAGGAAATCCGGATTCTTCTATTATACTAAAAACCTCATAGAAATCAAAAATCCCATCAAAAAGCATACAATCTACTTCCCCCGATTGAATTAATAATTTTGGCAACCTCACAAAAAAATCGTAATAGTTCCTAAAAAAAGTTATATCAACAGGATTGGATTTACTCCCTGTAGGGGGTATAAATTTTGATATTTTATCTTGTAGTTGCTCAGAGAATTCTGGAACCTTTAATCCAAATAATTCGGCCGACTTAGTTAAAATCGAACCTGAACCGCCAGAATCTGTAATGATGCCCACTCTTCTGCCTTTAGGATATATATTATTGGTTTGAGCATAAGAAAGAGTTCTGAGATAATATAAGAAATCTGAAATTGAATTTGTATAAATTATTCCCGTTTCTTTAAATACTGCATTATATATTTTATCATTTCCACCCATAGAACCCGTGTGGCTCATGATTGCCCTATCTGAAGCATCAGTACCACCTGCATATATCGCCACAATTGGTTTTTTTGGGGTAATTTCACGGGTTAATTTGATAAATTCCTTTCCTCTCTTAACTTCTTCTAAATATAAACCAATGACATCGGTCTGTGAATCATCTTTAAAGAATTCTAAAAAATCAACAACGTCAATATTACGCTCGTTACCAATAGATATAGATTTCCCGATTTTGACTCCCATATCATTTGAATGCCAAGCAGTTTGAGCAGCTATAGTCCCAGATTGACTCACTATTGAAATATTACCTCTTTTATGGGGAAGATAAATCCAAAAAGTATTGAAATAAGCATTTTTTTTCTCGAGATAATGAAAATATCCATTATAAACACCAAGACAATTAGGTCCGATGAATCTCATATCATATTTTTTAGTAATTTCGTCTATTTTTTTAGATAATTTCACACCTTCAGGACCGATTTCTCTAAAACCCCCAGAGGTAATAATAGCACTCTTTATTCCTTTCTGACCACATTCATTTAGAACTTGAGGAACCACACTCGGTCGTAGAATTATAAATGCTAAATCAGGTGTTTTTGGTAATTCTAAAACAGATTTGTACGCCTTAATTCCTTGAACTTCGTCTAAACTTGGATGAATAGGATATATATGACCATTTAGCCCTCCGCCTGCTATTATATTTCTGAGTTGCATAGATCCCATCGTCGTGAGTAAGTTGTTATTTGCACCAAATACGCACACACTTTTTGGATTTAAAAAATTGTAGAGAAAATGGTCTTTAGAGGAATCTTCGTTTAAATCTGTTAAGATTGATAAATTTTTTTCATTATTATTTGTCAATGTTTATGCCTAAAAATGTGTTATACTTCTAAATACGTAATAATTTAAGAAATTAATTTGAAGTTTGTTCTTATGTTTTAAAAAAAATTGAGAAAATTCTTTAAGAATTATTTATTTCCAGTACTACCAAATCCTCCTAAACCCCTTTCAGAATCTGGTAAACCTACTGATTCAATAAATTCAAAATTGTGTAACTTTCCTAATATTAATTGACAAATTCGCTCTCCTTTTTTTAAGGTAACGTTACTCTTCGATAGGTTCACTACTATTGCCATCCATTCATTTCTATACCCCGCATCTATAGTGCCAGGAGAGTTTACGATAGATATTCCATCCCATAAAGCCAAACCGCTTCTGGGAACTACTTTAAAATAATATCCTTTAGGAATAGCGGTAGCAAAGCCTAATGGACAACCAATGCGTTCTAAAGGTTTTAATGTATAAGAATCTGAATTTATTTCAATTAATTCTTTTTTTCCCTTTTTTTTAAAAATTTTTTTAAATCCCATTATACGGGCATCAACTCCAGCATCTCCTGGTTTTAATGGTTTTGGAGTGAGTAATCCATTCCTTAATATCTTAATTGGGATAGAAATTTTCTTTTTATCTTCCATATTAGAATTTTTTGATAATTGAGTCATTTTTCGTCAATTTTTGTTTTGAATGATCATAAAAAAGAATTTTTATTAAAGAATTATTATTTTTAATTTTTATTAAAGAATTAAAAAATTCAATTGACTTTAAATGGTGTAAATTAGTTGGAAATTACAAGATATGATCCCAGAAAGGATAAAGAAGCATTAAATGAATTATTTAATCAATTTATTGAAAATAAATCTTATTTCTCTTCAAATTGGAATTCTTTTGAATATGAATTGAATAAAAGAGTCCTTAATCTACAATATCGGAATTCAATGATTGTCGCCAAAGAAGGTGAGAATATTGTAGGATTTGGAACATATACAGTATTTAGAGATTACTTAGGAAATAATCGCGTCTTAATACACCAAGTTATGACTAAGAAAGAAGATTCTTATAAAAAGGGAATTGAAGAAGCGGTTATTAGAGAACTAATTACATATATTAAAAAAACAATTGAAACTGATAAATATCACATAATATGTCCTGACTCTGACGGTTCTTTGAGGAGTTTGCTGATGAAATTAGGATTAAAGAAGTCTAAATTTATTTGGTATGAAAGTAAATTGTGAGAGTATTTGACCGATATTGAAGAGCATATTGAAAAAGCAAAGCTATTGAAAAATGAGGAGAATTTTAAGGATTCAATAGAAATTTTAGAAAATTTATTTAATGAATTTCCCAATTCTAAGAAGATTAAGAAAATTCTAATAGAAGCTCTATTTGATTATGGAAGTTATCTTAATGACGATTATGTTTTAGAACATCAAGAAGCAATCTACTTTTTTAAGAAAATTATTGAAATTGACCCGAATAATTATAGAGTACTATATAACATAGGAATAACTTATTTTAATTTAGGAAAGATGGAAAAAGCTTTATATGCGTATAATGAAGCTCTTAAAATTAAACCAGATTACAAACACTGTTATTACAACATCGGATTAATTTATGAAACTATAGAAGATTGGAAAAAAGCTTTGGAGTATTATAATAAAGCTTTAGAAATCGACCCTAGGTTTACTTATGCTGTCCATGCCAAACATGAAATTCAAAAACGAGAAATTCAACCAGAAAAAAGTTTAAAGTCAGAGCAATTAATTTCCCTATTAAAAATATCTAAACGATTAAGAATTCAGATGATCCAAGATTTACTTAAAGTAGATAATTTAAAATTACTCGAAATTTTAATAAGCTGGGGAGAAAGATACAAATTTGAAATTGATGGCGATTTTTTAATTATTAATAAAGCAACTTTACCGGATCTTTTGGATTCGTTAGGTAATATCGATAAGGAAAATAATCATTAAGCTTTTAGAAGTTTGTTATGAATTAAACAACAAACGATGATAATAACCAAAACAATTAGACCGCCAATTGCGTACCCTACTAATGTGTTGTCGAACCATTGCATATTTATTTAGATCACTTTCATTTATTAAAATCTTTGTGTAAGAAAAAGCCTTCGAATAAAATAAAAAAAAAAATTTTTTAATTTTGTTTTCTTAATTAATTTAAAAGAATTACCTCTCAATTTCAAAATTTAATTGAACTCTGACACGATAAATTAA